>Ga0194116_10005938_pt1 | contig 13219 bp, 8 predicted proteins | sample TA2MahsurfametaG_4_FD_148617 | JGI IMG/M metagenome (GOLD analysis project Ga0194116, IMG submission 148617) | Freshwater microbial communities from Lake Tanganyika, Tanzania - TA2015008 Mahale S9 surface | ecosystem: Environmental > Aquatic > Freshwater > Lake | place: Tanzania: Lake Tanganyika... | reverse complement strand
TCAACCCCTTGCCAATGAGAGTACAATGCCCCCCCCCCCACAACCGAACACGAGTCAAGTTCCCCTGTTCAAAGTTTGTCATTTTCAAACTAAAATTTCATATATCTTTTAATCATTTCAATTTTGCATTATGTTTTGAAATATAAAAAAGTAAAAAGGCTATTTGCTCCTAAATCTGTTTCTGATTTAATGTTGCCCTTTAAACCCTCCCGTTTATTTAAGACCCGTGTGTCTGCGCTTGTCTCAGCTTGATTAGCAATGAAAACTGGTTTGCTTTATACCACTTGTGAAAAGTTCACAAGTTTGACTAATTCGAGGAGATGTCTGCTATGTCTATGTGTGATAGCTATCTAGACTATTCTCGCTATCAAAATTGTAAAATCTTCGATTTAAGTGCCTGCGAAAACCCGAAGGACGTCAACTCTTGCCATCTCGTCGCCACCGTTTTCACGAAGCCGTGCCGCAAATACAACTGTCAGGTTTGTAATCTTTAAGCTTACAATGACTGTAGAAATACCATTTAATTCATGCTTTTTGATATTTGATGTGAAATCGATCGTACATTAAAAATCGCACGTTTTAATAGGGTTTAATTGATAGTACTTTTAAAACTGTCTGAACCAATTTATATAAGTTGTTAATCATTGGTTTTTGTTACCTGAGCTTAAATTCGTTACCTATATTAAAACCTGGCATTGAAGACGTTAGCTATAAAAGTTGTACGTCATAAAATTCAACAACTGACTTACACAAAATATAAAATTTCAGAAATGGCGCTTATTGTCAAACGAGTCCTCTACACTGACGTCACCGTCGACACGTTTCTCTGTTGGGAGCCCGTCCTCCCTGGATACTTCAGGGGAGAGAACGCCGATACTACCAACACCGTTCCACCCCATTTTGGAACGGTGGAATGCCCAACCCATGGACTGGTCTCGTTCAACCTCATCCGACCCCGCCATCAAATCATCCTCACAGTACCTTGGAGCGACGGCGTCGATGACCACTCCATTACCTTTTGCGCCATCTTTGAACCCGATCTTGAGGAGTCGCCGCCCCTCAGCTGTGCGTACGCCGAATCTATCCTCGCAAGTTCCTTCAGAACTGGCTTCGCAGCTCATCCCGTCCACGGAGGACATCAGGGCATTTTTCAAGGCCGAGGCGAATCATTCAGCCGTGGCGGTTCCAGCCGTGGCGAATCTTCAGGCCGAGGCACATCTTGCGAACGAGCAAGCGCCGGAGTTCTTCCAGAACTCTCTGTCGAATCCCAGGGCATTGCTGGCCGAGGCCGTTCAAGCCGTGGCGGTTCCAGCCATGGCGCATCTTTCGGCCGAGGCAGGTTTTCCGGACAAGGCAGAGTTCACCAAGACCAGGGCACAGGACAAGATCGATCAAGCCGTGGCGGTTCCAGCCGTCCATCAAGCCGTGGCGGTTCAAGCCGTGGCGCATCTTCCGGCCGAGGCACCCCCGAAGTTTACGAAGACCGCCCTGTTCACTTCAGAGGACAGCGCCGACCAAGCCGTGGCGTTTCCAGCCGTAACGTATCTTCCGGCCGAGACACTGGACGTGGCGCATCTTCCGGCGGCACATTTTCCGGCCGTTGTAGGTCGTGTGGGGGCTTCTGGAGCAACAGAGTTTAACAACTCTGTTAGCTCTCTTCCTCTTGGCCTAGGCCTTGGTCTAGGTCTACCATTTCTCATCGTTTTACTCATCGGACTTTTTTTTCTCTGCAAGGTAATCTAACGGCTTGTTTTCATGTGCATATTATCTTTTCATAATACTAAAAGGGTCGCTACTACATTAAAGGCACTGCAATTATACTGAAACAGTTTTTGGGGCTTCTTTTTATCTACAAATAAAATTCAAACGTTTAAAAAGTTAATCATAACACAAAATTACTTTTCCTTTTAAAATTTGTATCAATGAACAACAAATAAAATTAAGACGTGAATGCTACTTAAAAAGTTAACATACTTCTTAACACAAAATTACTTTTCCCTTTAAAATTTGTATCAATGCACCTCATTGAAGGTTTTATTACTAATTCTGTCAGGCCCAAATCACAGGACGTCGTCGGAATTTGCGGCAGAGAAGGTCATCTTGGACTCGAATTCCTACTATGGGTGTGGAGAATCCCCTACACAATTCTGAAAGGTTTGTAAACTACAATTACTTATTATTTTGGCTTTACCTAATGCTGGTTGTCTATTAAATTGTCAAAAAGTTACTGCATTAACTCCCATAATAATGTCAGGTTTTATGACACATAAGTAAATTTAAATATACTAATACATCATAGAGTTGGAGCTAATGATGTGCTAAACGTGAGTATTCCATCAAAATAGGCCTATTTTTTACATATTATCTAGATCGCAGCCTCGAGCTCCGAGGGTCTTTACAGTAGACGACCTCAACCCGCATCAACACTTTCGGCGTCTCCAATTCACACACATGGATTATTCGCCCGAATTACAAGCTATTACAAGGACAAGGACAGGAACTCGGTCACAGGCCATTGCCAAAATCTGGGAATACATTCAAATCAATAATTTACATGACCCTAATAATAGGGCTCGTTTTTTTCCTGATGAAAAATTGTCCAAGATTTTTGGCAATGAACCTAAGTCCTGCTTTGCACTTAGTCACGATCTGCGACGTCACATAACTTGGTTAGTATATCACTAACTTCTTTGCATACAATTAGACTTTTCTCTAGCTTTTCACACTTTAACAGAGATTTTGACGACTAATTTTATACAGAGTTTCATTTTAATTTTAAGGAGTATTCTTATATTTCACAGAGCTTTCGAAACGGTTCCGACAAGAGCAGGATGAGGAGCCCAAACACATCGTGGATCAGCCCCTTTTACGACGCTCTACTAGAAGACGAAAGGCCGTTCAGCGATTTGGTTTTGAATAGTGCAAATATTATTACAATTAGTTACACCCAAATTATACGAAAATTTATCAGAAATTTTCATGATTCGGGTTTCTCAAACCTGTTGACTACAATTGGCTTTTTATGCTAAACACTTTTTTATACTTGAACTGACTTCAATGCTAGACTTCAATGTACAAGCTAATATTAGTTTGTTCAAAATTTGCTTTGTTTTGGAATAATAAATGGTTCTTAATATAACTAACTTAAATCTTAGTTAACAAATTTAAACGACTCATTAATCTGTATTCCAAAATAGGTCCCATAAAAAGTATTTTGAAGGTAAAACAAAATGCATCTCATCCATATAAAAATATAGCGTTGCGATCCGCAAATGGATAGGTCGTTTTTCACCAATCTCTACTGCGGCTCCGCGGCACATTGCGGCTCGTGTGAATAAGCCTTAATAGCTTGTTGTACAGCTCAAAGCCAACGTAACAAGAAGTTTTGAAAACATTTGCCCTGCTCTAGCGCTTTGTCAGATCTAAAGCAGCCCCAAAACTAATTGTCATTTCTAGTACTTATTGTCCGCGAAATTACCTAATTTTGCCAGTGAAAACTAAGGATTGTCACACTTTGTAAGGCTAGTTGCCTTTAAATTCTTTGAAAAATATTTTTATTGTGTATAATTAACTCACTACTTAAAACACAAGGTGAGAATGTAGATAAGAATTAAGAATGTTTGACCCTATCTAATTGAACTAGGTGAGATAAAAAGTAAAAGTTTTCTAATTAGCCGGATATGTCTAAAATAACGTATTCTATATATTTGACAAGCAAAGCCATTAGAACCGAGCAGCAAAAATAAGCGAAGAACTCAACCTAAATTGAGTAAGGTATGGCAATACAATCAATTAAGCAAAAATTAAAAGTTAAACAGTTTCCTCGATGGGTGCAGTTGGTTTAGGAGGAGGGTTTTGTGGAACGCTTTCAAATTGATCTTGATTAGGGTTAGTGGTCAACCTTCCCCTAAGAGCCTCAGCTCTAATTGTTGCAAACGATCTGTTCATTTGAGCGGACTGATTCAGTCTAGCCTCAGAGCTAGCCTCATTCACAATGGGGTTGGTGCGGACACGTTCTCTAAAAATTGGAGTCCATTCCTCGTCCAATCTTTCGTAATTTGACAGGCGGGCCCTCAATCGTTGTGCCAGATCAGTTTTTCTCCAAAGGAGAATTGCCATGAAAACAAGGAACAGCCCCATGACACCCGAGCTTGAAGCTGCAGCAACACAAGACGGGGTTGAACATGAAAAGGGTGAGGGTGGTTCTGGGCTGGGACTTGGAGAGGGCTGTGGAGAAGGCGAAGGAGTTGTGGGTTTCAGTGAACAGACCCAAATTGGACAAACGACATTGTGATAAATTTCTACAGCACAGTCTCTGTGGTCACAGGGGACGTCACAAGTTTGATGTTGGAGACTTTTAGTATAAATGAGACATGTTTCAGCTTGCTCAAGATTTAGGACACAAAACCTGTCAATGCAATCGCGTTCGGTACCCAACATTTGCGCCATTTTTTCAAGAGGCAGCCACTGTTGCTTATTAAAGGTTTTCGTAGGGGTTCCTTCTTGAAAATCTTGAAAAGATTTGCCGAACTCCAGCTGCTGCGTTAAGGAAGCCTCTGATGAAATCTGAAAGCACAATTTAAATCTTTCATAACAAAGGCTGATTTAGACTTGCGTTCGCATTCATTTTCACAGTTAATTGTTGCGTTTCTGGACAACTTATTTTTGCTTTAACAATACGGACGAGTCTACTGAGTAAAACGCACCAAGTGTACAAATCATTAGCTAGTTTTATTATCTAAACTTTGGTGCTCAAGAATTAGATTCAAAAAGGAAATGGGGCTTTTTGGCTGATACAAAGTCATATTAATTTGTGTATAGCAATTATACCTGCTTTGATTCTAATCCAGTAACTTCGAAAAAGTTCAGGCCCAATTTTGGCACCGAATTCGTCGAAGTCGTTGAAAAGGGGATCCTCGGAGTTGTCGCTTGAGGTGACGATTTCTTCAAGGCTTCTGATGTGTTCTGAAATGATTCGACCATAAGACAATTTTAAATATGTCCCACTTTTTACTTGCTCTTCTACAACATTAAGCTATTGTCTAGGTTTTTTACCAAAATTATTTATGGATGAGTTCAGACTTTCTGTCTCATAAGCTCTGGTAATGACAAAATAGCTTTCATAAGCTTTTCGTGATTACTCAACTGTAAAGCTGGTACAAAAACATGTAATACGAGTAAAAATAAGCAGGTAAATGTAATCAAGAGTTGACCACTTTGCTAACGAAAAAATGGCCACCTGTGGACCCCGTAGAAGGCCAGGGGTAGGTCCTATGGAAAAGTTGTTTTAACAAAAAGTGCTTAGATTTTAATTGTACCTGGGGTCCCTTTTATAAAAAATTTTAAAATTCCTGACTTTTAGTTAAGTCAATTTTGGCCCACCCCGAGGACCCCGGGTGGGCCCAAGACAAAAATGGTAGAAACAAAAAGTTCTTAAATTTTAATTTCAGCAGGGGTCTCTTTTATGAAAAAAGTGAAAATTCCAAAAATTTTTGCGCAGCCCAGGCCACCCGCACCTACCGGCCCAATTTTCTCCGGCCGACGGCCGAAATTCAAAATTCCACTCCCAACGTTTTGTAGCCCTCGTCATCCCAATTCCAAAAAGGTATGACACACCCCACAACTTGAAAACCCTAGGAGGAGATAGATTTGGCAAAAAAACCCTTTTTCGGGGTCAGAGCCTGACCCCGTGGGCCCCGGGGTCTGGGTCACCCGCCCAAAAATTACTTGCGAGGAGTTGGGATGCCCCAAAAAATTTCGGCCAATTTGGGGGCCGATTCAAAAGTTATGACCATTTATATTTGGGATGGACAGACACACAGACAGACAGACGCTCAGACACACAGACAAAAAATTTTGGAATTTGGCATTTTTTCATAAAAGAGACCCCCCTGAAATTAAAATACAAGATCTTTTATTTTCTGGCGTTTTTTGATACGGTGAGCCCCCGGGGCCCTGGGGGCCCAAATTGGGGGTACCCGAACGCCCTCTGACCCCTATAGGAAATTTATCTATGATATTTTACCCCTATAGGAAATTTATCTATGATATTTTAGCAGCCATATAGTATTGACTTCGTGAAGGATAAGTTCTTTGCTACAGCTGACAATAAGAAATAGTGTTAATTACCAGCCATTTAGAAGCTGCGGTTGAAATGCTTTGCAGCGCAGTGACGTCTAGCTCAGTCAGGCGCGGCTCGGTAGGCAGATCGGTAACGTTTGGCTCGGGCAGCTCTGTGACGTCCGTCTGGGGCAGTTGGGTGACGTCCGGATTGGTGAGCTCGGGTAGCTCGATGACGTCCTCGGGCAGCTTGGTGACGTCCGGCTCGGGCAGCTTGGTGATGTCCGGCTCAAGCAGTTCGGCTACATTCGGTTTGGGCCGCTTCGTGACATCGGGCAGCTCGGTGAGGTCCAGCTCGGGCAGCTTGGTGACCTCCGGCTTGGGCAGCTTGGTGATGTCAAGCTCAGTGACGTCTGGCTTGGTAGGCTCAGTGACGTCTGGCTTGGTAGGCTCGGTGAAGTCGGTGACATTTGGCTGGGGCAGCTCGATGATGTCTTGCTTGCGTGGACTGTATTTTCGGCCTCTTCTCTGAAATTTTACTTGACTTATAATTCCATCGAGTTATCAATGAGCGTTTTAAAAGTTTCAGTTGTTTAACCATGTTAACCATGTCAATTTAAGTGTCATTTACAGGTTTTAATTAACATGCCACAAATTCTGAACTTACTATATATTTTTGTACTAGATACCGATTGCAAATAAAATCTAACTTTCTACTTGGAAAAAAGAAAAATTATTAACTTTTTGATTTCAAGTTTTACCTTTAGTTTTAAAGGCTTGCTCGTAACGTTTGATAAGATCGGCTCCTGTTTGAGTTGGGTATTTGCTGGTTGGACCTCTCTTGGCTCGCGCGTGTTGTTGTCTGCCTCTACTGAGATCCTTGGCTTGACGACTCCAAACGCGACACTTTGCGGCTTGTCGGCAGCAGACTGATCAACCAAATCAGTCTGAATTGAAACTGACGGAATCTAAAATGTAAAAAGAGCTTTTATTGAGCAACAACAAGTGCGCAGACTGATCAACCAAATCAGTCTGAATTGAAACTGAATGTAAAAAGAGCTTTTATTGAGCAATATCAACAAGTGCAAACTCTGAAAACGCTGCGATTAGCTTTGCAAAACGTTGCGATTAGGTTTGCAAAGTGGTACACTGCGGCACAAAATTGTCTGAAAATGTTACTGCGCCACAAATGGTACAGTTAGAAATGCTCACTGCAATAGGTTTCCTAAGTGTACACTGGAGCTCAAAATAGATAAAAATGACACAAAGTGATGCGACAATTATTTCTGTGATTAAATTAATTAAGGTTGTAGGAATTTCAAACATCTTACGCAGAAAACAACAGGGCAACGAGGGTTATTATGAGTTGTCTTCACATGTTTGCACTCAGCTACATTATCGATGCAGCTCTCTGTTAGAAGGTAATGAAGACAAATTCGGCGGGGAACAAGATGAACCTTACAATTGTTTTTTGCCGAAGTGTCCATTGCCAAAAAGGCAATGAGAATAAGTCGAAAAAACATTGGAGGATTCTTCAAAACTTCTATTTTGTAAAAAATCTTTTTACTTGGAACTAAACTGCCTATCGTTGATAAAAATCAACAATGTAAATGTAAACACTGAACACGTTTGTTTCAACTTAATCCAAAATAGAACTACCTCATCCGTTGAAGAGTTAACGGGAACTAACGCCTTGGGAACTGAACTCGGAAGTCTCTGGTGCGCAAAAAGACGAATCTGAAACTTCGCTAGGGTTAATTAATAAACATAGCTTTTATGTGCTGGCATGCTCTATATAAATTTACTACTCAAGATATATTACAGTACTCGAAAGAATTAATTTTTTTGGTTTGAAGTCTCAGATTGTAATACTTGCCTTAGTTCAAAAAATGGCACGAAGATTTGGAAACTCGGCATGAAGACAAGCTAATCAAATAGTTAGAATGAGCTTCTACGGAAGGACCTTTAGCATAAATGCATGTGTGTATGATACAAAAGAGGTTTGCCGCTGAAGTCTCATTTTTAACCAAGTTAAGTCAAGTGGGAGAGCATCACTAAAAGTGACTTTAAGCCTCAGATGTCCTGTTCGAATTGCTGCTGTAAGTCCTGGAGACGATCTTAATCCAGAACATTTTCAAAAGGCAATAAACAAACAATCTGCACAAATCAAGCAAAAGAAATCGCAATCCAAGATCTGGAAAATAAAATCAGCAGAGAGGCGCCTGTTAGGCTTGCATAGGCCTGTTCTACTAGCCCAACGATCACCTAAAATGTATTGATTAGTCCTTATTTCGCCATTAATTCTGTCTAAATAAAATGCTGCATCCGCTTTAAATGCTGATCATATTACATTCCTCAATTAGATCGCAAACGAGGGGGACTAAACATGGAATGAGAGCGGCAGCACAATCGTAAACACTGATCATATTACACTCCTAAATTAGACTGCAAGTTTTTTATTCCCACTCCTGCTTCTACAAGTATGAATGGGTCACCTTATCTTACAACCGTTTAGTAAGGTAAAGATAGTGTAATTTTTTACTAGGTAAAGGTTGTGACTAACTATGAAAAGATGGCGTGATAAACTGTGCCCCAAATGGCGTTAAATTTGGTTACTTGTCAAATTTAAATGAAAGGTTACTTAAGGTTTGGTTTAATTTGGACGAGAAACAAGAATTGTTCAATGTATGACAGTCCTTGTAAGATATATTTGAATCATTGACTGCCGCTGTTGTTGCTGAGTGTTGGATTGAGTTGTTTTTATTCTGATTGAATGTAAAAAGGTTTTGGAAATATTGTAGTAAATTAAATTCTGTTTTGGTTTAATTTTGATCTGGAAGAAATGATCTCCAACATTAAAACGTGAATGTCGCTTATGTTGGGCTTGCTGAACAAAAACTTGAAAATGAGAGTCCTCATAACTGATGTTCTAAGAAGGTCTATTCTCCTGGTCGGCGAGATTCTCTTGTTGGTTAAATGTCACAAAATTTTTGAAACGTTCTTGGAGGCCCGACATTTTGAGAAATTTATGTATAGTTAGCTGTTGGCAAAACTTAACTGCTTTATCTGCCTTTTTGATGCAGCTTTCATAGAGATATGTGCTCCTGACTTTAATTCGCTTTGAGAGAGCTGCATGCACAAATCGGAAACAAGAAAGTCAGTTCGCGAAAGCTTACTCTACCTTACTTACTCTCACTCCACACCCCCTCCGGTTGCTTTAACTGCTTTTAGCAGTTTAACTTTAACTGCTCTATCTTGCTAAATAGCGTGGCTTTATCTCAGCCAAATTTTCAGCAAAACAGATATGCTCTGTAGTGTTATTATTGAGTACACCAAGGCAGAATATTTTGTCTGTCACTAAACTCAGCCGGTTTATGTGTTTTAACCCGTACGAAATACCCCATATTTAGGAGGAAGAGAACACAGAACGGAACATTTATTTAGGAGGAAGAGAACACAGAACGGAACATTGTAAATTTAATCACTCAAGTATGGAGAGAGAGAGAGAGAAAGTGATTTTGCAAAACACACATTTTTATTGCAATGTTAAGCTATTTTTGATTAGCAAGAGTTTATAAGCAAGACAGATTCATCGAATACGTTTTAAGTGTTTTATAAGGCTAGTGAGCCTTTCACTTGCAAGAATGGCTCTAGAAAAAATGTGGTAATGGACGTTCGGGATATTGCAGTCAACTTAAAACTTTGTTAATAGGTTAGAAGTCGGCAGCGATAGTAGCGACAAATGTTTTTTTGCAATATATGTTCGCAGGAATATTTGGATTATAACTTATGCATTTTTTGGAAATGAATCATGACTCCAATTTTACGTAGCGATATAAAATCACACTTTTGGCATTTGAAGAGGTCGTCGGATTCTTTCTTTTGCTTCTTTTTGGCCTTCTCCTTCCTTGGATCTGAAAGCGTATCCTGTAAGGTTTCATATACTGTGATTTCAGTAATATGACGAGATGAGTTCACTTGCTTTTCTTTCTTCTTGGATGGTTGGCGTTTTTTCATCACATACTTGGATGAAAGAGCTTGCTGTAAGGTCTCAAACTTTCGAGATTGATGAGATGACGCAGACGAATAGTCGACAATTTCGACAATTTCAATCTCTTCTTCAGACTTTGCCAAATCGATATCGGTATCTTGATTTTCCATGCCCCCGCAGGATTTGCCAACTTCCATTCTCTTGCAGCGGACGACTTCGATAACTTCAGTTTTGAAACTGATACAATTTTAACTCCCATTTTTTATACTATGTTAATTAAAAATAAAAATACAATTAATTAAGGCATTTCATTTTTTTTATCTTTTAATTGATAGGGATTAAACTTTTAAAAGTTAGCGGAACTTTAATTAAAAGCTTGCCATTTGAAACCATAAGTACCGAGATACAGAAATTTTCATAAACTCGGAGTAGGTAGACGTACACACCCTCACACACACACACACAGGGGTAGTAGAAATGACAATTCGCCAAAACTGAACGTCTGTCATTGCCCAACCTAACCTTTTTTGGCACATTTGCTGATTTTGTTCCGAACAGTAATTAGTGCTCTGTTCAATTTTCAGAGGTTCCCTGCCAGTACAAGGAATCGGGGCTTGGAGGAGGAAATGAAAATTTATGCCGAAATCCAGATACTCTTGATTAAACATTGTTTTGCTACAGCTGATTTTGTTCCGAACAGTAATTAGTGCTCTGTTCAATTTTCAGAGGTACGCTGCCAATACAAGTAACGCTAGATTGATTAACTTCAGCTTATACTTTAAATATAACTTCGAGCGCCTTTTAAGTGCCAGTGGTCCCATGGTTGAGTGGGTAGCATCGCCGATTGCGGTGCGTGCGGAACGAGGTTGTCTCCAGCCTATGCCTAATGTGGTAATTGTTGTTGACGATTAACTCGAAGCTCGGACGCAGCGTTGGCCACCGCGGCCCTCATAGGCCATTCAAGTATGATCCACTGTTTTGCTTTTTTGTTTGAGCTTGTGAGGGAAGTGGTTTTCGTGTTCGTCATAGAATTTGTTAAACTAAATTCCGACTACAAAAATTAATGTTAATAAAACGGATGAGAACTATTATGGTTCTTCTTAGCGAAGTCCCGAATCCTGACAACGTCCAGGGAACCTCCATAGCATCGTTTTTGACCCGGATACGAGCGAACGTCGACGACGCCGCCGACGCAGCTCGCCTCGCCCAGCTGAGCCAACGCAGAGAGTAAGTTTTCGTTACTTAGATTATTTATTTTATTGTTGTATGTTCGAATTATTTTATATCATTTCGATTCGTTTTTCGTATCTCTTCCACAAGTCTTGACCAGCAGCTGGCCCAGCCGAACGACCCGAGCCGCCGGGCTTTGGTTTTGAGCCAGATCCGGGCCATAGAGGCTCAACACCTTGAAATCTTACGTGAACAGATGGCTCGCTATCAGCGAGAAAACAACAACATGGAGAGCGGGTTGGCCCTGTTGGAGCTGAGGGCCGACATTCAAAATTTAATGAACGCTAAGCGTTGTTTTATCGAATTATAATAAGAGGACTCCACCGAAAATTATACAAAAGAGAAAGAGAGAGAGCGGCCTGCTAGAGGACAACCAGAGGCGAACGGAAGAGCGGCCTGCCACAGCACAACCAGAGGCGAACGGAATTCGACACTGGCCCATACATCTGCTCAACCAACCTGTCATGTCATGGAGAGCCAAAATTTGATGGTACTTTGGTCAATGTCGGCCAATTTAGATTTTTAATGCTGATTTGATGTTGAAATCGATCAAAGGTGTAGATGTTTTTGTTTTATTTAACAAAACTTAAGCATTTCACCATTAGCAATGACAAATTCGCGGCCGTCTCGACCGGATGTGGAGACCAAGAAATAATTCAAATCGGAGTCGTTGGAAATCATTTCAACGACCTTTTGTCTAGGTTTGTACTTCCCACACGGTATGGGAGTCCAAAACTTGATCCTTTGCTTGAGCGGTCTCTGTCACCATGGACAAGACCTGCATCTACGATCCAGCATCAGCAGGAAATGCTTTCGCTGCAACTCTCCGACGAAGACCGTTTCCTGGAAGATCGGCTAGAAAAAGAAGAGCTGTGTACCCCTGTACACACTCTCTACCGCACTTAGGTCCCTAGGCGCAGCTAAAACTCGTCATCAAGGGGTCCGGTGAACGTTACAACGTCATCCTGACATTCAGGTTGTAAGCCTGATGGTGCAAAACAAGCTCTAATGAGTGTCAAACTTAGGCTGGTGGCAGGAAGCCTCCTTACTTCCTCGTCACATTTCTGAGCCAGTCAGACTTCCTCTTCTGGAGTTTCGTCCAGATCATGTTGTTGCTGCTGCTGCTGGACTTGGTCGGGCTCGACGCGTGTGGGCATCACAGTGGAGATGACGACGTCCTTTTTGTTTTTGGACGGCTCGACGACAGAGAAAGTGCCGTTGGTCAGTTTTTTGAAGGAGTTGACCAGCTCCAAACTTGATAATTTGCCAAGTGACATTTTGCAAAAATCTATCCCATATGAAAAAGTCCAGTATTTGGGAATTATTTGTTTGGCTCCGGTTAGCGAATCTGCTTTTTGTTGCAGATTGAAAAAAGAATTGGAAGGGTAGCAACCAAAAATAGACAGAGAAGAAATGCAGTTCATCTAATCCAAGATGAAAAACAAAACCATTTAAGGTGCCATAGTAAATGGACGCGTGTTCAAGAAAAGGCTGAGTGATAACAAAACCATTTAAGGTGCCATAGTAAATGGACGCGTGGAATTCAAGAAAAGGCTGAGTGATTCAAATCTCAGCACAGCAGAAGAAAAGGCTGTTTGCAAAATAAGAAAAGAACTACGAAACTGGTGGCCACAAAGGAAATGGTAGAAAATCGGAAAACTCGTTTAAGGTTGATTCACTTCCAGTTAGTCCGTTTCCAGTCGATCCACATCTGTCAAGTCCTGTCTTCGGCGATCGGTGTCTGGACAAATTTTTTTTGACGAACTGGATTCCGGAAAGAGAGTCGGACCGATCATTGCTAACAGGAAAATGATCCGACGAATCAAAGAGACATTTAATCCATTTCAAGATTTTTTGCATATTTATGTGTGCTTTTCATTGAGTTTAGGTAATGGCTATCATATTGTCTCAATGTTGACCAGATAGCTAATTAGCCCA
>Ga0194116_10005935_pt1 | contig 13221 bp, 11 predicted proteins | sample TA2MahsurfametaG_4_FD_148617 | JGI IMG/M metagenome (GOLD analysis project Ga0194116, IMG submission 148617) | Freshwater microbial communities from Lake Tanganyika, Tanzania - TA2015008 Mahale S9 surface | ecosystem: Environmental > Aquatic > Freshwater > Lake | place: Tanzania: Lake... | reverse complement strand
TTGAAATGCCTTAAACATTGAACCTATACCTAAGGTGGGAGATGCTTTTTCATTTACTAACTGTCCGTTGACCAAAAATTGCTTTGATTCGGTCGCGATATTTAAAAATACAGGAATTCGTATGAGTTTATCTGGTCGAAATTCAGCAGAAAATAATATCGCACTTGTGGGAATTACAATCGCCTCATTATTGATGATATTCGTTTGTTTTGAGTTCGATATAAAAAGTAATGATTGCCCAAAACTAAGTTCAAAATTACGAAACTTGAATTTGGTCGAATCGCCTTTTTGAGCGATTAAACCAGAACAGAAAAACAGTGCAGTTAAAAGAAATAGTGATCTCATCTTCACTTATTTAGAAGACAAAATAAAGAAAAATTTATTTAAGCATGAACCTAAATTAAAAAGTCTCAATTTATGACTTGTTAAAAATTTATCCCACAATCTACCACTTTTGATTAATCAGCTTATTTTATTGATATTTTTGAATTATTTCTTGTTTAAATAGTAACATTTTATTTGTTAAATCGTTAGAAGTTATCAACAATTCAAAATTACGTGGTAAAAAGTGGTAAAAAATCCATTAATTTTACCCATTATTATCGCTATGGCAGGATTAGTAGGAGAATTTGAAGTAAAACTGGACGAGAAAGGTCGGTTTTTATTTCCTTCCGGTTTACGGAAGCAACTCCCTGCGTCGTCTCAACGCGATTTCATGTTGAATAAAGGATTTGAAGATTGCTTAACGCTTTATCCGCTTCCAGATTGGGAACGAATCAGCACTAAGCTTTCCAAAATGAACTTATTTAAACCTAATAATCGAATGTTCTACCGTTTGTTCCATCAAGGAGCGAAACAAGTAGCATTGGATAATGCGGGTCGTATCTTAATTCCCACCGCTCATATGGAGCGAGTAGGATTAGTGAGTGAGGTTATGCTCATCGCTTACAATGATCGCATCGAAATCTGGGACAAATCCAAATACTTCAACATGATTGAAGGCAACATGGCGAATTTCGCTGATTTAGCGGATGAAGTAATGGGTGATTTGGATAATGGAGAATAATATAGCTTACCACATACCGGTTCTATTTAATGAATGCATTGATGCGTTGCAGATTAATCCTGCAGGCACATATGTAGATGTTACCTTTGGCGGAGGGGGCCATGCTCGTGAGATTTTCAGTCGTTTAAACGAACATGGAAAACTTATCGTTTTTGATCAAGATCCTGACGCTAGGCAAAATGCTTGGGAAGCTCCGAATTTTCATTTCGTTCCTACGAATTTCTCATTTTTAAAAAATCACTTGCGTTTATTGAATATCAAACAAATTGATGGTTTGCTTGCCGACTTAGGTGTTTCTTCTCATCAATTCGATGAAGCGGAACGTGGATTTACCATTCGTGAAAATGCAGCCTTAGACATGCGCATGAATCAAAATGCTGAATTGTCGGCTTACAAAGTGGTTAACACATACGATGAAGCAGCCCTAACTTCAATTTTCAGAAATTATGGCGAGTTGTCAAACGCTCGTCTTTTGGCGCAAGAAATTGTATTAAAGCGTGTCGAAAAACCAATTGAAACCACTTCAGAGTTGATGTCAATTTTAAGTCGTTTCGCTCCCAAGTTTAAAGATCATAAATTTTACGCTCAGGTTTTTCAATCCATTCGAATTGAAGTAAATCAAGAACTGGAAGTTCTAAAAAGTTTACTCGAACAAGCAACAGAAATGCTAGCGCCGAAAGGACGTTTAGTTGTGATTTCTTATCATTCGTTGGAAGATCGATTAGTAAAAAATTATATGAAGCGGGGTTCTTTCGAAGGCGAAATTCAAAAGGATTTTTTTGGGAATGTCTTAAAACCATTGAATGAAGTGGTAAGACATCCAATTGTTCCAAGCGAAGAAGAAATTCAACGGAACACACGAGCAAGAAGTGCAAAATTAAGAATAGCAGAGAGGAATGTCGGATAACGATTACATAGCATATTCAGAAGAGGAAAAGTCGGCTACAAAAGAGTCGAAAGTTGATTCTAAAAAGGAGTCGAAAAAAGATGCTCGTGCCACAAAAACAAATGCGTTTACCCAAATATTGAATGGTGATTTCCTAACACGTGAATTCGTTTTGAATAACCTCAACTTCATTTTCTTCATCATTTTCCTTCTTTTATTGGTTGTTGGGAAAGGCTATTACGGAAAACAACTTTCAGACGACATCAATGCGACTCAGCAAGAAGTGGATCAAAATGCTGCAGAATACATTGAATCAAAAGCAAAATTAGAGACTGTTACGCGTCGATACAAATTAGTTGAAAAACTAGAAAAGCGAGAATTGAAGGAAACACAGAACGCCACAAAAGTTATCCGTGTTAAAAAGAAAGTGAATGAGTAAGGACAGTAAGAATTTCTTGTACTACAGAGCATATCTGATTTATTTCGGATTCGTTCTCATTATGCTTGTCGTTTTATACAAAACGATTTCACTTCAATTTGAGGGAAGAAAGTACATTTTTGCTTCGGGTGATGAAACGTTGCCAGTTCGAACGGTTAGTCGAATTCCAAGAATGGGGGACATTTTAGACCACAACCTAACCCCACTAGTAACTTCAGTAACTTATTACGACGTTCACATGGATCCGACTGTTGTCGATCAAAAATTATTTGATGCTGAGGTTTCTGAACTAGCACAAGGATTGAGTCGATTGTATCCAAAAAAAACAGCTCATGAATACGAAAATGCCATACGTTCAGCCCGTGAAAATGGCTCTCGCTACTTATTAATTCAGAAAAATGTGACCAATGATGAGCGTAAATTGCTTCGTCAACTTCCTATTTTCAGAGAAGGAAGAATGAAAGGTGGGATTATCGATTCTGACGAAACCATCAAACGTCAATTCCCAAATGGTAGTTTACTGAGAAGAACGTTGGGTTATTATAAAAACGATGGAGGTAAAGAACTCAAGGTTGGAATCGAAGGTGCATTCATTAATTATTTGAAAGGAGAGGAAGGAAAAGAAATTGAGCATAAAATTTCTACTGGTTGGAAGAAAACGGGACAAATTACCAAAGAAGCCATTGAGGGTGCCGACGTGATTTCTTCTCTAGATAAAGAAATTCAAGAGTTTGCACATTCGGAACTTGAAAAGCAATTGCGTGACATGAAAGCTGAACATGGCTGTGTGATTGTAATGGACGTTAAAACTGGATTTGTTCGTGCTATGGCAAACCTTGACCGTGCAGCTGATGGAAATTTCATCGAAGGATTTAATCACGCGATTGGAACAAGCGAGGTTCCTGGATCAACTTTCAAATTAGCTTCTTTAATGGCTGCTTTGGAAGATAGTAGAATCAATATCATGGATAAAGTGGATGCTTTTGGATCCTATGTATTCCCTGGGAAAACATTTACAGATTCAAATCACGGAATGGGCTATGGACGAATAACAATCAAACATTCCTTTGAAAAATCCTCGAACGTAATTGCAAAAATCATCTATAATGCTTATCGAAAAGATCCAGAACAATTTTTAGCGAGATTAAGACAATTTGGTTTACTCGATCCGCTTGGAATCGATTTGAGTGGTGAGCCAAATCCACATTATTTGCAACCTGGAGACAAGGGTTGGTGGGCTCTTACCGTTCCGATGATGGCGATCGGCTATGAAATTCAACAAACGCCTTTGCAAACATTGGCATTTTATAACGCAGTAGCAAACAATGGCAAATTTCTTCGACCACAGTTCGTTGAGGAAATTAGACGTTCGGGACAAACAATCAAAAAATTTGAACCATATGTATTGAATGAGAAAATCTGTTCTCAACCAACTTTAGATGCGCTTAAAGAATGCTTAAAAGGTGTCATGACTGATGGAACAGGTGCGGATTTGGAAAGTATTGAATTTAAAATCGCTGGCAAAACAGGAACTGCAAAATTGGTGAGCCAAGGAGGTTATTCTTCCGAGGAAAAATTAAGTGAATACCAAGCTTCATTTGTAGGTTACTTTCCCGCAGACGACCCAATATATTCGTGTATTGTTGTGATTTCCAAACCGAAAGTTGCCTACTATGGTGCGGCTGTGTCAGGGACTGTTTTTGCTGCAATTGCCAATAAAGTATATGCCTCCACTTTGAAATACCACGATGCCGTCAATGAGAAAAAACTGAAATCAAATCAGATTCCACTTGTAAAAACAGGAAATAAACGAGATATCACTTCGGTTTTAAAGTCGTTGAAAATTCGCTATCAATTGAATTATGAGGGTGAATGGCTTTCAACAGATACACTAAAAGGTTCAGTGCATTTGAATAGAAAAGAAATTCCGAAAGACAAGGTTCCGAATGTGAATGGAATGACGGCTAAGGACGCCATTTATCTGCTCGAAAGTCGAGGATTGATTGTAAAGATGAAAGGATACGGACGTGTTGTTTCGCAATCTATTTTGGCAGGAACGGATATTACAAAAGGTCAATTGATAAAAATTGAATTGAGATGAGGCAGTTGAATTCACTTTTGGAAAACATCGACTTCAAACTTGTAAAAGGGAATTTGGACCAAAGCGCTAATGAATTGGTTTTCGATTCAAGAAAAGCAGTTGGTGATTCTGTATTTTTTGCAATTGTTGGATTTACGAATAATGGCCATCAATACGTTCAACAAGCTTACAATCAAGGTTGTCGAATTTTTGTGGTTCAAGAGAAAGTTGAATTACCAGAAGATACCACAATTATTCTAGTTCCAAATACTTCCGAAGCCTTAGGTTTAATGGCTTGCAATTATTATGAAAATCCATCAAAGAAATTAAAATTGATTGGAATAACAGGAACGAACGGTAAAACAACCACAACAACTTTACTTTTCAACCTATTCATGAATTTGGACTACAAAGCAGGATTAATTTCAACGGTAGTCAATAAAATTGGAAACGAGATAATTCCCTCGACTCACACCACTCCTAATCCTGTTGAATTAAATAAACTATTGGATAAAATGGTAAACGCAGGCTGTGAATACTGTTTTATGGAAGTAAGCTCGCATGCCGTTCACCAACTTCGAATTGCCGGATTGGTTTATAAAATCGCCGTTTTCACCAACATCACGCACGACCATTTGGATTACCACAATACGTTCGCAGAATACATCCGGGTGAAAAAAGCCTTTTTCGATGGGTTAAGCAAAGATTCATTCGCACTGACAAACGCTGATGACAAAAATGGAATGGTGATGCTGCAAAACACAAACGCAAAAAAACAATCGTTTGCTCTCAAAACTCCTGCTGATTTCAAAGGAAAAGTAATCGAGAATGCGCTTTCTGGTTTGGTTATGACAATCAATAACACGGAAGTCTATTCACGTTTGGTTGGAGACTTTAATGCTTACAATTTACTAGCTGTTTTTGGTGTAGCGTCGCTTTTGGGAATCGAAGAATTGGAAGTTTTACGCGTAATAAGCAACTTGGAATCAGTTGAAGGTAGATTTCAATACCTAAGAAGTGATAACGGAATCACGGCAATTGTCGATTATGCTCATACGCCAGACGCACTCGAAAATGTTTTGAAAACGATTCGCGGAATACGCAAAGGATCAGTGCAAATCATTACAGTTGTGGGATGTGGTGGAGATCGCGACAAAACCAAGCGACCAAAAATGGCTTCGATTGCAGCTGAAATGAGCGACAAAGTGATTCTAACTTCCGATAATCCAAGAACTGAAAACCCAGTGATGATTTTAGAAGAAATGGAGGCTGGACTCGATGAAAATCAACAATTAAAGTCACTCACCATTCAAGATCGAAAACAAGGAATTAAAACAGCGATTTCATTAGCAAATGCTGGCGATATCATTTTGATAGCTGGAAAAGGACATGAGAAATATCAAGAAATTATGGGTGTTCGCCACGATTTTGATGATTTGAAAATAACGAACGAATTATTTAACCAACTGAAGAAATAATGCTTTATTACTTATTTGATTATTTGGATAAATTGAATTTCCCTGGAGCGGGATTATTCGACTACATTTCTTTCCGCGCCGCGATGGCTTTGATTACTTCGCTCATTGTTTCAATCTTCTTCGGAAAGAAAATCATTGGAGCCTTAAAAAAGCAGCAAATTGGCGAAACGGTTCGTGATTTAGGTCTCGATGGACAAATTCAAAAGTCAGGAACGCCAACAATGGGAGGAATCATCATTCTGAGCTCAATTCTGATCCCAACTTTACTTTTTGCAAAGGTTCACAATGTATACGTCATAACGATGCTCATTTCTACAGTTTGGCTCGGAATGATAGGTTTTTTGGATGACTACATCAAAGTATTCAGAAAAAATAAAGAAGGTCTAAAGGGAAAATTTAAAATCATCGGTCAAATTGGAGTTGGAGTAATTGTAGGATGTATTCTTTATTTCTCTGAAAATGTGGTAGTTCACAAGCGCGTTCCCGCTGATTACAAACTTCAAGCGGATGAGGAATTCGTTTCACAACATCACATCCAAGACGACGGTGAAAATTTTAAATGGATCAAAACGGATGATATGACCACCACGATTCCATTTATCAAAGGCAATGAATTCAATTACAACTGGCTAATAGGTGATTGGCAAAAATCCTACGGTTGGTTATTGTTTATTCCCATTGTAATTTTCATTGTAATTGCCGTTTCAAATGGAGCAAACATGACCGATGGCTTGGATGGATTAGCTACAGGATCTTCAGCAATCATTGGAATTGCGCTGGCAATTTTAGCTTATGTTAGCTCACACGCCAAATTCGCAGATTACTTGAACGTCATGTATATTCCACACGCCGAAGAGCTTGTGATTTTCATCAGTGCGTTTGTGGGTGCTTGTATTGGGTTCCTTTGGTATAACTCCTTCCCTGCTCAAGTATTCATGGGCGACACAGGAAGTCTAGCACTTGGTGGAATCATAGCTGTATTTGCCATTTCCATTCGAAAGGAATTATTGATTCCTGTTCTATGTGGTATTTTCTTGATTGAAAATTTATCGGTGATGTTACAAGTAGGTTATTTCAAACTTACCAAAAAACGTTTCGGAGAAGGGAGGCGGATTTTCCTCATGGCACCGCTACATCATCACTATCAGAAAAAAGGAATTCACGAAGCAAAGATCGTTTCTCGCTTTTGGATTGTGGGGATTCTATTAGCTGTTGTAACGATTGTAACGCTGAAATTGAGATAAATTGAACGGAACAGGAAAACATATCGTGATTTTGGGCGCCGGAGAAAGCGGAGTCGGAGCTGCAATTTTAGCCAAATTGAAAGGGTGGACAGTATTTGTATCTGATAAAGGTCAAATCAAAGAGGAATTCAAACAAACGCTAATCGATGAGCAAATTGAATGGGAAGAAGGAGCGCATAATGAAGATCGAATTTTCAAAGCTGACCTCATCATTAAATCACCTGGTATTCCTAATAATGTTCCATTAATCGTCGGATTAAAAAATCGAGAAGTAAAAATCATTTCTGAAATCGAATTCGCAGGTTATTATTCGAGAGGAAAGAAAATTTGCATCACAGGAAGCAATGGAAAAACAACCACAACGATGCTAACCAATCACATTTTGAAAAAAGCAGGTTGGGATGTGGGATTAGCTGGAAATGTAGGTTACAGTTTTGCCAAGCAAGTAGCCGAAGGAGACCATGATTGGTATGTAATAGAATTGAGTTCTTTTCAACTCGATGACATGTTTGACTTCAAAGCTGATATCGGAATATTGACCAATATAACTCCAGATCATCTCGATCGCTACGAATACCAAATGCAAAAATATGTGGACTCAAAATTCCGCATTCTAAATAATCAAACACACGAAGACTGGTTCATTTATAATTACGATGACCCAATTATTCAAACGGGTGTAAAGTCCCGAAAACTAACTATGAATTTGGCTCCTTTTTCATTAAAGGAAAAAATTGAAGTGGGGGGTTATGCAACTGAGAAACAATTAACAATAAACATAAAAGATCAATTAACTATGTCAATTCATGAATTAGCTCTGAAGGGTAAGCACAATACCCAAAACTCACTTGCGGCTGGAATCGCTGCTCGAATTGTTGAAATCCGCAAGGATATCGTGCGAGAAAGTTTGGAAGATTTCGTAAACGTTGAGCACCGATTGGAATTCGTTGCGAAGGTAAACGGAATCGAGTTTATCAACGATTCTAAAGCCACCAATATCAATTCAACTTGGTTCGCTTTGGAAAGCATGGAAAAATCAACAGTTTGGATTGTTGGTGGAGTTGATAAAGGAAATGACTACAGCGAGTTGATGGATTTGGTTAAAAACAGGGTGAAGGCTATAATTTGCCTTGGCGTGGATAATCATAAAATCATTGAAGCATTCTCGGGAGTTGTCGAAACCATCGTTGAAGTGAAATCAGCTGTTGAAGCTGTTGCTTATGGCTATCGTTTGGCTGCCAAAGACGAAACCGTTTTGCTTTCTCCAGCTTGTGCTAGTTTCGACTTATTCGAAAACTACGAAGATCGTGGAAACCAATTCAAGCAAGCAGTTCGCATGTTATAAATCAATCACTATGAGTGAACAAGAATTAAATAAGATCGAATCTCAATTAGTCGCAGCCCGAAAAAGTGGCTTGTTAAAATTGAATGAAACATCCCTTCAATCCCATGGGAAATTAGTGGGAATGGATGTTTTTAGTTGGATTTATCCTAACTTCGAAGTGCTCAATTCCACACTCAATTCTTTTCCATTTGAAGTTCTGTGGATAGGAAACAAAACAGAAATCAACTTGGTATTGAGTGAAAATAATGTTTTGGATTCAAGGGTTCGAACGAAACTTGTCTATGCAGATGGAGAGGAACTCAATGTTATATTGAAATCAATGACTGAGTCTGCTTTCAAACCAGGAATTCTGATGTTCACATCAACCGACACAGATTCCGAATACTATTTCAATTTATTCAAAGAATACCTTGCATTGGTTCAACTAAAATGAGAAGTTACTTAAAATATCTCAAGGGCGACTCCGTAATTTGGCTTATCACCATTTTGATGATGGCATTTTCATTGGTAACCGTTTATAGTTTTGTTCCAATATTGGTAAAAATCGAAGGTGGTTCGCCTTTTCAATATTTATCAAAGCACTTGGTCTATGTCATCATTGGTTTCGCTGCCATGTTTGTCATTCACCGATTGGACTCCAAATACATTTCTCAGTTGGCAAAGTTTAGCTACTACCTAGCCATTGGTCTTTTATTGTTTACAATGTTTTTTGGTGCCAAAGTAAATGGTGCCGGTCGTTGGATTCGAATACCTTTTGTGCAATTGACGTTTCAATCTTCCGACTTTGCGAAACTCGCTTTAATTATTTATTTATCAAAACTATTGGTTCGAAAAAAAGAAAAACTAAATAATTGGAAAGAGGGGATTATTCCGCTTATTATTCCTGTTGTGGTAATCTGTGGATTGATTTTAAAAGATAACTTTTCAACTTCTGCCATGCTTTTTATGCTTTCCATGGCAATGTTATTCATCGGAAAAGTGCCGTTTACAAAACTATCAATCATGGCGGCGGGTGGAGTTGGATTAATCGCCTTAACCATCGGTATTCACTTAGCAATTCCACAATTGAATTTGTTGCCTCGCTATGAAACCTGGGTCAATCGAATTGATAACCGAATGGAAGATGATATCTCCAATGTCGAAAACGCACAAGTGAACAATGCTAAATTGGCCATTCACATCGGTTCTTTTTTCGGACTTGGTGTGGGTGATGGTAAATTAAAAAGTTACACTCCTGAGGCTTATGCCGATTTTTACTACTCTAGTTTTGTGGAAGAATTTGGATCGATTTCGGCGCTATTTCTCGTCTTATCGTATCTCATTTTACTCTTACGAATTATAAAAATTGCTTTAAAAACTGACGATTTATTCCAATCCTATGTTTGTATGGGAATCGGAATTCATCTATTAACTCAAGCAAGTATTAACATGCTCGTTTGCACAGGAATTTTCCCGGTAACCGGGCAAAATATGCCTTTTATGGCAATGGGAGGTTCAGCCTTAATCATGGCTTGCGTTTCCATTGGCGTCATTCAATCTTTCTCCTACCAACTACAAAAACAATCGAAACAAGAACAAAATGCTTTTGCGAATTAAAAATTAGAACATGATTATTGAACGCGTAATTATTTCCGGCGGAGGAACGGGAGGACACATTTTCCCAGCTATTGCGATTGCCGATGAAATTAAAAAAAGGAATCCGTTGGCTAAAGTGCTATTTGTTGGGGCAAAAGGAAAAATGGAAATGGAGAAAGTGCCACAAGCAGGTTATAAAATTGAAGGTCTTGAAATTGCTGGATTCCAACGGAAGTTCACGTTTTCCAATTTTTTATTACCCATAAAGATTGTAAAAAGTTTATTGAAGGCGAGAAGAATTATCAAGAAATTTAAGCCTGATTTGGTAATTGGTGTTGGAGGTTATGCAAGCGGTCCGACTTTGAAAATGGCGCAATACATTGGAATTCCAACCGTAATTCAAGAACAAAATTCGTTTCCAGGAAAGACCAATCGTATGTTAGCAAAGAAAACAGAATGTATTTGCACGGCTTACGAAGGAATGGAAAAATATTTTCCAAAAACACGAGTTGTTTTAACTGGAAATCCTGTTCGTAAAGAGTTAACTGGTGCATCAAATTGCGAACGACAAGAAGCACAAAAAGTTTTTAATTTGAATCCTGATTTACCCACTGTATTGGTAATCGGTGGAAGTCTTGGAGCAAAAACCTTAAATCGTTCAATGTTGCACGGAGTTGAAGAATTTAATGCGGAAGGAGTTCAAGTTTTATGGCAATGCGGGAAAAATTACTTCGAGCGTTTGCAAGATGAATTAATCGTAAAAGACAAAACGAACATTCATTTGCACCAGTTCATTTCACGAATGGATTGTGCCTATGGAGCAGCTGATGTAATCATATCAAGAGCGGGGGCAATTTCTGTTTCTGAACTGAGCATTGTAGGGAAACCGGTTATTTTGGTTCCGTCACCGAATGTTTCGGAAGATCATCAAACTAAAAACGCCATGGCACTCGTGGAGAAAAATGCCGCATTACTCGTTCGCGATACGGATGCTCGAGATGATTTGGTTGAAGAAGCATTGAAATTAATAAAAGACAATGACCGATGTCAACAACTTTCTAAAGCCATTAAAAAATTAGAGAAACCAAATGCAGTTGCTGAAATCGTAGACATGTGTGAAAAAATATTAAATGAGTAAAACGAGTATTTCGGAACAATACAAGCATGTCTATTTCATCGGAATCGGTGGGATTGGAATGTCTGCACTTGCTAGATATTTCCATTACCATGGAGTAAAAGTGGGGGGTTATGACAAAACACCGAGTTCATTAACCGAAAAACTTATTGAAGAAGGTTGTGAAATCCATTTTGAAGATTTAGGTGATGAAATTCCGAAGGACTTCAAAATCAAGGAAAAAACGTTGGTGATTTACACGCCTGCAATTCCAAAAACGCATAAAGAATATAACTATTTCATTCAAAATAATTTCAAGATTTTAAAAAGATCCGAAGTTTTAGGATTACTTACCCGTCAATCTAAAGGGCTTTGCGTTGCTGGAACACATGGTAAAACTACAACAAGTTCCATTCTGGCCCATATTTTAAATCAGTCTTCTTGGAAGTGTAATGCGTTTTTAGGAGGAATCGCAACCAATTTCAATTCCAATTTAGTTCTTTCGGAAACGAGCGAGTATACTGTTATTGAAGCGGACGAATTTGATCGATCGTTTTTGCATCTCTCACCTTATGCGAGTATTGTAACAGCCGTTGATCCCGATCATTTAGATATTTATGGGAATGAAGACCAATTCAAAGAAGGCTTTCGGCAATATGCCATGAAAACTGAAATGCAAGGATATTTGATTCAAAAAGAAGGATTAAATCTGAACTCTCTTTCGAAAAGTTATACCTATTCTTTAAATTCACCTACTGCTAATTATTCACTTCAAAATTTATCATGGTCAGACGGATATCTTTTCGGAGATGTTCGACTGAGAAATGGATTTTGGCCACGCGTTAAATTTGGAATTCCCGGAATTCACAATGCTGAAAATGCACTCGCTTGCATTGCTTTATTGAACGAAATGGGAATGGTTGAGCAAACCATCCGGAAAGGAATTGAGTCATTTGCAGGAGTGAAACGAAGATTTGAGTTTTGTGTTCGAACAGAAAAAATGGTTTACATCGACGATTATGCACATCATCCCGAGGAAATCAAGGTTCTAATAGATTCCATTCAAATGTTCTATCCAAATAAGAAGATAACTGGGATTTTCCAACCTCATTTGTTCACTCGAACACGCGATTTTGCAGATGGTTTTGCCAAGGAACTATCACGTTTGGATGAACTTATTTTAATGCCAATTTATCCCGCAAGAGAGGAGCCAATTCATGGAATTACAAGTGATTGGCTTCTTCAGAAAATCAAATGTGATAAAAAATGGTTGAAATCACCTTCGGAAGTTCTTCAACATTTCTCCAAGTATAAACAAGGAATCGTTTTAACCATTGGCGCTGGTGATATTGATCGAATTGTGAATCCATTAACTGAAATATTAAACTCGAATCTCGATGATTAAGAAATGGCTTAAACTAGTTTTTTGGATTTTAATCTTGGGCGGAACAATTACTGTCCTGGTATTTGCAAATAAGGAAGAGAACAAAAAATTAATTAAGTCTCCTGCTATTTCAATTCATGTAGAAGGAGAAACATTTTTAACGGAGGAGGAACTTACGGTTCGATTAAAAAATGTTGGATTACTTACTCCGAATCAAAAAAACGAACAATTAGACATTCGAAAAATAGAGCGAAAAATTGCCTCAATGGAGGAAGTGAAAGAGGTCGATGTTTTCAGAGAAATTGGGAAAAACTGGAATATTCGAGTAGTCTTAAGAAAACCAATTGCACGCATTTTTAACACAAGTAACCAATCTTTCTATATGGATGAAGATGGTTTTTTAATGCATAGATCGGTAAATCATACAGCACGAGTAATCGTATTTTCAGGACATCTAAATGATCGATTTTTGAAAGGTTCGTTCATCGATTTTATTAACAATGATTCCTTGAAAAGTATTAAAAAATTGGACGATGTCTTTCGAATTTCAAATTATGTTTGTAACCATCCATTAATGTATAAATTAATTGGTCAAGTTTACCTCGAAAGA
>Ga0194116_10005932_pt1 | contig 13226 bp, 18 predicted proteins | sample TA2MahsurfametaG_4_FD_148617 | JGI IMG/M metagenome (GOLD analysis project Ga0194116, IMG submission 148617) | Freshwater microbial communities from Lake Tanganyika, Tanzania - TA2015008 Mahale S9 surface | ecosystem: Environmental > Aquatic > Freshwater > Lake | place: Tanzania: Lake... | reverse complement strand
CCAATCCCCAAAATATTTCATTTAAAATAATCCCTATTTTTATTAATTTATAAGCTTTATTTTAATCTTTTAATCTAAAAAATATTATTTTATGATTTTTATTACTTTAAGATTAAAATATAATTTTTATCAAAATGAATAATCACATTCCTCGTAATATAAATCTTTTGTTGGAAGAGAAATTAAATTCGCAACAATTAAAAAGGGAAATTATTTCAAGCACAAATATAAACATGAAAAGTGTTTTGAATTTTCCTTCTAATCAGAATTTAAAAAGCCAAAATAATTCATCTTTAGATAATTCAAAAATAGCTTTCTCTACAACTTATACTAAAGCAAATTCAAATTCAAACTCAAATTTAAACCCTTTAAATTTTAAATTTGATACTGCGAAAGTTTCTGATTTTAATAATAATGAAATTTCTTTTTATAAGAGTTTTATGAGCAATAATTATTTAAATTCCATTTTGAAATGTTTGTTTAGTATTAAAGAAATTGAGGAAATATTTAATTTAAACGATTTCATAAAAGAAATTTATTGCTCTAAAAATGATATATTTGAAAATAAATTTATTAATTTGAAGTGTAATAAAGATATTATTTTGAACCCAATCAATGACATCAATAAGTACGATGAATATTACTTGAAATTTTTGAAAATCTTTTCTGATTTATTTTTAGAATTTAAAAACAAAAAACCTAATTTTAATAACATATCTATTAGAGAATTCGACGAAGTTTTATCTGAAATTTCTCTGCAAAAAATTGTCATAAACAAAGAATTAAATAAAGATGTTGAACAAATTCCCTTAAAATATTTTTTGCTTATAATTGAATCGTTTATTGAATCTTTACAGATTTTTATGAATAAAAACTTTAAAAATAAAAATTTTGGAATAACCACATTTAATAATCAAATAATCTCCAAGAACGAGTCACAAGAAATATTCCTTTTTGATAGGCAATTTGATGAAATGGTCAAAAATAAATTAACTTTAAATCAGAAAATTCATAAAATAATTCAAGGATCATTTTTCGGAAAATTTAAGGAAATATTAACTTGCAAACAATGTGAATTTGAAGTTATTAAAGATTTTGATTTTAAATTCTTAAACTTAAAAATTCCATCTGAATTTACTTTAACCTTATATTTTATTCCATTGTTATCTACTGATAATTTCACTAAAATTCAGAAAAAATTTAAATTTAATAACTTTAAAAATGACACAATTTTTGAATCGAAGGATTTTAAAAATTTAAACAGAGATGAACTTTCTAGTTATTTAAATGATCTTACTTTTCAAATTAACTTAGATCTTCTAGATAATGATAAATTAATTTCTCTTAATAAAATTCTTTTTGATTTATTAGGTATCAACATCCAAAATCCAAATTACTATTTTTGTTATAATAATAAATTGGTCAAATTAGTTGATGTGGAAGAGAGAATTCCAGATCTTGTAATAAAATTTGGAAAAATATTTTTAATGGAAAGCCCAGAAAAAAATATAGATAATATGGTAAGTTCAATCTTGAAGTCAAAAAAATTAATATATATTAGTTTTTGTTATTATGCATATGAGAATTATGAGCAATTACATTTCAAAAAATTAGAAAATATTAATTTAAATGATGAAAAAGGTTTTTTTGAACTCTCAAGTTATCCAAGGGTATTTAATTATGAAATGAAAAATGAAATTGCCTCCTTAATAAAAATTTTTAAGATATTACTAGAATATTCAGCTAGATATGCTGTATTTGATCAAGATTTCATTGAAAGAAGTCCGACAAAAAGAAACAAAAATTATTCAAATAAAAATAAATACGAATCTGACTTTTGGAATATGTATTATAAAAAGATAATCAAATATAAAATTTTCATAATTACAACCAAATCACAAAAAAGAACAGGAGGAGGCATTTTTTCAAATGAAATTAATAAAAATGATTTTGATTATGATTCAACTAATTTAATCTATAAAAATTCTACCAGTTTAACGAATTATAGTAATGATTATTATGTTTGTTGTTTTTGTGATAAATCTAAAAATTATGAATTTTACTGTGATTGTATATCTGATTTAATCATTTACTTAGAAGATATTTTTGGGATAGAGTTCTTACAAGAAAATGAAATAGATGAAATAATAAAAAACTTTGAAAATAAAATCTTCCAAAAAACTTATGATTTCAATATAAATGTAGATAATAACGGAATGAATATATTTCATAAATTTAAAAAACTATTTGAGGAAAATATTTTATTAAATTATGAAAATAATTTTGAAAATAAGTTGTTACTAGAATTCTATATTTTATGCAATTATGAAAACTTAAGAATTCTCGAACTCAATAAATTCAAAGATTTTTCCACTTTTTTCGATAGAAGAAATAAGCCTGTCAGAAAAAATAATTTAAATGAAATTTATGAAAATATTCTTGAAAAGGAAATAATATGTGAAGAAAATTCAATTTGCAATAATTGCAAATTTCAGGCCAAAAAAATAAAGACTATAGAAATTTCAAAATTTCCAAAATATTTGATTTTCAATTTGGTTAAAAAAAATACAAAAAATATATATTCTAATTGCAGAAATAAAATTAAAAATATATTAACAAATTCACTGAATGAATATAATAATGAAGAATTTCCATTGAGAACTGATTTGAAATATAAATTAGATGAAGTTACAAGTCATAGTTTTGAACTATTTTCTATAATAAATTATAGTGGAGATTTAAAGTTCGGAAAATATAAAATCCTTTGCAAAAATTCAAATTCAGAATGGATTGAATTCGATGATGAATTTACAAAATTAATTTCTGAAAAAGATATTTTAAAGAATAAAAACATGGTTTTTCTAATTTATAGACAAATTCATTGTTAAATTAGGAGATACAATACGATTATAAATATTTAATAATTAATTAATTAATTAGATATAATTATATTAATTTAATATTAAAAATCTCAATTATAAAATTTGAATAATTGAAAATTTATTTGGAAGAGATTAAACATTATTTAAAATATTTCAAATTGATAAATAAAATGTCAAATTCCTAGAATTAAAATATAATTTTTCCTCCGTTTACTATTTTTATAAATTAATTATAATGGGTGAATAATTGACTTCGTTTGTTTATAATTTTACAATAATTAAGAGAAGTCTTTTTCATTGGAATTTATAGGTTTTTAATTCTTTTATAATGATGGTAAATTAATAAAATAGATAAATTATCATAAAAAATTTTAAAATTCTTAAATTAATAAATTTATAAATCTTTAATAAAATTTTAAATGATTAATCTTCTGAAAATTCAAAGAATCTCATATAAAAAATAAATAACAGTTTTATTAAAAATTTTACATAACACTTGATTTATTTATAAATAAACTCAAATTGTATAACAACAAGAATATATAAAATAATCTATTTTGAATTATTTTATTTTGACATAACATTGTCATTTATTAGAGATAATAATGGGTAAATTTTTAATTTAACATTACCTTTAATTATAGTCGATAAACAAAATGAATTCACCAAATAGTACAAGAATTCCTCTAAAGTCATTACTAGATTCAAGTCATCTCTAAAAATAAAATTTTTTATTGATATGAAATTACCCACTCTTTTTCCTTAGTTTAATTGTAAACTCATATGTTGTTCCCTTTTCACTACAATTTATAGTAGCATTATCATAATCTTGGGAACCAGCATCAATTGCTTTATTCACCATAAAAAATTTTTCTATAAATTCCTTTCCTAAGCTTATCTGAAAAAGATAATTAAATAAATTTCAATTATATTAAGTAAAAAATTTATAAAAATGAAAAAATATTTAATGAATTTATTTTTTTTCGAAAAAATTTAAAATATTTAAACCTGTTTGAATTTCAATAAATTTCCAGTTATTTGTGGAAAAGATTTTCCATTTACAGACAATTCTGATTTTAATTTATCTACTTCTTCTCTTTCAGTGATTGTAAAACCGAAATCTTGAATCGATATTAAGTTCTTTTTACACATCTCTAACTCATTATTAAAACTGCTAACTTTATTAGTGTATTCTTCCCTTGCATCCTGAATATCGTTAGTTATTTTTTCTAATTTCTTCAATCTATTATAATGTTTGGTTTGCATTTTAATATGTTTTATTAAATCATTTGTAAATTCATTAAAGATTTGTGTAGTGCTAATATTCAGACTTTGTGATTTTGTAATAGCAGTGTCTAAAAGTGTTCTAATTTTTTTTGCAGTTTCAGCAACAGATTCATCATCTGCATTCACACAATTATTTAAACCATCCATTAATTTATTTATATTATCATAGATCACAGCCTTTGAAAAACCTGAATTTCGGATCACTGATGTATAACGCCAGCATTTTTGAGCTTTAAAAATAAATCTTTTAATAAGTGAATTTTTTTCTTGATTATTAATATTTATAAAAGCCTTGGGAGCTATAGCAGAACAAATATCACATCTAAGTATTTCTTTATCTTCTTCGTATAAATTGCTTTTTTCTTTTACTTTTAGCCTTTCTTCAAAACCTCTAAAATTTCGAACAAACTTAGTGTCTATAAAAATTGTTACTTTTCTCATTGAGACATTTTGTAGATTTAATTCTAAATTTGAATCTTTAATTTTTTCATCAGGCCCGTCTTTTAATATTATATAATCATCTTTGTTTAATAATTGGCTTCCACCTGATTTTTTTTTCTTAATTGCGTTTTTTAAACTTATTATTAATCCTTCCACTTTTTGACAATCAATTTTAACTTTTTTATTAATAATATTGGTATTGTAAAATATAGTACTTGTTAAAGCCTCTTTTTTAAATTCATATCTCTGCTTTAACATAAAAAATTTAAAAGTTTGATATATAATATTGTAAATTAATTCTATATTTTGATTTAATTCTGAAATATTGCTTTGACTCTCAGTGCTATTAAATGTGCTTTTAAGGCTATAAATTTTTTTCATTCCAATGATTCCAATGAGATTACCAATTATACTAATATAATCCCTAAAAAAATTTATCAAATTTTAAGAGATTCTTTTTAATTTAATTAAATTATATTTTTTTTATTGAAATTTAATTAATCAATATCGAGTTTACTTAAACGTCTCAAAATAATTATCTGAAGTTGTTGTTGGAATATGAAAATACCACATAAAATACTCTTTTCTTTCATTACTAAAGCATTTCAACCTTTCCCCAATTATATTTTTTAAGAAAAATTTTAATAAAGATTTAGTAATTTTATCTTTAATGTCTTTTTTGAAATTTAAATCTCCTTTATGTTTTTCTCCTATAAAAATTTTCTTTAATCTTTTTCTTAATTTTGTAAATATATAGCTAATCTGAAGTGGAAGTTTCTTTAAATTACTTTGTAAATCTAAAATGAAAGTTTTAGTTTGGGTTAGTAAAATTCTAATAAATTCTTTTTCTTTATTAATTTCCTATAGCATTTTAATTAATAATAAAATGAAAAACTATTTTTAAACTTTAAATAATAGATTAATTAGATTTACCTTAATTCCTTTTTCATCTTGGGACTTTCTACTATATTCAAATACATTTAGCAAATTTGAAATTTTTAGGCTCTCTTCTGATTTTTCTCCTGGCTTCGAACTTATCTGTTTTTTATTTTTAGCAAGAATATTTAAATCTCTTAGGCCTTTTTCAAATATATCATAAAGAATGCTTTTTCTAAATTCATCATAAAAATATATCTCTAAAAAGTCTGCTAAAAAGGAATTATCATTATCAAATACATTTTCAGCATTTATAGTAGGAATTTTAGAAATCTTTGAAATCCAAACATCCAAAAGCATATTAAAAAAATTTAGATAGATAACGTTTTCCATACTTATGCAACGTTTGGAATAATTATTCATTTCTTTAAAAAGAGGTTGAAAACCTCTCATGAGATCTTTTGTAAGTATAAAATTTTCGACATCATCATCAGCTGCAAAAAAATCTCTAAAAATGCAGGGATGCAAAAAGAAAAGATTATAAATAACCTGAATTTCATTCAAGTTTACCAAATTATTTTTTTTTGCAAAAAATCCTTCAACCCAAGAGCATGGCTCAAAATAAGGTCTTAAGTCTTTAATTATTCTGTAGTTTAATAATTTTTCATATTCGAAATAATTCATAGCAAAATTATCGTCATAATCTTTATTTACATAAAGTTTTTCAAGTGCCTTTCGAATGGAATTTTCGATCATCTGATCTTGTTCATCTAATTTATCATCATCATACTTATCACTAAGATTTTTTATCAAATTTACTAATGTATTGAAATCCAGACCGTTATTATCATTTATCATTTCGAAAATCTTTCTTTCTTCTAATTCCGCATTTTTTGAAGTTGAGTTATTTCCCATCATTGATTGATTTCTACTAACATTTAACATACTAGTATTGAGATCTCCTTTTTCATCTTGGCCTTCATGTCCATTTGAACCACTATTGTCACCAAGTGGTGGAAAAACTAATGGAACATCAAAATTTTCTACTAAACATTTTTTCGATAGCCGATATCCTTTGGGATTTCCCCAACAGAAGTAATCATTCTCAGTTGATATTGCATAATTGTGGAAAAAACCTGAAAAAATTTTGTTTATAATCATCTTTTTTGTGACGTTAGTATCTTTTGTCATATTGATAAGTAATGGAGTTTTTACAATTTCAATATCTTTAGTTCCGCAATGTGCACGATTATGTTGATTATCACCATAGCTGTAGATTTCACCTGAATCAGTCTAGATTTAAATTTAAAGAGAATAGAATAAATTTCAAATATTAATTAAAAAAATTAAATCAATACTTTAAGGCGATTTTATTGCTTTAAAATATTAAATGTTATTTATGTATCTTAATTAATAAATTGCTATTAAAAAATTTTAATTGCGATTAAAGAATTTAATAGTAAAGAAAGAATTTTAATACCAAAAAAACTGTATATCCTTGTCCAACCTGAATTGATTTAATTGTTTGATTCTTAAAATCATCTATATGTTCAGGCTTATCTTTATCTTTTTCACTTAAAAGATTATATTTTTTTCTTCCCCAAGTATAAATTTTCTTTTTACTATCGATTGCACAAGTATGATAATAACCACATTTTACTTTTTCAAATTTTGTATACATATAGTCCACCTTTTTTGGTGTTGGTATTGAATTTGTTCCACCGTGTCCTAATTGTCCAAAAAATCCATGTCCCCAAATAAAAAGCTCTTTGTTTGCATTTATTGCTGCTGAATGATTATGTCCTAATGAAACTTTATCGATACTGTGTAATTCCTCTAATAATTTTGGAGAAAATTCGCATTGATTTTGAGTTTTTATTCCTAATTTATTACTTGTATTTGAACCCCAAACAAAGAGTTTTCCATCATTTGTTATTACAGCGCTATTATCGTGACCACAAGCACTAAGAATAATCATTGAATTAACATAATCATTTGGATAAATAAATTGATTGAGTTTATATTTTTCCAAAAATATCCATATAAAATTTTCAAAATAAAAATACTAAAATTTTAATCTTGTTTTTATGATACCCTTTTTTAACATTTTTTCCTGATAATTCATCAATTGATATTGGCTCTTCAACCCTTGTTTTATTAGAGCCAAGTTGTCCATTTGATCCATCACCCCATACATAAACTTCAGATGTATCTGTAATTGCCATTGAATGAGCATATCCTGTATAAACTTTTATCACTTTTCTATCAGAACCTAAATTAACTATAGTAGGATCATATGCATATTTTTGCCCTTTTAAACCTAGCTGTCCCTATTTAAATAATTAATTAAATATTTAGATTTTATAATATTTAAATTATCATTTTCTAATCCATATTTATTTATATTAAATGATTTTTTCAAAAAAATAAAATTTTACACTATCTCCATATCCCCAAGCGTATAATAATCCATTATCTGTAATTGCTAAGGTAAAACTTCCTCCACAAGCAAATTTTTTTATTTTTCCCATTTCTTTAACGGAACTATCTACATTATTGCTTTTCTTAGAAACGAATTTGAAAAATATTTCAAAAATATCACTTATATCGTTGGTAATTCTCTTTTAAATTTAACAAATTTTTTACGAATGAATAAATGAAAAATAAAAATTATAATTTACATATAAATTTTTGCACAAAGCTAATTCTTTGGGTTTATAAGTAATTGTTCTTTTATTAATTTTTTTCACTTCATTTGAATTTTCTTCAATATTTTCATCTGGTCCTAAAATATAGTCAACATTTTCTCCCCAACCCCATACTTTTCCTTCTCTTGTTACAGCTAAAGTATGAAAATGTCCACAAACTACTTGAGTTAATTGATTTCCTCTCAAAAAATGAATTTCTCTATTTATAAAAAATAAATTTTAAACAAAGAAATTGAAGAAAATTTAGTTTTAATAATATAAGTTAATTATTTACCTAGGAGAAAGAATTCTTTTTTTCTGATCACAATCTGATTTTTCTGCACATCCAAGTCTCCCCTTTTCAGCATATCCCCATGAAAATGTTTTAGCTTCAACTAATTAATTAAAATAAAGAAATTGTTAGAATTTAATGATCAATAAATTATATTACTTGTTATACAAACTGTATGATAAAAACCTAAAGATACAAAAAAAATTTTTTCTCTTTCTAAATTTCCTTCTTTCACTTTTTTAGGCAAAAAAACATCTTCTTCTGAACCATGTCCTAAAATTCCATATTTTCCTCTTCCCCAAGTAAATAAATTTCCATTAACATTAATTGCAGCAGAATTAAAACTTCCAGCAGCAATAAAAATTATATCTTCATTTTGAAATTCTTTTATCATCTGAGGCTTATTTAATCCATAAGTATTCCCATGACCTAAAATCCCATTTTCACCCGAACCCCAACTATAGACTTTGTTTTCATTAGTAAGACACATCATATGTTTAGAACCACAAGCAACCTTTTTAATTTTTAAATTTTTTTTTAATTTTTGATATTTATTTTTATCTTAAAACAAAATTGTATCTATCTTTAAATAAAATTTTAAAAAATAAATATAAATTGTTTTAAAATTTTTACTTGTATAACGGTTTTATTTACAAAAGTCATTACTTCAGTTGGAAGATTAATTACATTAGGTTCATTATCAAAGTTTTTATTTTCGACTCCTAAATTACCCCATTTATTAGTTCCCCAAGTAAAAATTTTTCCTTTTTCTGTTAAACAAGCAGAAAAATCTTCTCCACAATAAACTCTTACAGCCTTCTGATTTATTTCTAATTTTTTTGGTTCTGTAGTATATTCAAAATTATCAAAATTATTTTCAATTTTTCCATTTCTATCTTGTTTAAAATGAATATAACCCAATCTACCATACATAGGTAATCCCCATGTATAAACATTCCCTGTTCCATCATAACTTTCATCTTTGGAACAAGCGACAACTGCAATATGAGAATTTCCACAAGCAACATCAAAAACTTTTAAATAATTATATGCAAAAAAATCATATCTTTTTGGAATCTGAATAATTTCACCTTTATCTTTTAAGTAGCCTAAACGACCATCTTTATTTGAGCCCCAACTAAATAATTCATCACCATCTGTTATTGCTAATGAATAATATTGGTTTGTCATTATTTTTTTAGGAGTGGCAAAATTCTAAATATTAATTAGATGTGTTTTATTTGATTTTTTGTTTTGATTATTTTTTTTAAAATCTTATAAAAATATCTGATTATAAAAGTGAAGTTTTTTGAAATTTAATTCGTTTTAATAAGTTAATCCTTCAAATATTCTTCATTTATTATTGGAAATGAGAACGAAACACTTTTAATTTTGAATTAATAATACTCAATTTTCAAAATGTCTTAATAAATGTAAATTTTATGAAAACAAATTTACAATTTTTTCCTTCTTCATAGATGATTCCATTTTAATTGTTTTTTCTAGATTTTAATAAATTTCTAAAAATTTAAATATTAATTGTCTTTCTAATACATATATAGAAAATTTAGAATTAAAAATTTAATGTAAAAAGATAATTGACATTTAAAAATAAGTCTTTTGATTATAAATAAATATTATTTTATTTTGAAGAAGACTTTTAAAATTTAATATTTTAAAAAGATTTATAAAAATTATAAAAGAAAAGAACTCAAAAATAAAATTAAAAAGATTAATTAAAATAAGTATGCAAAGAATTATAAAAAAAAATATAATTAGTTATAGATAAATGTCATTAAATATGATAGAAGAAGAAGGTTTTCTTATAGAAAATAACAATAAGAAGGTCTTTGATTATCAAAAAAGTAAACTTTTTAAATTCAATATTTTTAAAATAAAAGAATGAAAAATTTGAACATTTTTTTTTCCAATATCTAAAATGATAATTTTGAAGATATGAAAGAAAGACTTTATTCGTTAAGTAATACAAATGTAAACTCTAAACTTCTTCCAAAAATCATTAAAAATAGAGAGGTTCGTAACGGACATAATATTACTAGTAATAAAGTAATTGATGAAGAAAGTGGTATATATGATTTTGAAAAAATAAAGATTATTTTAAGGAGTTGGAAATGAGGAAATTAAGAAGTATGGAAAAATTGAAAAAAGACAAGATGGTTAATTTAATGGATGAAATGAAAGAGGAGAATGAGTATCTTTTACTTTGAATATATATTATAATATTGTCTATTATAAGATTTTTTACTTAAATATTATCAGAAAAGATAACAAAGGCTATGATTTTGAAACTCATTTCATTTCTGATAAAAGATTCAGACTTCCAAAAATTTATAAGCCCTTTATTAAAGAAAAAATTTTATCAAATTCAGAAACATTGTTTCCTAATTTATATAAAAAGAAAAAAGTTGTTTATGATGATTTCTCAAAAATTTATTTGACAAATATCCGAAAAATAAAAGATTCTGATAGTAAAGAATATAATAATACAAAAGAAAGTTTAGATTCCCCTGCCAACAATCCAATAATAAATTCTAATTTAAATAGTACTGCTCATAAATTACAAGCAAATGGAATTATTAAAGAAACTATAAAAAATAGTTTTATGTATTCTTTTAGAGACAAATTTAAAAAACAACAAACTTTGTACAATATCAAACAGAAAAATAAATCTCAAATTTCTACTAGTATAAATACAGGCACTACTTATAATGTTAATGACATAAATATAGAAAATACGGATAAAATGATAATAATGACAAATTATGTTTCAATTATATAAATCTGTTTGTTTTGAGGTTATAATTTTGGGTTGATAGAATTACTTATTGAATTTATGTAGGATAAGACAAATAATTAAAAAATTGTCTGGTTAAAAAATTTTTTATTTATTTAATTTTTGAAAATTAATTTAATGTTTTATCAATTCAAATTTTTTATAAATAAATCTAATTTGAAGTTAATAAAAAATTGTGAACATTTTAAGTATAAAGAAAAATTATACATTTTATTCTATATAATCCTGATAAAATATTTCAGGAAATTGATTTAATATTTTATCAAGCATAGATAAACTATATCGTTTTATCTTTTTGTATTTCCAGAACCTTTATCATTTAAATCTTTCCAATCATCCCATTCCCTTGCTTTATATGTTTTTCTATTCGCTGTTTCTTCATTATCGCTATCATCATCTTCAGCATTTTGTTTCGCTTCTTCTGCTTTTAATTCTTGTTCTTCCATTCTAGCTTTTTCTCTTTCCGCAAATTCAGCTAAAGTTAATGTTGGCAAATTTGTTGGTCTAAAAACTTGTTCTCTGATATTTAATTTATCATTAATTTTATCATTTAAAACTGTGCATTTATGAGTATGACTGTTTTTATTTTGTAAATTTTCATATGATTGAACTACGTTATTAGATTCGTTTTGAAATTTTAAACCAGGAATGCAATCAAAGCAATTTGGGTTAGTGCTTGTATTTAAAACTTTTAAATCTTTTAGGACTTTGCTATTGGGATCTATTTTATGAATATCGTCTGGCTAATATTATATTTAAAAAATAAATAATTTGATTAATAATTTAGAATTTATTTATTTTAGCTATTTTTATTAAATTTTAAATTTCTTACGCTTGTAAGCTTAACTACTTCCATTTTATTTTTTTTTAAATCTTCCAATTCTTTCTTCCTATTTAACTCATAATTCGGATCTTTTCTCTCTTTGCTCAAAAATGAAATAGAATCTAGCTCCATATTAATAGATTTGATATTTTCAAACATATTTAAAGTACATAATTCTAAATAAGAAACAAAATATTCTCTATTTTCATAATCCTTCTCTTTTTCATATTTCTAAATAAAATTTTAAAAAATTTCTTAAAATTTTTTCTTTTTCAAAAATATTAAAAATTGATTTTTTAAAATATAAATTACTTTTATCTTATCTGATAATGCTTTTTTGTATTTATATGCTTTAATCTTTTCATCTCTATTTTGACTCAATAACTCAAAAGAAGGCTTTTTGCCTTCTCGATTTTCTTCATCATTTTCATCATCTTTTTTTTTTCTTAAAATATTGTATAAGTCTTTTTTATCTTTTGGAAAATAATTATAATTATCCAAAATTTTGAAAAATTCATCATAAAATTTTAAAGCTAAATCTAATTTAGAATCTCGATTTTCTTCATCATTTTCATCATCTTTATTTTTTCTTAAAATATTGTATAAGTCTTTTTTATCTTTTGGAAAATAATTATAATTATCCAAAATTTTGAAAAATTCATCATAAAATTTTAAAGCTAAATCTAATTTAGAATCTCGATTTTCCATAAATTTTTGAATGACATCTGCTTGATAGTAAGGAACCAATAAATATTTTATGTCTTCAGCTTTTATTTCCGTAAAATCTTCGTTTTTAGAAAAAAGTCCTTCGCTATGAACCTCTTTGGCAATTTTTGATAGGCTATTTAAAAAATTTTTCAACTCTTCTTGATTATATGGTCCTCCTTCTTCTTCCAAATTCTCGAGTCTTTTTCTTATATGTTCTATGTTTTCACTACTTTGTTCCATTTAATTTACTATAATTAATAAATTCAAATAAATTTCAATAAAATTGAGTTTAAAAATTTTAAAAATTTTAAAAATATTTAAATCCTCCTCAATGTTAAATAATTAACCTAGATAATAGAGTTGTTTTGTAGTATAAAATAGATTAATCTTTTGAATGGATCCGAAAATTCAAAAA
>Ga0194116_10005930_pt1 | contig 13228 bp, 1 predicted proteins | sample TA2MahsurfametaG_4_FD_148617 | JGI IMG/M metagenome (GOLD analysis project Ga0194116, IMG submission 148617) | Freshwater microbial communities from Lake Tanganyika, Tanzania - TA2015008 Mahale S9 surface | ecosystem: Environmental > Aquatic > Freshwater > Lake | place: Tanzania: Lake Tanganyika... | reverse complement strand
ACGCGGCGGGCGAGCCCAACGGTTCCTCGGTGGCCCACACGGTCGTCGGCGCCGGCGGCGAGTCGTACGTGCTGATCGTCGCCAACTCCGGGTCGGAGGCGGGACGTGGCACGGCGGGGGCCGATGGCGCCATCACCGTCGCCACCGGCATCTCAACCGTCGCTGGCTCCGTTCAGCGGGAAAATACGGTCTTGGTCCTTTCCGCGCAGCGTCCTTTGGCGGCGGCCGCGTCGTTTGTCGGCGCCAACGACGAGCGGCGCACCGTGCGCGAGAAGTTACTCAACATCTCGACCCGCAGCGACACCACCGGAGCCGAGGGCAACGCGCTCATCGCCGGCTTCGTGATCGGCGGGACGACGCCCAAGCGCGTTCTCGTGCGCGCCATCGGGCCTTCGCTCGCGCCGTTCGGCGTCGCGGGAGCGATGCCGGCCGCGCGGCTGGAGTTGTTCCGCGGACAAACCTCCCTTGCGGTTTCGAACGACTGGGGCTCGGCCGCCGGTGCCTCCGCGGTCGCCGCGGCCGCCGCCCGGCTCGGGGCGTTCGCCCTCGACGCCGCCAGCCGCGATGCCGCCGTGCTCATCGAGCTCGCCCCGGGCGCCTATACCGCCGTGATGACCGGGCAGGGGAGTGCCGGCGGGGTCGGCTTGGTCGAGGTCTACGACGCCGACGAAACCGCCCTCGCCGCCCAGCGCATCGGCAATCTGGCCTCGCGCGGGCTGGCCGGCAGCGGCGACCGTACCCTCACCGTCGGCTTCGTGGTCGGAGGAACCGTCCCCAAGCGCGTGCTGGTGCGCGGCGTCGGCCCCGCGCTCACCGCCTTCGGCGTGACCGGTGCGCTCGCCGATCCACGCCTCGAGTTGTTCCGCGAGGGCTCCGTCATCGGCCGCAACGACAACTGGGAGGACGGCGCCGCCGGTGGCTCGATCGCCGCCGCCTCCGCTTCCGTGGGTGCCTTCGCGCTCGCCGCCGGCAGCCGCGACGCCGCGCTCATCCTCAACCTCTTCCCCGGCGCCTACACCGCCCAGGTCTCCGGTTCTGGCGATCAGACCGGCACGGCGCTCGTCGAGGTGTATGAAGTGCCCTGAAGCTCCACCGCGGCCCGCTTCCGCCGTGCGGTAATCTTCGCGGCGACCCCGTCTCCCTGGTCTCACCCGTCTCCGACCTCTCACCGGTCTTCCTCCGTGGGCAACCCACCTCGCTTCGTCACGCCACTCCGAACGCCCTGATTTTTGACCGCGGATAGCTCGGATACCGCGGATGATTGGGCCGTGGTCAGCTGTCGTGAACAAAGCACCATTCCGCCGGTGACGCCTTTCGTGGCTTTGGTGGATTTCGTGGTGACCTCGTCTCCCCAGTCTTCGGGCGGAAACGTCGCGGGTCCTGCCGGCAATCTTTGCTACGATCTGCCGAGAGATTTGTAAAGAGGATTGCAGATTCCCGACACGCATGTGGTCTTCCCTCACGGTCCTCGTCGTCTTCCCGCGGACGTTTTTCCCCGAAAGTGCCCCCATCTGTCCTGACTTTGAACCCAGCCACCGGTCCCATCAGCGGTACGCCAACAACGACTGGCTCCGCTCTGGTTGTGGTAAGGGCTGCAAATGCCGGCGGAACCAGCGAGCCATTCAACCTTTCCGTCTTAGCCAGCAGTGAGGAGGTTTTTTCGTATGCAGGTCCTGTCTCCGCTGCATTTCCATCAAATCTCAGGTTAATTATGGACCAAAGCGGTACATTCCAAGGGTTCGTGGACATGAGCTATACAGGATCGTATCACAGTTTTCGTGTGTCTTTAGATACTGCAGCACCGAGCGTGCGTTTTGATGAGTTTCAACTAACTACTAATAAAATTTCTTTATCTAGAGAGCAGACTGTCACGGTGGGTTTCGGTCAGTCGAAAAAATTTACAATTGCGATTGATTTTGAGCCCACAGTATTTTGGTGGGGCGAATTAAACAAGCGGCATGCGCTTTCTGTAGGCGCCGGCGGCGCGTTTAATGTCGGTGATCGATACTCGCAACTGTCGGATTTCTCAAACTCAGGAGGAGTTATAAAAGGAAAGTACAAAATTGTAGGGCCGACCCAAGTCATTGAGAAATATTTTTCTTTGCCTGCTGTTTTGGGAAATAACGCTGGCGGTACTGTCGCCGACGCTATCGGTGCTTCGGACTATCCGACCAGTGTATCTGTGCTAAGCTCCGGGGCTTCACAGACATGGTATGCTGCGCACTTTTTCCCCGCTGGCGGCCCTCGGTTTATAAATGAAGTTGTCGATGGCGTATCAATTACTACGGGAATAGAAAGAATTTATCTGTCTGGTTATACTGGTAAATGGCCGGATTCGTTTTCGGGTAGTCTTGGAGCAAAGCTGCCACTTAAGCGGGGTTCGTTGAAGATAGACCAACATCCGAAGGCTCAAGAAGTAAAGACCGGTCAGCCTCTCCGGCTGGAATGCGCAGTTACGGGCAGCGGGCCGCTGACCTATCAGTGGCGCAAAAACGGCGTGGAGATCGGTGGCGCAACTCAGCCCGCCTACGAGCTTAGTGCCGTAAGCGCCGCCACGGCGGGTTCCTATTCCGTCACGGTCTCCAACGCGGTCGGGCAGGTGGAGTCATTGCCCGCTCAGGTGAATGTGTTGTCATCGCCGGTGATCACGGCTGGGCCGGTAGCGACAACGGTTAATGCCGGCTCTACGGCGAGTTTCTCCGTAACCGCCACGGGATATCCGTTGCCCAATTATAAATGGAGAAAGGATGGAATTGAAATCACCGGAAACCCAACAGCCACCACGTCGACGCTGAAGTTAGATTCAGTAGGTGCAGATTCTTCGGGCTCATACGATGTCGTAGTTGCGAACTCAGAGGGTGTTGTGACGAGTGTCGCCGCCGTCCTTGAAGTGCGGTTTCCGCCCACGATAGCGGGCCTCGCCGAGACTCGGCGAGTCGTTCAAGCAGGCTCGAGCATCACGTTCTCTGCATCGGTAACGGGAGCGACTTCGCTGCAGTGGTACCGAAACGGGCGTGCGCTGGCGGGGGCGACCGATGCCTCGTTGGTGATCACCAACGCCAACCTGTCGCTTGACGCGGGTTGGTATCAGCTCGCGGCGACGAATTCACAAGGGACGACAAAAAGTAAGGTGTTGTTCGTGGTCGTCTCCGGCCCGACGCAGGTGGTGCTGCAGGACGACGACCTGCGCTCGCGTCTTTTCCCGGCGAACGCCCCGCATGTGACCGTGCTTTCGCTGCAGGATGTGGGGACATTTTAGGATATTTTATAATGAATTAAACGCTCGATTTATGAGATACATATATATAGTAATTAAATTTTAATGCTCATGAAATTAATCACGCCATTTTTTTTAATCCCATTAGTTTTTTTGGCGTCAACGAAAACGCTACAGGCTCAGGTTTCGAATGCAGCCCTAGTTACATATCTAGCTTTCGATGGTGATTTTTCTGATGCAACACGATCGATATCGCTAGTTAGTAACCAAGGGGCAACGTTAGCGACAGATCGATTTGGCCGGGCTGCGAGCGCAGTTACGTTTGATGGTTCAGGCTTCGTAAGCTATGGCGATGTTTCGATTCTGGACGGAGCGACTGAGGTCACTTGGAGTTTCTGGATCAAAACCACACAGACCCTTCCGAGCAGCGGAGAGATTTCCGTTGTGCGAAAAAATTTAGCGTGGATTCCGCTGCAGTGGGGCAATGATCCGATAAGTCGAACTTGGAGGAGCCCACTGTTTGTTCAGGGAAATGCAAGTTGGAGTGGGCCCGCATACGGATCAATTTCCGGTATATCCGACGGCAGGTGGCATCACTTCGTAGTTGTTTTTCGCTCTTCTTCCGTAGTGGCTTTCGTCGACGGAGGCTTGATATCCAATGTATCATCGTATGGAAGTTTTTCTGGGGGAGGTTTGGTTAATAGTTCGCATCCGTTTGTCCTCGGCGGAGCAAACGAGGTTGGGAACGGCCCGGAAAGATTCTTGGGAAGCCTGGACGACTTGCGTATTTATAGAAGAGCCCTGAGCGTCAGCGAAGTTCAGGAGCTATACCGTTTTGAGTCATCCCCTCCCGCTTCGCCTCGTGTCGCGATCGCTGCTTCCGGCTCTCTTTCGGGCGGTGTTAATATCTTCGGTGAGTCCGCGCAGATCACAGTCGACTGTGATTTCACCAACCACGCCATTTACTATAGCCTCGACGGTTCCGAGCCGTTCCTGGGTGGCCCTCAGACATATGGGCCGGGGCCGTTCACATTGACCAGTTCCGCCACGGTTCGGGCGTTGGCGGTGAACTTGGATGATTTTTCCACGGTCCAGGCCGCTCCGCTCACGGTCACGATCCTGCCCACCTACACGCTTGCGGTCGCCAGCCCCGGGGGCGGTTCCGCCACGGCTTCCCCGTCGGCAGCCAAGTATCTTCAGGGTACCACGGTCAACCTGACGGCGACAGCTGCCACGAGCTGGACTTTTTTGCGCTGGTCCGGCGACGCCACCGGCACGACGGCCACGACGTCCGTCGTCATGGACCGCAACCGCACGGTGCAGGCGGTGTTCGGCACTAACCTGACCACGACGGCAAGTGGACCCGGAGCGCTGCAACTCAGTCCCGCCTCCGGCCCCTACGCCTACGGCACCCCGGTGCGCGTTTTTCCCAAGCCCAATCCCGGTTCCGCCTTTGTCGCATGGGGTGGTACTGCGGGCGTAAGCGGCAGCGCCAATCCCCTCGACTACACGGTGACGCAGCCGGGCAAGACGATCTCCGCGCTGTTCGGTACGCTCGGTTCCGGTCAGGTGAATCTTTACTGGAACGCGGTCGGCACGGGCACGGTGACGGTTTCGCCGCAGAAAAATTCCTACGCGGCCAACGAGACGGTGACGGTCACCGCCGTCCCCGGCCTCAATCAGGTGTTCACCGGCTGGAGCGGCGACGTCACGGGCCTGCAGAATCCGGCCACGGTCACCCTCGCTACGAGCAAGTCGATCACGGCCAACTTCCAGCAGGGCATCATTGTTGCCGCCGCCAGCCCGGCGCGGAACGTCGTCGCCACCGGCGGTTCGCTCATGCTCAGCGCCACGGTGACGGGCACGCCGGTGCCCACGTTGCAATGGTTCCGGAACGGCCGCCCCGTGGGCGGCGCGACCAACGCCACCCTCAACCTCACCAACGCGTCCCCGGGAACCGACGCCGGCTGGTACCAACTCAAGGCCACCAACCAGTACGGCACGGTTTCCAGCGGAGTGATGTTCGTGATCGTCTCCGGGCCGACGCAGGTGGTCACGTGGGGCGACAACAGCCAGGGCCAGCAGATGGTGCCGGCCGGGTTGGGCAACGCGGTCGCGATTTCCTCGGCCTTTCATCATGTGCTCGCCCTGACGGCGACCGGCGAGGTCAGGGCCTGGGGTCGTTATAGCGGCGGCGGTGCCGTGCAGACTCCGGCCGGTTTGAACGACGCCGTGGCGGTCGCGGCCGGATGGAAGCACGGGCTGGCGGTAAGGGGCGACGGATCCGTGGTGACCTGGGGTGTGTTTTCCTACGGCCTCGGTTCCATCCCGACGACGGCTTCCTCGGCGGTGGCGGTGGCTGCCGGCGCCGAACATTCGCTGGTGTTGCGGGCCGACGGCACGGTGGTCGCCTGGGGCATGACGTACCATGGTCAGACCGCGGTGCCCGATGGTCTTGGCGATGTCATCGCGATCGCGGCGGGCAGCTCCCACAATCTGGCCCTCAAACGCGACGGTACGGTGGTCGCCTGGGGTCGGAACGACCTTGGGCAGTGCGCGGTTCCGACCAGCCTCGCCGGGGTCGTAGCCATCGCGTGCGGGGCGGAACACAACCTTGCGCTGAAGGCGGACGGCGCCGTGGTCGCGTGGGGCTACAACAATGCCGGGCAGACGATCGTGCCCTCGGGTTTGGCCGGGGTCTCGGCGGTGGCGGCGGGTGCGCAATATCACAGCTTGGCGCTGCTGGCGGACCGCTCGGTGCGGGCGTGGGGTAGCAATCAGGGCGGGCAGACGGCGGTCCCGGCATCCCTCAACGAGGTGCTGGCGATCGCCGGCGGCGAGCAACACAGCCTCGCCCTCCGCAGCACCGCTGCGGACACCGCGCCGGTAATTTCCGTGCAGCCGGTGGCGACGGTCGCCGCGGCGGTGGGGCAGGTGGCGCGGTTGTCGGTTACCGCCGCCGCCGGCACGGCGCCGGTTTTCTACCAGTGGCGCAAAGGTGGGGCTGCCATCAGCGGTGCGACGAACGGTTCGTTTTCCGCGTTCATCGGCTCGGATAGTGCGGGTTCTTACGACGTCGTTGTTTCAAACTACCTCGGTTCGGTCACGAGCTCAGCGACCGTGGTGAGTGTGGTATCCACGCTGCGCCTGAATGAAGCCCAAGGTGGCCGGTTGCTGGTGAACGAGGGCGCGGGATTCGCGGCCGAGGTGGATCCGGCGATGGTCGCGAGCGGAGCCGCGATCCAATGGTTCCGAGGTGGGCGCCCGTTGTCCGGGTCCACCAACGCGACGTTGTCCGTGACCAATGTGGCGCGTCATCGGGATGACGATTGGTATCAGGTGCGTGTGACCTCGGCCGGAACGACCCGTTCCTCCGCCCCGCTCTTCGTGCGTATCCCGGTCGATAAGCCGGTGCTGGTGGCCTGGGGAGGAGGTCCGGCATCAACCACTTTCGGATCCGGCAACACGCAGGGCCTCATTTCTATTTCCCGGAAGGTCACGGGAGTCGAGAGCGGTCGCGACCATGCGCTGATCATCGACGAGAACGGTGGGCTTCAGGGTTGGGGTAATCTGCAAAATGACGCCGCCAAATTCCCGGCCGGGCTCGCCAACGTGGTGGAGTTGGCGAGTGGGGAGTCCCATACTCTCGCGCTGCTTGCCGATGGTTCGGTGGTCGCCTGGGGCCAGAATGGCGAGGGGCAGACTACGCTGCCGGTCTTCGCCCAACCGGTCGTGCGGCTGGCCGCCAGCGGCAAAGCCAGCTTTGCCCTCATGGCGAACGGCAAGGTCGTTTCGTGGGGCACGAACAGCGGGGCGCGGAACACCGTGCCGGCGGATTTGGCGAACGTCGTGCGGATCGCGACGGCCGGTGGGCTTTTCGGCAAGCCGATGGTCAACATCGCGCTTAAGGCCAATGGAGAGATCGTGCATTGGGGCGGCCCCGGGTCGTCCTTCGGCACCTCGCCGGGAGGAAATCCGGTCGATGTCAAGGCTCGGACTTGGTTCGGCTTCACGGTCGGCTCCTCCGGAGATCTGGTGCCGTGGGGGGAGGAATACGCCAGCGTGCTCGCGGTTCCTGCCGGCACCACTGGTGTGAAACAATTGTCGTTGGGATACGCGCACGGGGTGGCGGTCCTCGCGGATAAACGGCTCGTCATCTGGGGAGATAAAGGAGGAGCGGCAGGAGGGTGGTCTTACGTGCCCGCCAGCTCTCTACCGCCGGTCGGTTTTAACCGTTTTGAGTTTGTCGCGGCGGGTGGAGGCTTCACGGTGGGGGTTCGGGACGGATCCTCCGATGCCCTTCCCGTCATCTCCTTCGCACCCGCGCCGGCGGTCGCGGCGGCTATCGGGCAGGTGGCAACCCTGCGGGTCGCAGCCTCGGGCGGCGACCTGCCTCTGTCGTACCAATGGCGCAAAAACGGCACGGCCATCTCCGGCGCGACGAACGCGGAATACCGGCTCACCGTCGACGCCTCCAGCGCGGCGAATTACACGGTCACGGTTTCCAATTACCTGGGCTCGATCACGAGTTCCGCCACGGCCCTGACGCTCCGCGAAAATCCCCTCATCTCCACGAACATGGGCGGCCGGTTCGTGATCAACGGCGGTCAGGGCCGCACGTTCGACCTTGATCCTGCGCTGGCGCCGGCGGGAGCGACGTGGACCTGGCGGCGCAACGGTCTGCCGATCCCGGGTGCCACGGGCAGCCAGCTCGCGATCACCGCCGCCGCTCCCCTGAAGGACAACGGTTGGTACGACGTGGTGGTGACTAGCGGTAGTCAGAAATCCTACAGCTTCCCGTTCTGGGTCTTCGTGAAGGTGCCGACGCGGCTGGCGTATTGGGGAAAGGATGAACATGTCCGCAACTTACCGGGAGGTTCGGGTAGCCTCGTGCAGGTAGCTGGTGGGCACGCTCACGCGCTCGGATTGCGGGAAGACGGAACCGTCGTGTCCTGGGGATACGATGCCGACGGGAGGAGGTCCTTGCCTTCCGGGTTGAAGGGCGCGGTGGGAATAGCCGCCGGCGCCGCTCATTCCCTCGTGCTGCTTGAGGACGGATCCGTGGTGGGTGTGGGGAGCTCGGGGCATCAGATCGCGGCTCAGATTCCTGCTGATCTTGGACGAGTTGTTTCGCTGACCGCGGGATGGAAACACTCCGCCGCGCTTCGCCAGGATGGCAGCGTCATGGTGTGGGGCGACAACGCCTCCGGGCAGACGGAAGTTCCATCGCTGGCCAGCTCGGTCGTCATGGTGGCGCCTTCGGGGTCGGACCACATGGGACCGAACCACCTGCTGGTCCTCCGGGCCGACGGCACGCCGGTCGCGTGGGGCAGCAACGGCGCTGGTCAAACGCAGGTTCCGTCGGGTCTGGGGGCGGTCAAAGGAGTTGCCGTGGGAGCCGCGGTCTCCGGTGTGGTGAAGGCTGACGGCACCGTTGCGGTCTGGGGTTCTAATCGTGAGGGAAACATGAACGTGCCCGTCGGGCTCGATAACGTAGTGCAGCTGGTGGCGGGAGACTGGCATTTCATGGCCCTGCGTGCGAACGGCAGCGTGGTGAGTTGGCCGTCTTCGTGGTCAAACTACCAGGGGGCCTCCGTCATCGGAGGAGGCGCTTACGCGGTAACCGGTGGTACTCAGTATGGATTGGCCCTTGTGGACTCCTCCGGAGACGTGGCGCCGACGATCACCACCCAGCCCGCGAGCCAGACGCTGGACGAGGGGACGCCGGTCACGTTCTCCGTGTTAGTGAATTCCGGCTCGGCGGGCGCGACGTACCAGTGGCGCAAGGGCAGCACGGCGATCAGCGGGGCGACGAACGCGAGCTTCACGCTGCCGCAGGCGCTGACCGCCGACGCCGGATCCTACTCGGTCGTGGTGACCAACTATCTCGGCAGCGCGACGAGCCAGGCCGCGACGCTCACGATCACGCCGTCGACGCCGCCGTTGGTGACGGGCCAGCCCCAGAGCATCACGGTGATGGCGGGCCAGCCGGCGACGTTCACCGTGACGTCGTCCGGTTCACCGCCGCGTTACCAGTGGTCGCGCAACAACTCCGCGATCACCGGCGCGACCAGCGCCACGCTCGCGATTCCCGCCGTCACCCTGGCCGACGCGGGTTCCTACACCGTGCAGCTCACCAACCTCGCGGGCACGGTGACGAGCGCCGCGGCCACGCTGACCGTCACCGCGCCGCCGGTGATCATGGCGCAACCCTCCAGCCAGACGGTCCTCGCGGGCAACACGGTGACCTTCGCGGTTTCCGCCACCGGTAATCCCGCTCCGACCTACCAGTGGAGCCGCAACGGCGCCGCGATCGCCAGCGCCACCAATGCGTCGCTCACGCTCAACAACGTGACATCCGCCGACGCCGGTACCTACAAACTCACGGCCACCAACACCCACGGCGTCGCCACGAGCAGCGAGGCGACGCTCACGGTGAACGTGCCGCCCGCGATCACGACCCAGCCCGTCTCGCTCGCGTCGATCCCGGGTGCGAGCGCGACGTTCTCCGTCGCCGCCTCGGGCTTTCCGGCCGTTTCCTACCAATGGTACAAGGGTGCCAACCCGCTTCCCGGCGCCAACAGCGCGAGCTACACGATCAACCCGGTCTCCACGGCCGACGCCGGCCAATACAAAGTGGTCGTGACCAACGCCGCGGGCACCGCGACGAGCAATACCGTCGTCCTCACGGTCAATATCCCGCCGGTCATCACCACCCAGCCGGCCGCAACCCAGAGCGTGGCGCTTGGAACTGCGGCTACTTTCATCGTTGTCGCAAACGGTTCTCCGGCTCCGGCCTTTCAATGGCGCAAGGACGGCAATCCGATCACCGGCGCCACCAGTTCGGTCTTCTCGATCGGAAGCGCGGTAGCGGCCGACGCTGGAATCTATACGGTGGTCGTGAGCAACGCGGGCGGCTCCGTGACGAGCAGCGCCTCCGTTCTCATCGTGGCGGGTCTACCGGTAATAACGCAGCAACCGGCAAGTTTGGTCGCAAACGCTGGTGGCAGCGCGACGTTTAGTGTCACGGCGGGCGGGACCCAACCCTTCACCTACCAATGGCGCAAGGCGGGAGGGGTAATTAGCGGTGCCACCAGCGCGTCCCTGACGATTTCTCCGGTGCAAGCGGCGGATGCCGGGGACTACTCCGTGACCGTGAGCAACAGCCTCGGTTCGGTGACCAGCAGCAATGCGACGCTCACCGTCGGCAGCCCGGTCGTGATCACAACGCCGCCCTCCAACGTCTCGGTGAACGCGGGGCAGAGCGCGACGTTGAGCGTGGTGGCGACCGGTTCGGCGCCGCTGACGTACGAATGGCGCAAGAACGGCAACCTCATCCTCGGGGCGAGCCAGCCGACGTACACGATCCCCGAGGCCGCCGCGTCGGACGCTGGATCCTACACGGTGAAAGTGGCCAACAGCGTGAACGAGGTGACGAGCCAAGCGGTGACCGTGACGGTCAACACGCTGCCGGTCATCACGACGCAACCGGTCTCCCGCACGATCGCCGCCGGCACCGCCCTCACACTCACGGTCACCGCGACCGGCGTCCCGCCGCCCACCTACCAGTGGAAGAAGGACACCGTGGCCATCGCCAACGCCACCACCGCGACCTACACGGTCGATTCCGCCAACAGCACGCACGCCGGCAGCTACACCGTGGACGTGAGCAACTCGGTCGGCACCGTGACGAGCACTACCGCGACCGCGACCATCATCTCGGCCCCGGTGATCACGCGCCAGCCGGCCACCCAGACCGTGAACCGCGGCGGCCGCGTGACCCTCACCGTCACCGCGACCGGCACCGCCCCGCTCGCCTACCAATGGCGGCGTAACTCCACCCCGATCGCCGGAGCGACCAGCGCCTCCTACCGGTTCCTCGCCCACGACGCCACCGCCGAGAGCGGCAACTACGACGTGGTCGTGACCGCCGGCGGCACCACCGCCAGCACGACCTCCAACTTGGCCGCGGTGACCGTCTTCGCGACGCCCTTCTTCGGCCCGAACCTGACCGGCGTGCACGAACTTGCCGCCGGGGAGGGGATCACCCTCACCGCGGTCGACACCACCACGCCCGCCGAACGGCTCCGCTGGCGCCGCAACGGCCGCCTGCTCCCCACCGTAACCGGCCGGATCCTGGAACTGACCAACCTCCAGGCCGCCGACGCCGGCTGGTACCAATTGCAGACGACCAGCACGACCGGCTCAGTCAGTGTCAGCGCCGCGGTCTTCCTCCAGGTCCGCACCCCCAGCCAAACCATCGCCTGGGGCTCCAATACCTCCGGACAGTCCTCCGTACCCGCCACCCTCACCGACCCCCTGCAGGTGACCGCCGGCTACAGCCACACCCTCGCGATCCGCTCCGGCGGCACCGTCACCGGCTGGGGCAGCAACACCGCCAAACAACTGAACCTCCCCGCCGGCCTCACCAAGGTCGTCCAAGTGGCGGCCGGGTACACCCACAGCGTGGCGCTGATCAGCGACGGCACCGTGACCGCCTGGGGCGAAACCACCGCCCTCCAGAACCTCGTGCCCTCGAGCCTCACCGGGGTCGTGGGGCCCTCGAGCCTCAGCGGGGTCGTGGGCATCGCCGCCGGCCGGGTGCACACCCTCGCCCTACGCTCCAACGGCACCGTCGTCGGCTGGGGCGAACCCAGCTACGGCCAGGAAATGGTCCCCGCCGGCCTCTCCAACATCGTGGCGATCGCCGCCGGCTCGGACCATAGCCTCGCGCTACGCTCCGACGGCCTGATCTACGCCTGGGGCAACTCCGACAACGGCCGCACCACCATTCCCTCCGGCCTGACCAACGTGATCGCGATCGCCGCCGGAGCGGAACATAGCCTGGCCCTCCGGGCCGACGGCCGCGTGGTCGCCTGGGGCAAGTCCGACAGCAGCCGCACCGCGGTGCCCTCCAACCTGACCGACGTGGTCGCGATCGCCGCCGGCCAGGCCCATAGCGTCGCCCTGAAACGCGACGGTACCCTCGTCGCCTGGGGCCTGAACACCCTCGGGCAAACAACCCTCCCCTACAACCTCGGCAGCGTGCACCAACTGAGCGCCGTCGGCGGCTTCCACAACGTGGCCCTGCGGGACACCCGCCAGGACCTGGCCCCCGCGATCCTGACCTCTCCGGACAACCGCCTGATCCCCGTGGGAGCGCCCCTGACCCTCGCGGTGACCGGCAACTTCGGCTCCGCCCCCCTCACGGTCGTGTGGACCAAGGACAACGTGGCGATCGGCGGAGCGACCCAGACGACCTACACGGTCGCTTCCGCCAACAGCACGCGCGCCGGCGTCTACCAGGCGAAGGTCACCAACTACCTCGGCACCGCCACCAGCGGCGCCGCGACCATCACGGTGAATGCCCCCCTCGGCGGCAGCGCCGCCTCGATCCTGACCCCCCCCGCCGCAACGACCGTGCTTTCCGGCCAGACCGCCACCCTCAAGGTGGAGGCCGCCGGCACCCCGCCGCTCAGCTACCAATGGAAACTGGCCGGCAGCCCGAGCCCGATCGTCGGCGCCACCGGTTCGACCCTCAGCCTCACCAACGTGACCACCCCGGGCACCTACACCGTGGACGTGACCGCCGCGGTAGGCGCGACCGCCTCGGCCACCACCACGGTGGACGTCCTCGCAGTGCAGGCCGGCCTCACTACGGTCGACACCGGCTACGTGGAGGGTAAACCGATCACCCTGCAAGCGAGCCTCAGCTACACCGGCACCCCGACCAGCCTCGCGTACTCGCTCCTCCTGCCGCCCGGCTGGAGCTATGTCTCCTCCACCAGCGACGCCCAAGTGAAGCCCGCCGCGGGCTCGACCGACGCCATCGGCTGGGCCTGGAGCTCGATTCCCGCCTCCCCCCTGGCCTTCAACGTGGTCCTGACCCCGCCCCTGGACAGCGTGGGGACCAAGACAGTCACCGGCACCGCGATCATCCGCACCGGCGGGGGAGTCTACGAGTTGCCCCTGCCCGTGATCACGCTGCCGCAGGTGTCGGCCCCGCGGATC
>Ga0194116_10005929_pt1 | contig 13228 bp, 7 predicted proteins | sample TA2MahsurfametaG_4_FD_148617 | JGI IMG/M metagenome (GOLD analysis project Ga0194116, IMG submission 148617) | Freshwater microbial communities from Lake Tanganyika, Tanzania - TA2015008 Mahale S9 surface | ecosystem: Environmental > Aquatic > Freshwater > Lake | place: Tanzania: Lake Tanganyika... | reverse complement strand
GTTGAGATAATTCCTTTTTTGCTTCAATGTTTGAGCTTGATTTTGATGTTTTATTGTTTACTGGATTTAATTCCATTAATGCGCTATAAGCATGTTTATTAATACTGTTAATTCTGAAATTTTATTCCTTCTAAATTATTGGTATGCTCTGTTAAGAATCCTTGATAATAATCAATTCGTCCATTTACCACTGTTAAGTCATTTGATCGAATGTTTGAAATAAATTTATTACAAGTCCATGTTAAGCCACTCATTTCCTGTATTGTGGGTATTTGATTTGAACCTGTTATTTCAATGGCATTAACTCTTTCACTCTGACCTCCTATTAGAAGATTTTTAAATGTGTTATTATATATATCGTTATTAGCTGTACCGGAATTGTTTACAACAATACCATAAGTATTCCCATCCACCTCGGCAATTTCAGGTGAATCTAATAAATCAAAATTATTTTCCTGCACGATATAACCGGTTGAGGTATTCAATACTAAACCAGCAGTTTGATAACCGTTGTTTTCTCGAACGAAAAAGTTATTTCTTGTAATTCTTTCTAACCTAGTACCTTTCACGTATATTCCGTAACGACAATTAGTAAATATACTTTTATCACATCTGAAAGTTCTATTAGTGCCACCAGTTGTTGCAATACCCATATATAAGTTAGTGAATTTATTCTTATCTGTATTTGGACAAGGAGTTCCAACCGGAAGTAAAACTGCACTCTCGCATTTCGAATCAACAAAAAATTGTGAGTTTAATGAAAATATACCGTATCCATCTCCCTCTGCACCAGAACCAGCTGTTGGTTGAGAACCTGGTTGTAAATTAATAAAATCATTACCTAAAAATCTTACACCGTAAACTTCGTTCAGTTGAGCATGTGAGTAAAAAGTTTCATTAGGGTCTAAAAGTGGTCCATTCCATTTAAACTCAGTATTAACGAATTGAGATAAATTGTTTATTGCGCCATTTACATATGGTTGAAACCAAATGCTTCTTTTGTTTCCGAAAAAGTAAGAATTTGTAGATTGAACTATACCACCGTCATAAGTTGTATTAAATGTATTTAATAATGTAGGCGGTACTCCTGGAGTTGTAGAACTAATTTCATTTCTTCTGGATAGTAGAACCCCAATTATTGCGTGTTCTATTAAAGAATTGTTTTTAATTTCTATTCTCCCTTGATTTGAGTTGCCAAAACTCACTTGCGGTTGAGATTGATTCCCCCAAACTTCAACACCCAGCCACATGAGATCAGAACCACATCTATTATCAACTGTTAAAGTTGAATTATCTAAAATTAATTTACCACCAAAGCCTGTTGTTCCATTTTCAATTACGAGTCGAGCTCCTGGTGCAAATTTTAAAGTCATATTTTTTATTGTGATTGTTTTACCTTGTGGAATCCTTAATTCTTTTTCAATTGTTATTATCGCCTGATTATTTATAGGATTACCTGAAGGTAACCACGTACCATTTGATTGTGCCGTATATCGAAATACATCGTATTCATTCAAAACTACACAACATGAACTTGTACTATTTTGGAATCTATCCATATAATCTTCACCATCAATAGTTTTGGGTAAAAATTTATAGTCATAAGAGGATATTATCCCAGTTACAAAACAATTCGAAAAAATATTTACATCAGAAATATAGTTTGGAGTAAAATTAAGAGAATTCAAATCTAGGTTGTTTATGGCTCCCAAATTCGTTCCATTATCATGAACTGCATAAATTTTATAATCTCCATCTGGATTATATGCCATTTCTAAATCAGAATTACTGTAAAGCAATGATTGGTTAAGTGGTGAACCAACCGAATTTTCAACGATATCAATTTTTACGATTCCAACATTTTTTGAACTTATGAATAAATTATTACCACTTGGTGAAAATTCCACTCCTCTTAAATTTGTTGAATTCGGAATAATAAAGTCACTCGTTCCGTTGCCGTTGTTTCCTCCGGACCCAACTAAATTTCCATTTATTGGATCTAAATGTAACATTAATACGTTATTACCTTCACTATTAGCCATAGCTAATTTCGTTCCGTCATGAGATAATTCCAATTCAGTAGGACTTAGATCCTCTGGACCAGAATAAATCGTATTCAGATAATTAATTCCAGTTGACGAAACTAAATATTTCTTTACTTTTAGGTCTACTCCATATGGATCAACATTTATTGTATATAAATAACGATTTCCATTTGTTAAAGGTTTTGAAACAGCTATCGGAGCAGATGCAAATGTATTTATGCAAACCTGAATTTCATTTCCTGAAGATGTTACTGCACCTATGCCACCATTCGCTTCCATGTCTACCATAGCATAACGAGTTGAATAAGCCCCCATAGAGCCACATATATTATTCGTCGATAATACAGCGTTGAAGACTGTATAAACAATGTAATATTTACAACTTTCTCCAGTAATAGGTATAATAATTGGGCTACTTGTACCGTAAGTCCAATTACTCAACTCACCTATTTGACTATGAAACTTATTGTAAACTATATTATCAAACGTAGATAATATTATCTCTCCATTAGCGCCATGTATTCCTACTCCAATATGTCCGTCTGAGCCATTAAGTTCGCCAGTTGGATTCAATCCATAATTTGACCCTATTGGTGAAGTAAGTGGTATTGGTTGTCTAAAGTCTATTTCTTGACTTTTTAAATACCAAACTTGTTGTTGAACACCTTGTGCAATAATTTTGCCTAATGAACACAGGCAAAGCGCTATTAAAAATGGCTTTATTTTGCTTTTTTTCATTTGTTTTTATTTTAAATTAATAGATACTTATTTTTTTTGTTGTTATGCTGTTTCCACATTCTACAGAAATAATATATTGACCTGAGCTCAAAGAATTTCGTTCTAATAGATAAGAAGAAGTTTCTTTGCCTAAATGATCTTGAAAGACCAAACTCCCATCGGTCGTATATAAATTTAGAATAGCATCATTTTTTAGAGGAAAATCAAATGAAATTGTACAATTATTAATAAATGGGTTGGGATAAATTGCAAACTTACTCCACAACATAGGTTCACTGATCAAAGCTGTATTACCATTTTCACCAATTTTCACGACGTAAACACTCACGCCATCAGGAGATGATTTCGTTCCGCAAATAATATATCCACTATCCGGAGCGTTACATAGTGCAAAACCTGATTGATTAATGGGTAAGTCCTCACCTAATTGGTTTTCCCATAGCAAGTTACCACTTGAATCTGTTTTAACTAAATAAATTAGCAGATTCGAAGATGTACCACTTAGGACTTGTTTATTACCCACAAAAATATATTCATTCTGATTACTAATTAATGAGGCTTCAAAATATTCTTGGAGATTATCACCAAAAGTTTTATACCACATTTGACTACCATCTGAATCTAATCTTCTAATAATTCCATTTACAAATGATGTAGGGAAATCTTGTAATGAATAACCGGAAACAATATATTGACTGGGAGACAGTTCCTTGCTGTCGTTTAAATATTCTGATCCACCACCTTCGAAATATTTCACCCATTCAATCAAGCCTATGTTATCAGTTTTAACAACGTAACCATAAAATCCAGATAAACGATATTCTTCTCCTGTCATTAAAATCCCTCCATCGGAAGTTGTAATAATAGATTCAAATACTGCTGAGTCTGAATATGTTCTTGTCCATAGTGAGTCACCATTTTTGTCTAGTTTAAGAAGCCAATCATTATTTCCTTTTGATCCGACTATTAAAATGGAACTATCCGAAGGCGAATAAGCTATATCATTAGCCATATCACCTGAAAGACCACCATAGGTTTTTTCCCATACGAACCCTCCGTGCTGATCTACTTTTACTAAATAAATATCATTGCTGCTATTGGCTTGTGTACTACCAAATCCACAAGCGACAAATCCACTGTCGTAAACTTGAACTATACCTTTAGCAATATCTGAACTATTCATTCCGTAGTTTGCTGCCCAATCCAGTTGACCGATGCTATCAATTTTTAAAAACAGAAAATCTTGTCCAAATAATGTATTGCTAGGATTACAAAAGCCTGTTATCATATAGCCGTTATCCAATGTTGGGATTATGTCGTATCCAATTGAAGCCCCATGTTCTTGAAATTGTTTCTCCCAAAGAATTTGGGTATTTCCTACCTTTACTATGAAGAAAAATATCAATGAAATACTAAGTTGGATTATTTTCGTCATTATTATAATTTAAGATGATAGAGCCAAATTAGTATTTAGGGTGGATGACTTTTTCGCTAAGTCTTCAATTTCTTTATCAGCTCTCTGAGATAAATAAAACTTCATAGACTTCTTGAAATCGATTATAGAAGTTCAAGCGAGCGATCCAAATCTTCATTAATTTGATTCCATTCCTGGTCATGTTTCAAATCAATAGTTGAAAAAATATCCTGCGCTGCCTCCTCCATTTCTGAAATAACAACGGAAAATTTTTCGAGGGTAGATTTCAACGATTCCTTGTAAAACCCATGATCCGCAAACAGATTATGATATGCCTTTGATTTACCAACAAGAATTGTCATCAAACCAGCAACTGCCTTTAAGTCTTTTTCCACGTTAGAAGAACAAGAATGAATAAATCCTACTTGAGTAAAAGCAATTTCATTAATAGCCTCACCAAGTTTAATTAAAGTCTCAATATTTTTTTTGACTTTATTCGAAACATCTAAAAATTCATTGATATCATGAAAGATAGCATCAGATTTCTCTTCATACTTCCGAATCTTTTTGTTTATCTTAATTGTAGGTGTTTCCATGACTTGTGTTGAATACAAATGTATCTAAATATAATAAATCACAACGTTAAATTAACTAAATTGTTTCAGATCACCAAACACAACAACAGTCATTCCTCTATACATCATTAACTCATTTATCATCTTTCATCCCGATAGCTTTCGGGACTAAATTCTCCAAACCGAGCTTATTATACTGAGCTAGTCGAAGTATGTCGACGCAAGCCTTGGTGCTCATTCCTCTTAACATCATTCCCTCATTTCTCCATTGTCAACTCTCATCCCGATGGCTATCGGGACTAAATTCTTCACACCGAGCTTTTATGCTGAGCCTGTCGAAGCCTGTCGAGGTGCAACTCTCAACTCTCATCCCGATTGCTATCGGGACTAAACTCTTCACACCGAGCCTGTCGAGGTGCATTCTTCACCCGCGAGGTATAGTACATATACTATTTTTTTGAGAACATGTACTAATTCTCACCCTTTCCAAATACTTTAAAATTGAATAGAAACCCTTTGTTTCACTTGTAAAAAGGACTAATTCGCTAATCAAATTATTCCAGTTGAGTATTTTACTCCAAAAAACATAGCGGGTCTTAAACGTAAATTTAACAAGCAAAAAAATCGAATTTGAGATTTTCAATAAAATACAGTATGCCTTATCAGAAATGAAATCCTTAGTATAAATCACCTAAACTCACCGCCTATGTAAAATCAACTACCCCCACCTTTTTTTCCTCTTTTCTTCGTTTAGGTTAAAGAACAAGAGAGTATTTTAGTAACTTTATTAATCACACTTATCAATTGCTGAACTTAACAAAATATTTAACATTGTTCAGTCTCGGTTTTTTACCGAGGATAAAACCTGTTTTTTTTATTGTTTTATTGTTTACCCCTTTTTGTAATATTTCAAAAGCTCAAGAAAATTTGGTGCCCAATGGGAGTTTTGAGGAATATATTATATGTCCAGAAGATGGTGCGCTGAATAAGGCAAAGTACTTTTCTTCACCAACTAATTCAAGCCCAGATTATTTTAACAGTTGCGCTATGGCATCAAATAATACTAGTATACCTAGCAATCTAGGAGGTTTTCAAGAACCTCGGTCAGGTAGTAGCTATGCAGGAATTGTAACTTACAGTTATGGTAACAATTACAAAGAATACATTCAAACTTCACTTGTAAAAACACTTGAAAGTAATAAATATTACTTGGTTAAGTATTTTGTTTCACTTGGGAGCTACTCTTCGACTGCTAGTAATAAGTTAGGTGTTTTTTTTTCAGAACAACTTATAACTGAAAATATAAATACCACGCTTCTCTTTGAAGACAACTTACATACTGATTCTATAATTTCAGACACGCTAAATTGGGTTGAACTATCATTTATCTATCAAGCGAAAGGCAATGAAAACTTTTTACTTCTTGGAAATTTTCATGATGATTTTTTTACTGATACCTTGAATTGTTCAAGTGGCATTGGGGACAATTACTACTACATAGATGATATATCTGTTATGGAAATGGATGTAAATGTTCCCAATGTTATTACCCCAAACTCGGATGGAATTAACGATGTACTAGAAATAGAAGATCTTACAGGAGATTTTGAAATAACAATTGTGAATCGCTGGGGACAAAAGGTTTTCCAAACCAATAATTTAACCTTGAATTCTTGGAATGGTGAAAACTTTCCTGAAGGTGTATATTTCTATACTCTTACGGATAAAAAAAATGTAATTAACAAAACGGGTTTTATACACTTGATAAGATAAAATCAAGTTTTATGAAACGATTAGTCAAACATGCAATAATTACATGTGCAATTTGTTGCATCAATTTTTTTTCATTTTGTCAGTCTACGAATGGTACTGGGGCAAATGGATATGTCGTAAACCGTTATTTAGGATGGGATGCAAGTAATAGCACCAATCCCCTATACTTCAAAACCAACAATGCATTTCGCATGAAGCTAAATGCTACTGTGAGTTATCCAGTTAATGGTTATGCAGGAGTTCGAAATGGATATTTACTAATCGGGCAATCGATTGGCGGGAATTACACTTCGAACACGGAGGGTGCCGCATCCTTGTTACATCTTAATGGCACCTATAACTCTACCTCTCAACCTTTTTTAGGTTATCGTCCTTGGATGCAGACGGGAGCTACGTTTACAGATAATGATGATTTGTCTTATTTTGGAATGCGTAGAGTAAACAACACAACTGATTTAACTGAAACTACAATCTGTTGGTCTAATGACGGTAACGGCAACTTTGGTCCAGATGATATGGTGTTTAGGTTCTTGAGTGGTGGATCCTCTGCTGTAGGTAATGCAATAAACAACAATTTATTACTCGATAATGATTTAGACGGAAGGCATGTCGCACGCTTTACAAACGAAGGTCTAATGGGACTCGGTAATACTTTTGGGGTAAATGGTTTAAGTAATTTGGGTGGACCTTATGTACGACCTCAATCTTTATTACACATGAGTTATAGTAATTCTCAAAGTATATGGTCGCAATATACAAATCGAGATTTATCAACGGGAGGCGTTGGATCTGGGGGAACAGGTGAAACTGCAACAGATGGTTTGCGTATTGGAATCCTTGGAAATAGTAATGCAAATGCCAACGGAACAGCAGCCATCTATAACCAGGAATTAAAGCCAATTCTACTTTCAACCAATGCAAATTCCAATACAATTAACCCTGTAAATGGCGCAACGGGAGAACGAGTTCGTATTACCAGTGTCAATACCCCAACAAACTTACCTAATGGAGGTATGGGAATCTATACACCCGGTGGCTCAACTACTAATTTCACAAGGATGTCAGTAAGTCATAATCCTTCCAATCCAGTAACACGTCCTTTAAGTTTATTACATTTAGGGTATAATACCGCTCAAAGTAGCTTAAACCCATTATCTACGGATGGTTGGCGTCCATGGATGGATATTGGAACTTTTACAAACGATGGTACAGATAACATGTATGTAGGATTAAAAGATGAAGGTAATGACAGAAGAGATGCAGTAATAAATTGGGGGGATAATCAAAACGGAGGTCTTACTGGTGCAAGTGGGCCAGATAATTTACGTTTCATTTTTACCTCAACAACAACAAGTTTAGTTCCTGGAGATTCTGTAGCTGCATCTTTAAATGGTCTTGAAGTCGCACGAATGGAACCCAATTTGGCATCAACACTTCCCACAACAAACTTTGGGATGATGGGAATTGGAGATTTTTCACCGTCTGGTCCAAATACAGCGAATCCTGTTGATGCAAAATTGGATATTGATGGCGATTTAAGGGTTAGAACGGTTACGCAACAAGATTCTTTACTTCGTGTGCTTGTGATAGATTCTGCAGATCTTAATCGTGTGCATTACAGAAACATTCCATTAAATATTGGAACCGGTCAGGGTTTTGTACCATGTAGCGACTTTACTCCAGCTGCATTTTTACCTTCTGATTCTAAAATTAATTTAAATAATCACAATGTATATTTTGAAAACAATGATTCACTTGGTCAAAATCATGTAAGCGTCGGATACAAATGTTCAAGTATTTTACCAGGAAAATTCAGTTCCTTGCAAACTCATCCAACATCAATTAATGCAAACTCTACCGCTATTCATGCAAGTAATATAGATATTTCCAATGCAAATGCACTAACCTTTCAAGGTGTTTACGGTGAATCTGTTGGACCAAACACATTGGAGAATTATTCTACAAAAACAACACAAATCGGTGGTGATTTTTTTGCAATGAATGGAGTTCAAAGCTATGGTGTCAGAGGTATCTCAGGAAGTTATCCTAATAACAGTGTTGGTTCAACAAATGTTGGAGGCTACTTCCATTCTCGATCAAATCTACCATTTAATACTCTCGGAATTGGTGTTGTAGGTATTTCAACCAATGCGGGCACGAATTACGGTGTTTATGGTGCAGCACCTGATATTTCCCCTTCCACACTAGGCCCTAATTTTGCAGGATATTTTAATGGAGATGTTCTTTATACTGGCCAAGTTGGAACTTCTGACCAAATGTTTAAAACAAATATCGACTCGATTCCAAATGCACTTAACATAGTTAATAATCTTATTCCAAGAAAATACGAGTACAATGTAAGTGCTTTCCAAGGAAAAATGAATTTCAAACAAGGTCAGCAATACGGATTTATTGCACAAGAAGTTCAAACTGTATTACCTGAGCTTGTTGGCACAGCAATAAATCCTGCTATTATTGATTCTTCAGGAAATGAGATTTCGCAGGCATTTCAGTTTAAAACCTTGAATTATATGGCGATCATTCCAATTTTAACTAAAGCCATTCAAGAGCAAAACACTATCATTTCACACCAAGATTCAATGATTAATGAGTTAAACAATCGCCTGATTAACCTAGAAAATTGCATCAACTCGTTGAACTTATGCAATCAAAACCAACCAACTCAAATGGCTCAACCAGCAACAGGTCAAACAATTTCATTAAATACGGTTCAATCTATTGTCTTGAATCAAAACGTACCAAATCCTTTTGCAGAACAAACCGTAATATCCTATTCAATTCCAGAATCAGTTAAAAAAGCGGATATTTTGTTTTATGATTCAAACGGCAAGTTAATAAATACCGTTTCAATCAAGGAAAGAGGAAATAACCAATTAAACGTTTTCGCTAATGATTTAAGCACTGGTATATATACCTACACACTGGTTGCAGACGGTCAAATCGTAGCATCCAAAAAAATGGTAAAACAATAACCTTTCTATTTACCTCTAACAATCCCCGGGTATCGCTCGGGGATTTTCTTCATTCTGACTTTTCCAAACCAAATCCAAATCAACAAATGCAGATGAACCAATCCGAGATGTAACTCTACATTTTAAATTCTAAATTCTAAATTCTCCACACCGAGCTTATTATACTGAGCTTTTATAATGAGCTTATTATACTGAACTTGTTATACTGAGCTGGTCGAAGTATGTCGAAGCAAGCCTTGGTGCCTCAATAAAATAGTACATGTACTGTAATATTTAGTACATATACTATTTTTTAACTCATAAAATCATCGGTCAAAAAGATTAATCCGTTGGAAATTAAAACATTAAATTGAATTCTACAACGTGCAAAAAAAATTACACTATTTGTAAAAAATTAAATAAGGCACATACCCCTTATTATTGCAAACAAAATTAATTTCTAGTAAAAGGAATAAATTATTCTATAAACTTTTGCAAAGGATTACATTTTACAATATTAATTCAAATAACTAATGAAATTATAAAATAAATATGGCAAAGGACGAATTTTTAGAATTAGTTAAAGAGATTAAAGATAACGACAAAGAATTTGAAATAACTCCAAGAGAATTATTGAATTTTTTTGGGTGCGAAAAAAGAACATCAGGAAATGTAGCATATATAAATCGATTTCTCGATGAAAATCAATTGGAAACCGAACCTAATTTCGTTAATTGCTGGATTGATGGTAAAATTATAATTAAACACAAAAAAAAGGCCACTACAAAAAATGGCATTGACCCAATTCAAAGAATCAAGATACTACCTTCCTCAAACAAAGAACCATTATACATTTCCAAGGACTCTACATTAAAAGAGGCTATTACCTTAATGATGATGCATAATTATTCTCAATTACCAGTAATGAATGGACCAAGGAATGTAGTTGGGTATGTTAGTTGGGAGACGATTGGTTATGCATTAACAAATGGTCAAAACTCACCAGAAATTAAATACTATACAAATTCTGATGTAACCAAATTAAGTTATGAAACTCCTCTTTTAGATGCAATATCAACTATAATTGAAAAAGGCTTTGTGCTTGTATTTAAACAAGATAATACGATTAGTGGCATACTAACTATTGCTGATATTAGTGCTCAATTCCTATCTGTGACTGAACCATTTATTTTACTTGAACAAATAGAAAATCATATTCGCCAAATCTTGGATAAAAAATTTTTAGTTACCGATTTGAAGGAGTTTTGTAAAATTGGAGAAATAGAGCGGGATATTGAATTTATTGACGACTTAAATTTTGGAGACTATATTCTGATTGTAGGAAAGCCAGAAAATTGGGAGAAATTAAATTTATCAATCGAACGTATACCGTTCATAAAACAACTTGATAAAATTAGGCAAATAAGAAATGACGTAATGCATTTCGACCCAGAAGGTATTACCAAAGAACAAAAAGAAGACCTAATTAAAATGTCGAAATTTCTTATGGAATTAAGAAAATACAACTAACGAATAGTCTTATTTCTTTAAAAAAATAATTAGAAAGTCAAAATAAATATTTTATATAAAAAATGGTTAATGAAGTTTTACTTACAAAAGACTGGCAACTGCTAACCGCATTAAACGGAATCAAAACCCTTTCTTAAATCAGAACAATCTTGGATAACCAAGCGGTAATTATTGCTTCTCTAAAAAACATTCCTTTAGAAGAGGAATTTTTTCAATTGAAAACTCAAAAAGAATATTCCGGAGTATCCGAAATATGTTCATTGAAAAGTCAAAAGAAAATAATAATAAACAAATAAAAAATACAAACCATTAAATTAAAACTATGAAAATCAATCAAATATTCAAGGCTCACCCCATTGGTCAAGGTTTTTTTTATTCTGGGCAAATTAGTTCAAATAAAACAAAATTCAATTTTGTTTTTGACTGTGGCAGTCTAACTGATCATGTTTTGAAAGATACTATCGATAGATATAAAAACGAGTATTTAAAAAACACGTTAGATTTATTAATTATTTCTCATTTTGACGCAGATCATATTAATGGGATAAGTTACCTACTTGAAGGAATAACTGTAAAGAAAATAATTGCACCATTTATTGGGTTTAATCAAAGACTTTGTATTGCATTAAACTACTTTTCAGACTTAGATTATGATAATTCTGACGAATTTATAGACAACGAATTAAAAGGTATTCTTGATTTCACAACTCTATTATCCGACAAAGCAGTAAAAGATACCGAAATTATTTTTATAAACCCGGGTAATGAAAAACCTTATTTTGATGATGACGAGTTTAACGTTGAAAAATGGAATGAAAATTTTTCTGATTTTCATTTAGATATTAATAGCGAAGACCTTTTGCCAGATGAGATTTCTAAATTAAATTTTTCAAAAAAAGAAAATCTGAAGAAAATAGAAAGTAACAAAGTTATTAGTATATCAGGTGCTTTGAAAATTTTAGATTTATTATTTTACAGAAAGAAGGTTAGCTTAAATTCCAATGAATTCTATGACAAAGTATATGATTTATTTTTGGAAACAAATAAAGAACAGTTTGCCAATAAAAAAAATCCTACTATTGATGATATTGTATCGATTATAAAAAGTTTCAGAGGATCAACTAAAATTAAAGAACTGTTCCAAAAAGCAGCTGATGAAGTTGATATTTATTTAACAATTACCGAAATAAAAAATTTAAATACCACAGCGTTGTGCATGCTTCATAGGAATAGATTAGTCAGAAGAAAAATAAGCCGTGAATCATTTGAAAATTTCAATTTTAGAATAAATACAAGTTTTTTTTTGAATACAGTTATTAAAAATAATGAATTTAAAACTGGAATATTAAGAAGATCCGATTATTTCCCAAATTTTAAATACATCCATTTAAGTGGATTAGATACTTTGCTAACAGCAGATTCCTATTTAAAAAAAGTAGATGAAATTGAATTGTTCATGAATTATTACGAAGAATTTATCAATGATATTTATATTTTTCAAATTCCACATCATGGCTCAAGAAATAATTCATCAAAAATATTATTTGCTCAATTACCTAAAGTATTCAATTTTATAAACTATGGTGTAAATCATAGGTTTATAAAAAGATGGTCACACCCCCACAACGAAGTAATAAATGATTTAATATCAACCGGTCAAACAAATAAATTGCTTGCTGTCAATGAATACTCTGGATATCAATTAGAACACAACTTTCAAATTTCTAGAAGGTAAAAGTCGTCTTCGTCCTGCTCATCACAGCTACAGAATAATATAAGAACGATCACTGATAGTGATATGCAGTTGTAACACATACTGGCAAAAAAAACTGGGACGGGTTGCTGAGCTTGTAGATGTGTTATGCAAACTGAGCTTTTCGAAGTACCACTTTCACAACTAGTATCTCATGCTGAGCTCATCGAAGCAAGCCTTGATGCTCATTCCTCTTAAAATCATTCCCTCATTTCTCAACTTTCATCTTTCAACTCAACATTCTTTATTCTCTAAACTGAGACTCTTAATGTGAAACTCTCAAGTTCCTTACCTACCGAGCTAGCATTCCCAATAGTATATGTACCATTTTTTTAAGAACATATACTATTTTTTTTTTAATTCTAACACTATCTAAAAAATATATCTAACTGATATACAAATACTTAATATCATAATTAAGTTAATAG
>Ga0194116_10005928_pt1 | contig 13229 bp, 27 predicted proteins | sample TA2MahsurfametaG_4_FD_148617 | JGI IMG/M metagenome (GOLD analysis project Ga0194116, IMG submission 148617) | Freshwater microbial communities from Lake Tanganyika, Tanzania - TA2015008 Mahale S9 surface | ecosystem: Environmental > Aquatic > Freshwater > Lake | place: Tanzania: Lake... | reverse complement strand
TTACTATATCGTTATTGTATTTTTTAGCTAATAATTAAAGGAGAAAACGATGAGTTTGGTTTCAGCACATATTTCTTTTGATTATCATACAGTATTTATAAATGCTTGGGAAACAGAAGAAGATGATGACGCGCTTTTAGAAACAGAAGCAATTGAAAAATTAATCGAATTTATTCCGGAAATAACGGAATTACAAAGAGATTATATAAAATCAGCAATTATAGATATTGAACTTAATAAAGAAGATGAGGATTATTTTTCATAATGGCAAGTAAAAAATCACCAAAAAAATTCGTAGAAAAGAAAGATGCAAAAACAGAATTACAATTAACAATTCAAGCAGCATTAAATAGTCCGTATAGTTTATTTATACCTTGCGAAGACGGTAATTATGTTTATGTAAAAAATCCAGTTGCTGGCACAACTAGGCATTTTCAAACCAATAAGCAAGATTTTATAGATCACATTAAATTACTTGTAGAGATTGGTCTTGTAGAAAAGATAGAAAAAGATATTAAAGAGTTAGTAAATAAAAATCCAAAAGATTGGAAAAAAGTTTTGGATCTTTTACAAAAAGAAAATGTCTTTACTGAACCAGAAAGTGCTTAAGGTTATTGTATGGCAAAATTTAAATATCCACCTTTCTGGAGAGAAATGGTAAAGCACGGTCTTAAATGTAGCGATGAATATGCAGAATTACTTTTAGATTATGAACCATTAATATCTAATGGTATAGATACATCTGAAGCCAGCTGGGAAGAATTAGATGAACATTGGGCTTTTATTCATCAATATTATCAAGAGCAATTGAAAGGAAATAAATGACAAAAATAAAAGTAGCAATAGATATGTTAAGTAATTTGTATGATCCCGAAGAAGATATTTGCATTAGTTGGTGGGATAAACATTATTTTAATAATCTGTTTATAGATACTAAATTAAGTCCTTTAACTGATGAAGAGTGGGAAGATGCAGTAGATGAATTTAATTATCAAGAAGGCTTTGGTCATTGTAATGAGCAAGTAGCCGACAGAATATTTCAATCTATTGTTAATAAAAGAAAATCAAGTAATGAAAGAACTCAATTAGAACAAGAAATTGTTGATTCTAGCAGATATATGTGGGGCGATAATTCAACAGAATATTTAGTTGGTCTATTGTCTAGTATTTCAACCACAGAGCAATTAGAAGTGTTAGTAAATAATCTAAAAAATAAAATAAAACAAGGAGATATAAAATAATGAATATTATAGGTAGAAAGATAGTTGATATCATTAATTTGAGCAGAGATATTGTAGAAGCAGAAGGGTGGGAAGATACTCCATATACTTGTATAGGTTTGCTTTTAGATGATGGAAATATTATCTATCCATCTCAAGATGAAGAGGGAAATGGACCTGGTGCTTTATTTGGAAAAGATGTTAAGAATAATGTTAGCATTTTCTTTTTGCCCGGAACTGATGCCGCGTAATGCAATCAAAAACCATAAATACAAACATTCAAATTAGTAATTTAATTAAGTTTATGGAGCAATCAGAGCCTTGTTTGTTTCATAATTCAAATGAAAATTTAATGCCAATAATTGAAAAAGAAATAGATATTACACAAAAGGAGCAGTAATGGATACGGATAGCCGAACCCCAAAACAATTAGAAGAAGAATTGATTGATTATATTATAGAATTACAAGATTTTGTGGGTGTTATGTTTCCGTGGCGAATTGCTCAAAACCATAATGAAGTAATACTTAATACAAAAACAATTAAAGATATTATCCTATTTATAAAAAAATTAGTTTAAGGAGACAGCAATGAATAAAGAAAATTTTAAAACATTAATTAGTGAAATTGAAACTACAGGGAAGTTTAGATTTAATATGCATGCATATATTTCTGATCTTTCTCAAGATGATATTGATAATTTTTCATACGATTTTGAGTTTCAAACTTTATCTGATTTAGAAAAACAAGGTCAGTTTAATAATAAATTTCTTGCTAGTGAATATGAACCAGAAACAAGTAGCAGTATAACAACTACAAATATTTTTAGTTGCAATACTGTAGCTTGTATTGCTGGATATGCTATGGCATTATCAAATGATTGGAAAACTCCTAGTTGGCTAAATCCTAATTCTGTATTTTTTCATAGAAATCAACATTCGTCTGAACTTAGATCATTTTCAACTCGTATTGAAAATGAAGCTAATAAATTTCTTGGATTAACGCCGGAACAAGGAGAAAAATTATATTATAACAGAGGGGATAGTATTTGGAAATTTTTAAGGTATTACGAATCTGAAAGATATCCATCTTTGCAATGGCAATGGGAAAAAGATTATGAAGATGAGTGTGGTTGGGGCGATGTAGATAAAGAAATTCTTAGGGAAGAAAATTTGGAAAGGTATAGAAGTTGCTCCTGGACTGATTGTGAATTGGATATTCATTTTGGAAGCATTAATTATATAACCGCAGCAGATGTTTTAACTAGAATATTAAATGAAGAAATTGTAATCGGTTCTCATTATGGAGAAATAAAAGTAAATCCACCAAAAACAAAGGAAGAATAAAATGGATCAAGAAGAACAGTTTAAACGATTTATAAAAGAAAGAGGTTTGTTTTTACGAGATCTCAAAAAATTTAAAGGTGCAGCAATGGAATTGGCTAACACTTGGGAAGGAACTGGAAATATACTGCACGATTTAACATTTGGTGGCTCATATCCATTTAATGAAGATTTTGCTGAAGTAGTTTTTAAGATTGCAGACTGGTGTTGCGACTTAGAAATTAAATTAAGTAATTATACACAAAACAATGAAAAACAAGGAGAATACAGTGAATAAAGATAACTTTCGGAAAGTAATTGATGCCATCAATTTTGATGGTAAAGCAAAATTTAATATGCAATGTTTTATTGGCAAATTGTCATTAGATTCAGAACATTTTGAAAGTTCTATTATTAATGGCACTGATGCAGCAAGTGATTTTACTGCTCGTCAATTAGATTGGGTTGAAACTACTGATTTATTTAATTGTAACTCAGTAGGCTGTATTGCTGGATTTGCTACAGCATTAGCAAATGATTGGAAAACTCCTGAATGGATTAAGCCAACAACTTATGATAAACAATTATTTCAAGGTTATCAAAATTGGGCACCGGATTTTGAAAAAGAAGCAAATCAATTTCTTGGTTTAAGCAGAGGACAAGGAAATAAATTATATTACAATACAGATGATTGTGTTTGGAAATATCTTAGATACTACGAACCAGATAGATATCCAGATCTTGATTATATTAATTCTGATGATTGTGATATTGATAATTTTGATTGGGATGATTCTGATTTAGAAATTGATTTTTCTACTATAGATTACAAAACAGCAGTAGATGTTTTGACCAGGATTATGAATGAAGAAATTATACTGGGTGAATATGGAGCAGACATTAAAATTAATGAAAGGAAAATGCAATGAATAAAGATAACTTCCAAAAACTAATTGACGCAATTGAAAAAGATGGCAAATTCAGATTTAATATGTCTTCTTTTATTGGTCAGTTGACTATAGATAATGATGATTACACTAAGTTAATTGTAAACGGTACAAGAGAAGCAAGTTGGTATAATACCAATATGTTGTCTTCTGTTCAAACCACAGAGATATTTAATTGTAATTCAGTAGGTTGTGTTGCAGGATTTGCCGTAGCAATAGCAAATGATTGGCAAACGCCTGAATGGTTGAAAAAAGAAACTGGCGGCTATCAATATAAAGTTTCTTTTGAAGAAGAAGCAAATAAATTTTTAGGACTATCAGAAGGTCAAGGTAAAAAAATATATTACAATGATGAAGATTCTATTTGGAAATATTTAGCATTTCACCACTTTAAAGAATTCCCTGATTTAAAAATAGTATCAGAAGATACAGATATAGATCCAGATGATTGTGACGATTGGCTAAATGATGCTATTGGAATTAGTTTTAATTCTATAGATTATAAAACAGCAGTAAAAGCTCTAACTTTAATTATGAACGAAGAAATTATATTAGGTCATGATTTTGGCGATATTAGAGTTGGTTGCAAAGTATAAATAGTAAATAATTATTAATAAAAATAACAAAAGGAGAATAATGTGGAAATATACGGATTGATATCAAATCAATCAAATCAATCAAATGAAGAAATTAAAAATCAATATATCCCGGTAAACAACTTTGAACAAGTTTTTGATGCAATCATTAAGCATTTAGTGATTCAAAATGAACGATCAGAAGATTTATTTTTAGGAGATTGTAGGTATCGTGGTAAAGATAATTATAAATGTGCCATAGGTTGCATCATTAATGATAAATTTTATGACGAAATTATTGAAGGTAGCACAGTAGATGTTCCCGAAGTTATTTCTGCAATAGAAAATTCAAATCCCAATTTATTCATAAATCCAGATATGGAAACATTGTTTGGATTAATGCAAAATCTTCACGATAAGATAAAGCCAAAGCTTTGGTTTTATGTAGCATTTTTGTATTGGCGAGATATGAATCATATTTTACAATGCAATACGGTGCGTTTTATTGAAAATAGAAAGTATATGTTTGGATTTCCAATCCATAATTATAGTATGGTCGGAACTGCTATGAATACTGTTTATGAAGATACTGCATATAAAATGCATTATCAAGATATGCAAAATCAAGAATTTTCTTTAAAAGAATTGTTTATGACACAACTAAAAGTTAACCCATCTATTAGCATAAGAGAATTCTTTAATGAGCATTATGATCGTATGTCATTCTTAGCAGAAAAGAGTTTGCAACGCTTTAATTTAAGCAAATCAACGCTACCAATGTAAAAATATATTCCTAATATATCACCAATATATTACTAAGGAAAAATAATGAAAAATTATACACATAGCCGGCCACCTTTTATTAAGTTAAATAAAAAAGGTGAGCCTAAAAACATATTAGATCCATCTAAAAATAAAAGGAGAAAAAAATGAAAGAAATGAATGAAAGTTGGGATGCCCGAACATCTCGTAGATTAAAAGCTATAGAAGATAAAAAGAAAAGAAAATTAGCTCAGGCTATGAACACAATGCGATATTATCAATGGAAAAGAAAGCAGATATTTGGAGATGAGTAAACAATATAAAAGCGTAGAAGAGTATTCTAATTTGTTGAAAACACTATTAAATACTGATTATGTTGGATATCCTACTAGCACTCAATTAAAAATGGGGGTAACAACATTGGAATTACTTGTAGATACCCTACAGAAAGCAAATATCCAAAATGAAAACTAAAATGAAGAAAGTTAAAATTGATAAAGTAGAACTGCTGATAGATGAAGATGAAGTCATTTATTGTGGTGAATGTGTAGAATGCGGCAAATTGTTAACTTTAGAAGAAAGGTCATACGGTCACGATTGTGAATAATAAAAATCCGGTTATATATGGTTATTGCGTTTCAGATAATGTAATGCATACAGAAGTGGCTTTACAAAGCCTAAAAGATAATATTGAATCATTAAAGCAGCAGATTTCTAAATTAGAAGCCGGGCTGGATCTATTCATTAACACTTTAAATAACGATTAGGAGAACTTATATGATGGATATACGCAAGGTTATATCTCACTTTATGCTTAACTATAGTCCTGGAGATATGGTTAGTATGGAGCATGTTGTAGAAGAATTAAAAAAGCTAAGCTTTAATTTATATTTAACAAACGAAGGAGAAGATGAAGATGAATCTGAAGATACTTAATGATATAAAAAGTCTTTTAAACCAGGTATCAGATCGGCTAAAAGACGGGGAAGAAAGTGTTGAAAAGTGTAAATCAAACTTAAAAGGAGATTCTGTTTATTTAGGAGATTTTGATTATTGGGAAGGATATGTTTCGGGATTAACCTGGGTAGAAGATAATCTATCTTATATCGTAAATGAATTAGAGAAGGATAATGTATCTGTAGAGAATCTATTTGAATAAAGAATTAACCTAAGCAAAACCCAAAATTTGCCCAAGTTTGTAAGGTAAACGCTCCATTATTATATCTATAATATAACTTATGGTGGAGTGCGTAAAAAATAAATAAAGAATAAATTAAAGTAATTGTTTTTTTTAATTACGACTGATATATCACAGGTATATTACGGCTTTAACGCGCCAAAACAGCCCAAAAATAGGCATAAAAAATGCTTGTTTTTGGGCTATTTTTATGTATTTTGTTAGAAATTTTATAATAAAACATAAGAAAACCTAATAAAATTAGGCAAAAAAGCTCATAATTTGAGAATGGCCTAAAATCTAATTATAGAAAACTCAAATTAAGTTTTTAATTAAGTTTAAGGTTATAAATTATATAAAGCGTTAATTAGCGCAGGGATTGGGTCTGGGATTGGTGGATTATTCTATCTATAGAACTACACATACATCTATACATAGAACCGCCCATAGATTAACTATTAATTACAAGGCTGTAATCCCCGAAAATTTAAGCATTATGTTTTTGAGAGATTCGTTCAGAGTAAGCCGCTTTTTATACTTCTAAATATTGCCGGGTAAATGAGTGTGTGTAATGGTATTAAGTAACATTAAGAATTAGATAAAGCCAAAAAATTTTGCCCAAAATCTAATGCAAAGTCTTTACTATAGTCTATTGGTAGCGTTCCGGAAAAATTTGAGTACAGTTTGAACAGACATTTGATTTACATTTTGCATATTAATAAACAAATTATAATATGAATTTGTAATTTGTGTTAAAGTTAAGTATTTAATAAATTATTTTTTGCGGGTGTACAAAAAGTGGGATATATCTACTTTTTGGAACACCCGCCTAACTTAAGTAAAGAATTACGATTAGTAATTTGTATTAAATTTATATATGAATTTGCTTTAGTAACCTGGCGTTCATTTTGCGAACAGCAAAAAATGAACGCCAGCGCAAAGAAAAAAGCCCCTGTAAGCCGTGGGGCTTACAGGGGCTTAGGGGATTAGGTGCGTAATTTACTTACGCTTTTTGGCTTGTTTAAGGGCGACTACTAGTTCGCCGTTAATAGTCCATTGTGCGCTTACTGCGATACCCAATTGGTCGCTAACCGTCATAACACGATTGCGATATTTGGCTTTTTCTGCTGGATAATTTTCAGCATTCACATCGCACTCAGTATAAACAAAGCCGTCATTGGCATTGTTGGCATCTAGTGCGAGTATCGCCTGCTCTAATTCGCTATCCGTGAATGGCTTACGCCCACGGCTCACGAGTTCGTGCTGGATATCACTCAGGTTTACCTTACGCATTGCTATCTCTTTTCTATCGGGCTACTTGTTGTTCACCCGATACCAAACACTATACGATAGGGAAAGGGATATGTACTCAATTAAATTGACCGTTTGCAGCCTGTAAACTGGCGTGCAAGTTTTGCTGATCGCAACTCGCACGCCAGCCGGTATTGTGAATTGAAAATTTATTAAAAATAGTAACTATGTTTTGCACCGTAGTGCTGGCGTTCACTTTGCGAACAGCAAAAAGTGAACGCCAGCCAAAAAAAAACCCCAAGCCTTTCGGCTTGGGGTAAAAAACCTTTGGTTTTTTTAGCGCAATTACTTGCGTTTCTTGGATTGCTTCAGAGCAACTACCAATTCACCATTGATAGTCCACTGCGCACTCACAGCAATTCCCAATTGGTCGCTCACCGTCATTACTCGGTTGCGATACTTGGCTTTCTGTGAAGCGTAGTCTTCCGCTTCGGTGTCGCACTCGGCGTAAATGAACCCGTCATTCGGGTCATTTGCGTCTAATGCTTTGATTGCGGTTTCCAATTCGTGGTCAGTAAATGGCTTACGCCCCCGACTGACCAATTCGGATTGGATATCGCTTAGGTTGACCTTGCGCATTTCTTTCTCTCTCTCTATCGGGCTACTTGGGTTTCGCCTGATACCAATAACTATACGATAGGCTTTGGGATATGTATTCAATTAATTTGACCTATAATTCCTTGATTGCTGGAGTTCAAAGTTTGCTGTTCGCACTTCGCCCTCCAGCAGAAATTGAGAAACAGGTATGCGTTAAAAAAAGATATATATTGCTGCAGAGCCGCAGGAGTTCATTAGGGACAAAAAAAACCCCAAGCCCGAAGGCTTGGGGTCTTTTTGGGGTTTATCACTTAGGTTTGTGGTCTAAGGCTACTGCGATAGCCTGAACGCTCTTGGTGATTACATCAGTTGAGAATTCCAACATTGTGCGCTCTATGCCACCAAAGACGGTATCATTTTTCACACACTCGTTGGCTTTAACGACCACATCTAATGCCGTTGCCATTTTCAGAGCGGTGGGCTTTAAAGGTCGTTCTTTAGCGAACTTATCAAAAGGTCGGCAGACTTCGATGAAGTCCAAGCACTCTTGTTGATTGCGCTCGTTATTCTCGTGCGTTATATAAGTAAGCACGATACATTTCTGTAATTGCTCTACTGCCTGTATCACAAACAATATTTGTTTCTTGATTTCGTCAAGGTTCATAATTGTTTCTCCTATCAGACTACTTGGGTTTCATCCGATACCTATTACTATACGATAAGAAATGAAATATGTATTCAATATAGTTTATGCTTTGTACGCTTTTGGTCGGTGTTCAAGGATTTGCTGATCGCACCCTTGCCCACCGCCGTAAATACAAATAAGGCAAAAAAATAAGGCAAATACAAATAAGGCAAAAAAAAATCCCCCGAGCCTTTCGGCTCGGGGGACTTCCCAGGGAGGGAACTAAGACTTCATAAACGACTTGACTACAACAAACTCATTGTTAAAGTCTTTGTAAGCCAAGACAACAACGGTGCCAACGCAGTGAAGTTCGAAATTAAATTCATACATCACAACATCTTTGTTATCCCATTGAGTGTCAAATGAAGTTGTCGGGCATTGGTTCTTTAATAGTCGCCTGACGAACATATGCTCGGCAGTCTCAATCAAAGTGGTTTCATCAAACATTACTAACCCCGTTTCTATCAGGCTACTTCGGTTTCACCTGATGCCAAACACTATACAATATGAACGGAGATATGTATTCAATGTAAGTATAATATTTGTATTGCCTGGTTGGTGCTCAAGAGATTGCTGGTCGCTCTTTTGCCCACCAACACGAATTGAGAAACCAAACATATATTAAACACAGCGGCTACCTTACTACACAGAGAGACCAGTTCAGGGCAAAAAAAATTCCCCAAGCCTTTCGGCTTGGGGAACTTTCCGCAGTTGATAGTCGGGGAGGGTATATCAACTACTCGGTGATTTAATTTATTTTTCTAGCGCACTAATTCTGCGACTTAACTCCTTGTTTGTCGCCTGCTGTTCCTCCAGCAATTCAGTCTGAATAGTGACTACCGTTGCTAGGTGGTCACTTTTCTTGTGACTGTTTGCTAGTGATGAAATGATAGTGGATAACAATTTTGCCAACTGTGCTGGGTCTTGTATCACACTCTCTATATCAAGTGCTTTAGTCATAGTTGCCTCCTCAGGCTTCCCCGACAACAATTACTATACGATAGGTGTTGAGATATGTACTCAATGTAAACTGGATATTGTTACCTTTTGGTCGGTGCTCAAGAGATTGCTGGTCGCTCTCTCGTACACCGACCAAAAGAAAAATAAAAAAATAAATATAAAAACCAAATTGGATTAAGGGCAAAAAAAAATCCCCCAAGCCTTTCGGCTTGGGGGACTAGGGGGTTTTTGGTTGATTAGCCTGAGATTATACTCTCAAGCCTGTTTCGTAGTTTCAGGGTTTCGTCTTGCTCTTCGCACCACTTTGAGTGGAAAAAGCTGCTGTTGTCCTGAACTACCTTGATGTCTCGTTGGAGTATTTTTATTTTATTCTCATACTCCCCGAAACGACGCTTGGCATTAAGCACAAGCATTTCCATACATACCACAAGGGTTAAAATTACCCCAAGTGATACACCGAGTAGGAATCCCATTACTGTCTTACCTCTCTATCAGGCTACTTCGGGTTTCACCTGATACCAAATACTATACGGTAAGAGATGAGATGTGTACTCAATGTAACTCAGTAATGTGAGCCATGCAAATGGTGTTCAAGAGATTGCTGATCGCTCCCTCGCCCACCATCGCAAATTGGAAAAGCAACACGCGCTAAATATCTTGGGACACTCTACCAACTGCGATGGTGTTCCGGGCAAAAAAATAACCCCGAACCTCGGGGGGTGAGGTTCGGGGTTATTGGTATTGCTTGTTGATTACTTGTCTGAGCGATAGATTGCTATCGCTACTCTCACAACGCCCCAGACTGATATCAGGGCTATTGCGACTATTGGGCTTATGTTGATATCCATTACTCACCTGCCTTTCCGTATCTGTTTGTGCTGTTGATGTGAAGTTGCAACTCGTGAAGGTAGTTTTTCTGCCTTCGGTCATCGCACCATTTCTTTGCCTTAGCGAGTTGCTGATAACCCTGCCAATCGCTAGCAAACTTAACTCCGTCTTGCTCTACTTTTTCTTGTGCGAAGTAGATGTAGCCGTCTTTGGCTATTTCATACTTCTCACAATCACTTACCCATTTGTTCTTGCTTCGTGTCCATTTGATTTTTCTGTAACCAAACAATGTATTCTCCTTATCGGGGTGTTAGGTGTATCCCGATACAAATAACTATATGGTAAGAACCAAGATATGTATTCAATATGATTTACGTTTTGCACACTTTGGTCGGTGTTCAAGAGATTGCTGATTGCTCCCTCGCCCACCGACATAAAAGCAAATAAAAAAAATAAATAAAAACAAAAAAGATAAAACCTTATCGGGGCAAAAAAAAATCCCCCAAGCCTTTCGGCTTGGGGGACTGCTGGGGATTGGTTTTGTTATTTGTTCTTTAGTGTTTCGTTGAAGTTAATCATCCACACAGCGTGGTCGCATTGGCTAACAATGCGGTCAAGTTGTGTTGCTGTTTTTACTTCGCCTGCCTCACGCTGTTCGCAAGACTCAATCGCAAGACTCAAGGCAAATGCCTCTAAGAGTTCTACGACTTCGTTTGCTGTGTGTGGTGTGTGAACCTCTGGTTGAGGTTGTGTTTGGAATAGAGCCATAGGTTTTCCCCTTTCTAGGAAACTGTTGTTGGTGGCTTATCCCCAGCACTAATCACTATACGATAAGGTCTGGGATATGTATTCAATCAGATCAACCTGTTATCGCTAAAAAATTGGAGTACAAGAGTTTGCTGTATGCACCTTTGCACTCCAACATTGACTATGAGAGACATAGGAATCACCGGGAGATAAAAAAGATGATTAGCACATTTTAAATATGTACTAAAATTTTTGGAAAATTGGGCTAAGAATAGAAATTGCACCTGAGTATTGCCCAGATGCAATCTCTATCTATAACGGTCCTAAGATAGCGAAATTCGCTGCCGTATGTCCAGTATATAGTTGTTGGATTTTTGTAAATAGTAATTATCTATAGACAATTGTATATTTTATTTTTTTGTTTTTGGCGGGGTTAGAGTGTTTATATAGAATGCTCCCAGACCTTCTATACGGTGGCTTAAATCATTTTAAAATAGAATATCGGGGTTAGCCAAGGCCTGGCTATATTTTATTTTGTTTTACGGTTCTTGATCGCCGGGGAGACATAGGCTCGTTTCAATTCAACCCCGCAAGTTGGGCATTGTTTTGGGATATGCTCTTCGTTGGCCGCTCGTATTTCGTTGTATGAATAATTGCATTTTGCACAAACATACCGATAATTTGGCATATATATATTATATAACGCTTTAAGCCACAAGACAATGATATAAAATACCGTGGTTTTTGTTAGTATATTTTTATTTGCGCCACACTATTAATAATCATAATCGTCATTATCTGGCGATGTCCATTTGTCGGCATCTTCTACATCCCACATTCTGGTATTAATTTTTCTTTGTATCAAGGTTCCCTTTTTGGTGGTGTACGAAGGATCCCACAAACGAATTCTGTTGTTTGGCTGGATGGCGATATTGCCATCATCTCTTTCAATAACATGACCGCACTTGTGTTGACCTGGGCTTGTGCTAAACCCGGCGTTAAGTTGGTTATCTTCTGGAGCGTGCCAATCCAAGGTGAACAAGTATTTGCCGTTTACAAACTCTCCGGTTCTAGCAACATAGGTCATTTTCATGTTTCGCATCGCCTGAAATTCTGTTACGGATATGTAAGGGCTAAATGCGTTCCACAAAACTAACTCATGAATATCTACATGGGGGCTGTCTGGTCGGGTGCAAAATGCAGAAACAGGCATTCTCCACCAAACCCCGCCATCTTCCATCAAAAAATGAAATTGCGGAGACCGGCCCTGGATTGAGCTAACCCCAAAAATCATGCACGGGAAAACTAATTCGTGAGAGTCAAGTTGATCTCGCAAATATTGACCACGAACATAACATTCTATTGCTGGGGTGTTGGCATTTAATTCTGGCATATTTTATCTTTTTTTCCTTTTTATGGTTTTCTTTTTAGTTATTTTTTTCTTTGGCATATTTGGTAACGGAAAATATACAGATATGGCTTCAGCAATACCGTCAATACTTCTTTCTGTTTCGTACTCAATGCCATTGATTGCTGACTTGATTACCCTGTTACCGCCCAATTCTTCGGCAAGAGGCTTCAAAATTTCCCTAGACAGTTCAGATATTGGAGACAGGTGACAATGCAATAACTCATGAACAATGGTTGCTCGGACACTTTCCGGACTTTCTTTTTTATAAGATTTATTCAAATACATTTTTGCAAGATGTTGTGCGGTTATTACATCTATTTCCGCAAAAGAATCGGACGCACACGGTTCGTTTTGTACAACAATATTCCAATCAGACAAGCGCAATAATTTTTTCAAAGAAATAACATATCGCAGAACCCAGGCTTCAATATGTTTTTCTTTTCTTTTAGAAACCGGCATGATCAGTAAATTCCTTTAACTATTTCCAATCCTTTTTCTCTATCTAACAACATATATTGATATTCTGAAAATTTAAAAAAAGATTCCATAAGATTCAAAGTATACGAAAGATTTAAATCTGAACATGTATATAAATCAAATTGAATTAGGCTTGGATCTGTTTCGTCCCAAATATGAAATGCAATGTGTGATGTTTCAATCATCACGGATGCAGTAAGGCCACGATTCCCTTCTGCGGTAATCATTGAAGCAAATGGTCCTTGAACAATTTTCATATCAATTTTTTTTA
>Ga0194116_10005926_pt1 | contig 13239 bp, 2 predicted proteins | sample TA2MahsurfametaG_4_FD_148617 | JGI IMG/M metagenome (GOLD analysis project Ga0194116, IMG submission 148617) | Freshwater microbial communities from Lake Tanganyika, Tanzania - TA2015008 Mahale S9 surface | ecosystem: Environmental > Aquatic > Freshwater > Lake | place: Tanzania: Lake Tanganyika... | reverse complement strand
AATTGTGTCTCGAATAAAAGATTCAAAAAGGTTAAATTTTAATAAATATTAAGTCTCAAAAAATTTTTGAATAAAAATTCCTTTTGATAATAATAAAACTTTCTAAAAAGTTTTATTCAGATAATTTATATTTTTCTCCCAATTAATAAAATATATGTGTAATTTTTATTATTAAATCAATTATTATATTATTATCCGAAATCAGACAATTTTAATAAACGATTTTAATTTGTTGTGTGATTATAATATTATTAAATCAATTTTTAAAAATTTTTTATTGTTTTCTTATAAATTATAAAAATAAATGTTTTTTTGATCAGTTATTTGAGGTTTTTCTTTCTTATAAAGATATTTTAAATTATTTTATGATAGAAATTTCAACTAAATCAAAGTTTAAAATTATAATTCTTCAAATTTACATGTGTGGCCACTTAGTCTAGCGGTTATGATTCTTGCTTTGGGTGTAAGAGGTCACCGGTTCAAATCCGGTAGTGGCCCTCATTTTTGTAATAATTTGAAAGGGAATAAGATTCAAACTAATTGATCAACTAAAATTAAATTATTTTTGTAAATTTTAAATTTAATGATTTTATACAAGTTTTTTTCTTATTAGATATTAAATTATCATTACAATTTAATTTATTAACTTTAAAAGAACTACAATTAAAATTGTCTAATTTTCGTGGATTTTAATTTGACTAATCTGTAATATAATAAATAATTTTATATTAAATTTATAAAATAAATAAATAACTTTAAAATATTTTATAAATAAATAAATAAAAGTTAAATATATTGTATTAAATAAGCTGGATATGCCCTAAAATTATTGTAAATCATATAACGTCCTTCTGAATTAACTGAATCATATCTTTCTTGTTTGCTTTCTGATTTTAAAGGTGGCAATCTTAGACTTTGATCAATTTTAGTTAAATTAATCGAATCTCCGATAAGAACATTAGCAACAAGCATTAAATTAACACCATTTTCACTATAACGATAATCATGAGAATAAATAGCATTTTCATGAAAATAAATAGCTACTCCAAAAAATCCAGAAGTATTCGCGTATCTCATATCAAAACCTTCTTCAATTCCACTGTAAATAATTTTTGGGTCTGTAGAACGAGTTCCATGAAATAAAAGCTTTTCAGTATCATTCCCTTTTTTCTTAAGTTGGTGTTTTCCATAAGAAAAGTTTTTCCAAAGCTCAATATTTTGTATTCTAGTAATTTTTTGTATTTTTCCTTGTGGATAAGTATTCCCAAACATTGTGGAAATTTTTTTATATTCATCAGAAATATTATTCAACTCCATTAATGAAAGGTTTGAATCTTGCTGTTGCCATTGAGAAGGAATTTTGAAATAATTATTTTCTTTTAAAGATAGATTTTCTTTTTCAATACTGGCCATCATTTTCTCATATTCATGCAATTTATTTTGATAATTTTTTTCTTTTTTATTGTTCAAAGAAAAAAATTTTTCTTCCAAGGCTTTCATCATTAGTTTATTTCGTTTAATTTTAGACTTGTTATCTTGTTTAATTTTTTCAAAGTCTGATTGTCGAAGAATTTTTTCTTCTTCGAGTTTTTTGGAATTTTCACTTATTCTTTTTTCTAATAATTCCAGTTTTTCTAATTTTTGTTGAATGTCTGAATTTTTTATGTTTTTGTGTCTCATGATGATTTCTATTTCATTCGTTATTTTATCGCGTTCTTGTAGATCTTTTTTATTTCGGCTCTCTATAGTTTGTATTTTGGATTCCAACAATGCTAATTGTTTCTTTAGTAACTTGATTTCTTCATCTTTTGAATCTTGAATATTAGATTTAGAATTATTCTTTTCATTAAAGGCTTGATTAAAATTTTTTATAAAATTAGTTAGTTCCTGAAGAGCATCCTGTTTATTGTTCTGATTATTATTTTGATCATTTTTCATCAGATTTTGATATTCTGGAATATTATTACATTTTGATTTTTGACAAAATAATTTATTCTGACATTTATCAATATCATTTTGTCTGAAAATATTATTTAATTCTTTCGGATTATAATCTTTTTTCTTTTTATGATGATCATGATGATTAAAATTATTTTCATTTTTATACTGTAAATTTTTATTTTTAATTAAATTTTGTTTAATTTGATCTGGATTATGATTCCCAAAAAAGCCTTGATATGCATTCTTCATATTCTTGTGTTCTAACATATGCTCTCGAAATTCTTCAAATCCTTCAATTTCTTCATTGCATATATTACAGGTAGAATAAAAAAAAGAGGTTTTGAATATATCTTTTCCTAATAATACGGATACAACATACTTATCTTTCACATATTTTGAAAGGCTTTTATTTATAAGGTTCGAATGAGTTTTTTGCAAATGAACTATGTAATCATTTACATCCAAAGAAATATTAATATTACAAATATCGCATTTTTTTATTCCTGAAATTCCACCATTTATTACAAAATTTCTTATAAAATCATCTTCAATATAATCTAATACAAAAGGATTATGATTTTGAATAACATGTAAAGCATATTGCTTGTAATTTGGTTCGACTTCAATAAAGCATATATCACATTTCCTTTTTACAACATCTGGACTTTGAATAAAATTATTTTTTTTATATCTCTGAGCATTTAAATTACGATTATTTTCATAATTATCATTACCAACTTTATTTTTATCTAAATCAAGTTGATTTAAATTATTTATTTCAAAAAAAGCTTCATTTTTTATTATTTCTTTATTTTCAATTTCGACAGGATGTAATATATATTTTGTTTCTTTTTCCAATTTATTTTGAGGGATAGGAAGTGGACTCAATCCTAACAATTCTCTTATTTGTGAGTTTTGCACTTTAAGAATAAGATCATTTTGGTTATGATTAGAATCAAAATAATGGTTGACTAAACCATCGTAATCATTAAGTTGAACATTACAGACTTCACACTTATTAACTTGATTGTTAAGCATTTTTTTATATTTGATTAAATAATAATTAATAAATATTAAGCATATAAATAAATTTTCATTACTATCAGTTTTAGAATTATAATCTATAGTGATATCATATTTTTATTTGATAGAAAAAAAATTTTATTCATAAATTTTCTAATAATTTTTTCAGTAATTACATCAAGATTGATACCTTAAACAATTTATTCAAATCCTTGAATTTTAAATGAATCTGCTTTTATATAATATTAAATGTAAAAATAATTTTTATTAATATTTCATGTAATCCTTATTTGAAATAATTTTATTAACAATCATAACTCAAAAAGGTTAATAAAAGAATGATTTATCCATTCATTGAAAAATTCCAATCATTTATACTAAATAATATATTTAATAAATGATTTTTTAATTAGAGTACTAAAATTAATAGGTAATAACGCTATTTTAAAAATAAAATATAATGAGATTATTTTATAAAACTATTTGATAATTGATTTTGAAATTTTTCTTTTTGAAAGAAAAGAAAAAAACTTAAACACTAAAATGATAATAGAAATTTAAATTGTAATTTTAATTTTTTCAATTAAAAAATTCACAAATTTTTAAAAAAAGATTCTTATAGAATATCGGTATGGTTTTATAATAATAATCAAATCAAAACTTTTATTTTTTTAGTATTAAAGATATATATTTTAAAATATATTGTATCAATGTTTCGAATGTTAATTAGTCCTTTAAATAAATTTAAAATAAGATAGAAATCTAAAAAATATTTAAATTAATTTTTAATAGGATTGAGCATATGATATTATGGTAAATTTATCGCTTTATAAAGAATTAAATCATTAATGATAATTAGTTATTTATTTTTCTTTACCTGTAAGACTTTTAACTAAATGCTTCATTATTGAAAAGTAGAAAAATTCATTTTCATATCGATTATTAAATATAAATTCTTTCTCAATTTTAGATTTATCAATTGAATAGCAAATGTATAATTTAAAATTATCGATTCTGATCTCAATTATATCGCTATAATTAATCTCTAATATCATTGGGAAAATTTTATTCTTATCAGGTTTGTCAGAAAACTTTTTATAATCAACAAAGTCTTCAACATTAAAGCTTGTAAAATTTTCTTCAAGTATATAAAATGTTTCTTCAGCTAAATATACAATTTTTTTATCTTTAAAAAGAATATTATTATCTTTGATAAAATTTCCAAATAAATTAAAATTGTTTTCACTCTTTGGAGTACTAATTGTAAAAGCTTTGAGATTTCTTAAAATAAGATTAACATTATCCTTATTATTGAATTTAAATGAGTCCTTAACTTTAAACTCGCTTTTTAAATATTCAAATTCTTCTTTTTGGAAGAACTCTTCCAAACATAATGGAATATCCATATCATCAAAATTATCTTGATTTTCAGGCATTATATTATTAATGTTTTCTCTTCCAGCTTCTTTTTTCTGTTTAAACACATTATTTTCATTCTTTTTCTTTTCATAGACCAAAATAATTCTCTCTAAAAATTTCGTTTTTGAATCAGATGAATTACTTCTTGTTTTTAATTTTTTATTTGAATTATGAATTAAATTAAAATAATTCATAGAATCAAGTATATTAGAAAATGAGACTGAAAAAAATAAAGAATATTTCTTTTGGTCTTTTGCATCGAACATGTTCAATAAATTAGTTTTTCCGAAAAAATTTGAAAATAAAATGTTATTATCTTCATTTGGATTTGAATCAGCTGTATTTTTAGGTGTATTTATATTATTGATTTTTTTATTTGTTAAATCTTCCGCCTCTTGCTTTAATTCATTGAAATTTTTATTTAATCTTTCTTGAAAACCTTGATTTTTAAACTCTTGATCTTCTAATGTTTTTGAGATTTCTTTGTCATTTTTATTAGCTGATATTTCTTGTTTTTCATTACTTAAAAATTTTATATTTTTATTAATACTATTAAGTAGAGCATCAATTGTTATATTTTCTGGCTTTTCATATTCAAATATTAAACGAGAATTGTAGTCAAAATATTTCACCTCTAAAATTTTTTCTAAATTAAAAACCATATATTTTGAATTTTTAACTATTTTTAATTTTGAATTATTTTGGAACTCTTTTGTATCTAATTCAAATAAATAAATATTGACGTTTGTTAAAATACAAATATTAAAAGTTTTATTATATTCATTTATTATTTCAACTTCACATATTGAAGCAAACACTCGGGATTCTTCAGGGAAATAAATTTTTTGCAGCTCATTGCATTGAGTGGAAAGTTCAAACTCTTCTAAAATTTCTTTAACAAATTCTTCATTGAAATTTGAACTCTTTTCGTTTTTATTTGAGGGATTGTTAATTTTATTGATATTAGAATTATTTTTTTTATCGATTTGAATTTCATTTTCATTATCATTATTTTTATGAGATAAATTATTTATATTTAGATTATTTCTTTTTTCTCCAAACTTCAATTTCTTTTTGTTTTTTATATTATCCTCTATTTTGGAAGGCTTATAATTAATTTTTTCTTGTGAATCTTTTAAATTGAAATAAAGAATTTCTTTAAGAAATAGATTTTTATTTTCATTACATAAAAGTCTCAAATTTGCAATTGTTTCTATAAACAAACGCCTTTTTTTTTCTAAATAAAACTTATAAAATGAAAGATAGCTTATAATATTTTCTTCGATCTCCAAATTTACTTTTATATCCAAGGTTTGTGAATAAAAGCTGTTCATTAAAATTTTCTTGTATAGAATTTTCGAAACTTTTTTGTTTAAATTCATAATAACAGCGGTATAAGGTAGAATATTCTTTATCAAGTTATTTCTAATTAGATTATTTATTACTAAAATTTCAATTGAATCTTTGAAACTTTCAGGAAAATTGCAATTGCTAATTGAATTTATTAATTGATTTAAGCAGTCTATAAAAAGTGAAATAAAACTAAAACTTGATTTATATTCCATGTGGCTTTCTACAAAGTTCATCAAGTAAATCTTTTTAATAAAAATTGTTGAAATTGAAATAATTTCCAATAACTTGCAGAAATATTTAAATTGGTTATCCGATAAATTTGCTTTTTTGTAAATTTTTAATATTTCATCACTGTATTTTATTTGTGTGTTATTTTTCGACGAATTCTCTTCATTAATTTGAGTATTAGCGGATATTAGATAATTATTCTTAAAAAACTCTATAACAAATTGAAAATTAGTCCCGAAAATTGATGAACAAAGGTTTAAAATTTTTGCTCCGATATTAAATTTTTTGTATAATCCACCAGAAATAAAATGGAAAAAATCATAGTAGATATTATCAGAAAACAAAATCTCGATAAACTTTTTTCTGATATTAATAGAATGAGATTTTAAAATTGGATAGATACAGCGTAAAAGGCTACTTATTAAAAGACTTCTTGTATTTGGATTATTATGACTTTCAGACTCTGGAACTCTTTTTATATTCTCAATATTACTCCATTCAAAATTTAGAAGAACTTCATTTTTCCAAAAATTGGTTGACTTGTTCTTTGAAAGATAATATTGAGCAAAGTTTTTTTTATTAAAATTTATTGAATCTTTGTAAAAATTCTCTTTATAATTTTCAAACTTATCGAAATTTATATGAGTAAAATAAGTATTCATAATCTCTCTCATACCTGTTAAATCAACCTCAGAAGTCTCTTCTCTTCTTTTTACATAATTTTTCGAAAAATCCTTTTCTGATTTGTCAAAAAATGCCATGCTAATATAAGATCTCACATTTAACACTTTAACTTCATTTGTAGAATTAATCATTATAAATGATTTCAAATCTTCTACATTTTTAAAAGTTTTGAATTGTTGAATAATCTTTTGGATATCTTTATCATATTTATAATAAAGATCAGAATTAATATTTTTTTCTGAGTTTTGAGATTTGCCTAATAGATAGTTCATTAAGCCTGGAAAAAAGACTATGAAATCAATTTGCTCAGATAAATTAGAATAATTTCTGTAATCTTGTATTTGAAGTTTAGAAGCCCTTACTAATTGTTTTGTTTTATTTAATTTTGCATCATTATTCTTCTTCATTTTTTTTTCAACAATTTCATACACATATGCATAATAATCCATTATTAGATTTTTTCTTTTCTTCGGGTATTTATTATCCTGGATATCAATATTGACACTTTTTCTCATTTGGTTAGTATCTTTTTCTTTTTTTGATGATTTTTGAGTTTTATCTTTCGGAATATCATCATAAGTTTTTTCTAATTTATTTTTATTCTTATTTTCAATATGCTGTGTATTAACATTAATTGTTCTATTTAATTTTGGCAAATTATTATTAGCTTCTTTAGTTTTATCTGATAGATATTTTGTATCTACATTTAACAAATCATGTATTTTTTCAATTTTTAATTTGACCTTTATCATTTTTTCTTGAGAATTATTATTGTTCTTTATACTAGAATTCTGCTTTATAAGCTTATTATTTCGCACAACTTCAAAAATTTCAAAGTTCATTTTTTTAATCTCCTCAGATTTTAATAAAAATATTTTGATTTTTTCTTCATCTTTAATTTGCCAACGTTTTAAATTTTTCTTTTTTGCTATATGAAATTCTTTGAGACTTATATGGTCTTCAATAAATTTATCTATGTTGTCAAAAAATTCATTCCAAGGAAGAGACTCATTAAATATTCGATATAAAAATCTCTGATTAACATACCAATCCAGATTACGAATAATATTTTTGGCTTTTAAGTCAATCAAAAAAGACATAGAATATTCTGGTATTTCACATAAAATATCTGCAATTTTCATAAGTACTCGTAAAAAGTTGTAAGTATATGGATTTTTTATTCTTTTTGGTATCTCAAAATAATTTTTAACTTTTGCTCCTAACATGGTCCTCTCAATTTCCACTGGAATATAATAATTTACGTTGTATTTTAAATAATCATATTCAAGGATTTTATAAAACCTTTCAATATTCTTGGAATTGTTAATGTAGTTTTTATAAAATTCATTGTCAATATAGAATTTTCCAATAGTGCTGATATAAAGCAATATTGATAGCGATAGTTGATTTTTCTGCATCACTTCTTCATCATTAGGAGCGCTTCTTTCTAAATTTTTTTCCATAAATTCAATCGCTTTGTTAAGTGCATTTAAAATTGAATTGTGTTTTAATGTATCTTTTTCATTTACCTGTGTGTATATGATTTTATTGAATAGCAGATAAACAATAGAAAGGATTAATTCAGTTTGGCCTTCGGTAATAGAACTGTATTCTGAAATAGTTAACATAATATCATCCATAATTTTAAAATCAATTTTATCAGATTTAGTATAAAAAATAGTCTTTATAGCACTTAATCTAATAAAGTCCTTATCAATTTTAAGGCAATTGCTCAGGTAATTAAATTGGTGGTTTTCCCGTAAATAGGATAAAATCTCATTAGCTGAACGCATTATCGTAGGATTTGAAATTAACATATATTTAGAAAGTTTTTTGAAAATATTAATAATAGATTGAAATACTCTCTCAACATATATTCTTGCTCCCTCTATTTTATCTAAGTTAAAATCAGTCAAATAAGCATTTTGTTTGTTTATTTTTGAGTATATATAAGTAATAAAGTCCTTGTATGTTTTACTATTAACATTAATTAGTTCTAAAAGACTTTTGAAATTAGAATAATTTTCGGATTTATTTACCAAATTATAAAAAATAGTGTAATCTGATTTTGTTTTTTCATCACCAAGCAAAACTAAAATAAAAGTGCAGCTTGCTTCCATCATAAATGGATCAATTCGTGCGCTTTTTTTCGGGTTTGAAATAAAAATAATTTTCTTAATAACTTCTTTTTCAAAACTTTGCTGGAGTTTTCCACATTCAAAAAGGCGATAAGACGAAGCGACACAATTCACTATAGAAATTATTAATTCCTTTAATTCGCATAAAAGCTCAAATTTAGTAAATTTACTTTCATATTTATCTAAATTTTCTAAGTTTGTATCATTTCCTTTTTGTATTTCATTATTCTTATCTTTTTTATTCCATAAATTTAAATTATTAATTTCTTTGTTCATATTTGAGCCGCTTATTTTAGTTCTCCCAGTTGATTTTTTTGAATTTTTATCTAAATTATAGAAACTGCCAATGTTTCCCAATCTTTCCTGCATTTCTTCTTTTATTTTTGCATTTATAAAATCTGAAAAAAAGGATTCGAATTTTTTATCGAATTGATTATCTTCTTTTTCTGAATTTTCAGGTCTATATCTTTTAAAGATTGGATCTATCATATTTAATAAAAATTCAGAAAAGTTTTCAGATTCGAAGATTTTCGATAATTTGCTTTCATTCGAAGTATCATAAATATCATCGAAAATATTTTCTTTACATAATTGCTTAATATTTTGGAAAAGTTTGCTAGAAAAATCGACAAATAATTTGAAAATTTCTAAATCTTCTTGATTTTTTATACAGTTTAAGTCTTTAAATTGTTCTTTTATTTTTAGAATCATTCCTTTATAGAAATCAACAAAGATTTGAAAATTAAGTTTATATTTATAATTATCATAATTTTCTTCTATACCATTTGTATAACAAATAGTTTTTTCATAATTATTGTTCCAATGATCTATTTCTGTTCGAGTTTTTTGTCTCTGAAAAACTACATTGTTTTTAGGGATAACCAAATCATTATTTTTTTTACTAGAGATAATATCCTTTTTCACTAAATTGCTAATACGATTCTTCATATATGGTGTCGTTGTAGGAATAGGAGTAGCTTCCTCTTGTTGTTTCTGTAAGTTCGTATTATCTTTATTTATTGAATCAATGTTTTTTAAATTATTATTTTCTAAAGATATTTTTTTATTATTAATTAAATTTTGATCTTCAATTTTATTTTTATACTTAAAATTTATTTCATCCTCTTGATTATTTGTAATGTGACTTTTATTGATTATTTTAGTTTCACTATTTGATTCTATTTCTTTGGAAATGTTCTTTAAGTATTTTGAAATTTCTTTTGATAATTCATTATTTTTTATATTTATTTTTGATTCACTTTTAAGTGATCTATTAATAGAAAATTCTTGTTCAAGTCTCCCTTTTTCTATTTTTTGTAATCTTGGGGGTTTTTGGAAAATTTCATTTTCTTCTAATTCTTTTTCTTTCTCAATATTTTCTTTTTCTGACTCTTTTCTTATAAAATTAATTTCAGGATCATCAGAAACATTAACATTATCACTTTTGTTTAGTTTAAAGTATTCATTTCTAATGCTTTTGTTTACAATCATTTCGACAATATCTTTTTCTTTACTTTTCTTGCTAATATTATCTTCCATCTTTTGCTCGAAAGCTGTTAAGCTTTTATCTACTTTTTTATCTGATTTTAAATAAGTATTTAATTTGGAATTGTTATTAGAATTATTGATGCTAACATTAAAATTATTATTTTCAGATACACTGCTATTATCTAATTTCTCTTTTAATTTAGAATAATTTTTTTCAGATATAATAATTCCTCTTCCACTATTTATGCTTTTATTCAAAAGATTATCATTATTGAATTTTATATTTTTATTTTCTTCCTCAATTACCTTATTATTTACTATTTTTGAATCGTTTAATTTTGATTTAATTATAGAATGATGAGATAAAGCAATACTTTTCTCGTTTTCTTTTTCAGAATAATTTTTGTTATTATCAATATATAGATGAACATTTTCGTTATTAATATTTTCAGGAACTTGATTTTTTTCTTGATTTGACTTAAAACTATTACTTCTTATTTCTTTTACATTATCAATATCTTTTTGTTTGTTTACAATATCAGAAGCTTCCAGAATTTGATTTTCAAATTTTTTAGGGAAACCATGTCTTTTATATTCATTTCTAGCAGAAGTTAAATGGAATTGAGGGTTAAATTCACTATCAATTTTATTTTCGAAACTTCTATTATCTTCAAGAATTTCATCAAATTTTGAATCATCTGTTTTTAAATTTTTTCTTTTTCTATCATCAATAGAAAGTCTCTGTGAATTTTCCAAATTTTTTGATTGGTTTGAAATTATATGACTATTGTTGGAATTAGAATTATTATCATTTTTAAATTCTGAATTACCATCATTATAATCTCTAACACTTTTTTTATCTTTATTTGTAATGTTTAACTTTGACTTTTGTGATGATTGATTCATTAAATTTTGATCATTTTCTGCAATCATATTATTTTGTTGATTGTATAATTCATCATTTAAATCTTCATTGACTTCTCCTGTATCATTATTTTTATCCATAAAATAATTCTTTTTTTTTAAATTATCTATTTGAATCTCAAAATATTTGCTAAGAATAATTATGCTTGTTTTTTTTAATTGAAACAAATTCTTTTTCTGTAATTTTTCCAATTCTTCAGTTTCTTCATCTTCATCCTCTTTTTCTAATATTGCAGGAAGTTTTTTATTAAGATATTTATCATTTTTTTCGCTTTTTTTATTATATTTGATTTCCCAAATTTCTTGGAACATTTGCAAAAACTGCATTATGTTTTTCATAAAAATGTCATTCAAATTGATTTCAAATGAATTATCAAAGAAATCTGTAATATGTTGAAGAATAGTAAAATCTCCTTCCCATTCATTTATAATATCATGCAAATAACTTTGTATTGCTTCTTTTACTAAATTTCCAATCTCATTTACTTTATAGTTTGAAGATCCTATAACAGATTTGAAATAATCAAAAACTATTTTGCTAAAATATCCATGTTCAATAAAAGCTAAATTTGCAATAATTTTCAATATTGTATATTCCTTTTCATCACTATTTTCTATAAAAAATTGTAACTTTGTTAGCATTTGAACAAAATTTGAATTTAGATAGTCTTTTTTTGTTTTATTTATAGTATAATCTTCTCCTATCAAGAGCATTAGATCTTCTATAATTTCCAAATACAACGTCTGATAATCAAATTTTGAGATATAGTGATTATCTAGGTTTTTCATTATTCTATGAAATATTATATTTATATCTTGTTTTTCTTTTTTTTCGACGAAAGATAAATTTTGAAGATTTTCTTTATCATAAATTTCGGATTTTGGTCCATATAAATTTACTAAAGATTTATTAAAAGATTTTCTCATATTTCGATCATTTAAGAAATTATAAGTCTCATGATTATCAGACTCATTTACTTCAATAATAGTTTTTATTGCATTATTAGCTAAATTACTTTCTTTATCCCTTCCAGAGATAGATTGTCTTTGATTTTCATTTAAATCCGTAATTCTTTTATTTGTACCTAAGTCGTGATTATATGTCATTTCGTTTTCAATTGATAGTTGTTGTTTTTTTAATTCATTTTCAAAAAGCATTTTATCATTATCCAATTTTTTCTTAATTTCTATCCTTTGTAAATCTGCAGCATCCATCAAAATTTGATTTGTTAAATCATTTAAATTTCCAATACTTGAATCAATTTTAATCGAGTCACCGTCGACTGTTTCAATATTTTGAATACATAAGGATATATAAACTTTATAAATATTTTTTAAAGCTGGATTTTTAGTAAGAAAAGGATTTTCTTTTATGTTTAGTTTTTTTATATTAAAATTTTTCATTCCTTCAAAAAAAGATATAAAATCATATGCTTCTAAATTTATTTTGTTGAAAGATAAATCTAATTCATATAGATTCTTCTTCAAAGTTATGAAGTCTTTTAAAGAAATTTTTTCAATAATATTATAACTCAAATCTAGTTTTTCAAGATTTGGTAATTCTTTTAAATCAAAAATTTTTGGAATTAAATTATATGATAAATTCAAAGTTTTTAATTTCCTCAAGCTGAGAATTACTTCACTTATCATATTTTTACTCGCATCTAAGGTTTCAATATTTTCAAAATTTCTTAATCGTAATTTTGGAATTAAATTATCTGAGACATTCAGACTTTTTACATGAACCAACATATTTTGCGAGATTTCTAAATCATTTAAGTCTTTTAGCAAAAAGCCATCTTGAGGTGTCATACGTAAATCTTGTAAATTTAAAGGTGTATCTTGTTTGTATTTCGAGAAAAAAGTCTCCCATTTATTAGAATTATTTTTTTCATTACCAGTGTTTGTGGCCATTATTTCTGCTTAAGTTGAATTAAAATTATTTAGTTATTATTTCAATTTTAAATTAATTCTATAATTATTAAATAAAATTGTTCTTTTTTTTATGTTAATTCCTATTTTTGTACATCACGTTTTAAAT
>Ga0194116_10005923_pt1 | contig 13243 bp, 6 predicted proteins | sample TA2MahsurfametaG_4_FD_148617 | JGI IMG/M metagenome (GOLD analysis project Ga0194116, IMG submission 148617) | Freshwater microbial communities from Lake Tanganyika, Tanzania - TA2015008 Mahale S9 surface | ecosystem: Environmental > Aquatic > Freshwater > Lake | place: Tanzania: Lake Tanganyika... | reverse complement strand
TTTTAGTAAAATATTCACTTTTAAATAATTTTTTCAATTTATCCTTTGTTTCTTGGTCAAACATTGAATCAAGTTCTTGATCGAAATCCAGTTCTCCATCTTTTTCCTTAAAGGAAATTCCCTGAGCAATTAAAATATCACGGAGTTTATTAAATGTTTCTGGACTTGCTATGGAATCTATTGATATTTTATCATTTACAAGAGCATCCAAAAAATGAGTGACAATTTTCAATATATTTCTATCATTATTTTGATAAGGGAAATTTTTTAAAAAAGCTCCTATTTTAAATTCTCCTTTAGCAAGTGCTCTTTCTGCTAGTTCAAACTGTTCATTGAATTTATCTTGTTCTTCTATTAAATTTGATGCGATATTAGAAGAAGGTTTTAAACCATGAACTTCTTTTAAATTCGAAGCATTTTTGATTCTTTGAGCTTCTCCTAAATTGGATGTTGTTTTGAAATCTTTAGCTTCTTCGACCAGATTTGAGATTGTTTTGACATCTGTTACATCTTTTGATAATTTATTTTTATTTATATTGTTTTGCTTTTGTTTCTTATTGTTAAAATCATTTATTATATCAGTATCTTTTGCTTTAGGATTCTTTTGCAATAAATAATCTAAATAATCTTGTTTTATTTCAAAATTGTTTGCAATATAATCAAAGCTTTTTTTGATGATGTTTTTTGCTGTATTCATTTCAAAATGCTTTTGTAAATTTTCATCATTGATTATATTACAATGTTCGCAGTTAGGGCAATAATATATATTTTTCTTCTTTTTTAACAAATTTTCTACCATATCCATATTATTTTCCTCCTTAAAATATGAATTATTATTTATCGAAGAATTCTTTGATTTCATGTTTTCATTCAAAGCTGATGACTTTATATCGGTATTTCTAGAGGTGAAATTGTTTACTTTATAAGAAATGTCTCTTATAGTCTCTATTTTATTATCGAGAGGGGTGTTAATTGCCTGTTTGATGTCTTTGTTATTTAATGAAATTTTATTGTTATTATTAAAATTTGAAGGTAAATTATTCAATTCTTTCATGCTATGAATTTGATTAAATGAATCTAAAGATTTTGCTTTTGATTGTAGATTTTTTCTCTTTTCAAATTCTTTACTTTCTTTGAGGTTTCTCATCAAACTGTAATCGAATGCTTTTGAGTATTCAATTTTATTTGGAGAAAAAAGGATTTTTGTTCTTGCTTTTGGCGATTGATCTGATGATTGAAGATTTTGTCTCTCTGATAACTTAATTTGAGAAATAAAGAAATCATTACGAATTTTAAAGTTTTTTTGAGTATTGTTAAATTTTATTAAATTTTGGCGATTTTTATCATTATTCTCAAATGGTTTCTTTTCTTTTCTTTCAACATTGTTTACGATTGATTTATCTTCTAAAACAATAGACTTGAAAGTGTTTTCTATTTTATTCATTTGGCTATTTTCTTTAAATTTTGAAATTTTTGAATTCTGGTTATTTATTAAGTCTTTTTGAATAATTGAAATTTGACAGCTATTTACTATTTGAAATTCATCATTAATACTCATTTTTATTTTTGGAATATTTTCTTTACCACCCGACTTTAAAATATCTATTTCAGTTGATTGTTTAATGGAGTTCTTTCCAGTTAAATAAAAATTACTATTACTGTTATTTTTATCATTATTAATTTTATTATCAGTATCATTTGCAGAAAATAATCTCAAATTTGTGTTTACCGAAAACGCATTTTGATTGACTTTTAAGTTAGTTTTAAAATTTATAGCGCTTTTTGCAGCATCTGAGAAAAAATTCTTTAGTTTCATATTATGCTTATTTCCTTCTTTTTTTATTATCCTATTTTTAAAATCGAATACTGGAGAATTAGAAACAATCTCATAAACTGTATTTGAATCTTGCTCTTCATTATGGGCATCTGTATTTGATTCGACTTGTACATTTTTATCATTTATGAAGTAGTTATCAGAACTTTTCTTGTTAATGGTTAATTCTTTTAAATCTTGATTTGTTTTTTTTAAAAAGTTAATTATTTCTCCCGCTTCATCAATGTAAATTTTTTTGAATATTTCATTTTTGAAGCTTTTTGAATTCCTATAATCCTGGATCTCATAAGATTTTCCTTTAGGAGTACAAATTTGCTCTATGTTAAACTCCTTATTAATTTCATTTGATTTGATAGGCTCTTTTTTGCTTTCTGTTTTTTTAACAGTAAAATCAAAATTCTTTTTTTTGTTTTTTTCAACTTTCTTTCCATCTTCAATGCTAAAGTATTTGTTTGGGAAATTAATTGTATAAATAAAAGAAAAGTTGAAAATAAAAATAATAAAAAAATTTTTATCAAAATCTTATATAATTTATATAAAGAATCATAAATTTACTATTCAAGAACGATTGTTTTATTCTTTTTGACTGATAATTTTCCAGTCATCGGTAATTTTAGAATTTTTGAATTTTCGTTTGATATTGCGATTTCTTGGATGCTGTTTCTCGAAAAGCTCCTTATTCTTTCAAGTTCAATTTTTTCAAATTTTTTCATTTTTTTCTATGAAAACTTAATTTAAATTTTTGAAAATATTCTTAAATCATTTATATATAACTTATAAATTTAATAGTGATGTAGAAAAAATTAAATTTGCCTTAAATTATAGAATAATTATAATTGAATTTTTTAATGAAGATATCAAAAAATTATTAAATGCTTATTTATATATAAATTTGAAACATAATTGTTTAATTGACCCTTCAAAAATATCATAATTTTTATAAATTTTTTTAAAATTATAATAAATATTAATTTGTATTTTTAATTTACAAAGAGGTATTCATTCTAAATCTTTATTTTCCTCATAGAATAAATATTCTGTTACAATATTTGATTTCATAATCATCTTTTTAAGAAATTTTGTTTTATCTAGATGAAATGACTTTTAAAACATAAAATTCTTTTAATAAATTAAATATTCATCTTGTTATGGATAAATGGCATCAAGAAAAGGTTAAATTTTATCAATTAATCAATTGGATGAGTGGGGAGGAAAAAGGATTAATTAATAAATTTGATATTGGATTTATTACTAAAGATAATCGATATATTATTGCCAATGAAGATATTGAAGTATTAATTATTTTTAAATTTAGTTATTTTTTTCTTTTCTTTTTTCTTTATTTATATTATTAAAAAATATATACTTTAGCAAGATGAGATTCTTATTTCAATACCAAATAGCTCTGTACTGAATATTTTTCATCCCATTGTGGCTCCGATATATGATCATATAAAAAATACCTTGAACAATGAAATGATTCCTTTGACTTTATTTTTAATTAAAGAATTTGAAAAAAAGGAAAGCAAATATAAACTATTTATGGATTATTTACCGAAAGATCTTGCGGAGCATCCTTTATTTTATACAGAAGAAAAAAGGAAATTTTTGAAAGGAAGTTTCCTTCTTGAAAAAATGTTAATTTGGGAAGAGCAAATACAAGATGAATTTGAAAAGTTAAATAAAATTAACATAGCAGCGAACTTTGGAATTAAAGAATTCAGCTTGGAAAAGTATAAGTTTTATGGATCTCTAGTTTGGTCAAGAAATTTTAACGCATATTATAATAATATTGGTTATTCTTCTCTCGTTCCTGTTGCTGATATGTGTAATACAGACCCGTTTAAGATTAATACTGATTGGTTTTATGATGAGAAAGAAGAAAAATTTATTATTAAATCAATTAAGAAGATAAATAAAGATGAAGAAGTAGAAAATAATTAAAATTTTATCTCTTTCCTTAATACTTATTTTCGTTAGATTATATTAAGATATGGAGATGAGGATAATATTCACTATTTATTCTTTTATGGGTTCGCTATTGAAAATAACCCGACAAAATTAAATCTTTATATTTATGAAACTAATCAAAAAGATAAAGAAAAAGAGCTTGAAAATATTGATAATGAGATTATATTAAAACTTCCTATCGAGCTGTATGACCCTTTAATTAAATTTAGAAAATCGAAAGTAAGCACAATAAAAAATTTAAAAACGGAGTTGAATACATTAAAACTTCTAAAAAAGTCTTTGACTCAAAGATTAAATGGGTATTTTCACAAAAATGAAATTCAAAAAGACAAGGAAAATTTCATTCAAGCGAAAATTGAAAAAGATTTCAATAAAATTAATATCTATCTTATTTTAATAGAAGAGAAAGAAGTATTAAAACTATATAATTATAAAATATAAAATAAATCATTTAGTTTTTAATTGAGTATTTGAAAGCCATAGAAATTTTTGAAAATTTAATTACTGATTTAGTCAAAGTAAAATATGTTAAAGAAATTAACAAAAATGAAATTGCAAAGAAAATTGAAGAATTGAAAAACATTGAAATTTCAGTCAATTATAGGAATTCATTAATTTTCTTCCTAAATGAATGATAGTTAAAAATTCTTTGAATAAAATTTTGAAATTATTAGTAAAAGAACAATATAAATGAAACTCAATATTTATAAATTTTAAATATTGGATATTAATTAATTTTTAATATAAATTAGAATTTTTAAAAAATCATGATTATTAAAATTTTAATTTGTTCTTTAATCGGTAGGAAAATTCAAATTGAGAATTAAAAATCTAAATTTTAGAATTCTGGATTTTTATTTTGGTTTACTGATAATGTTAGTAATTACAAATTGTAAATTTAAATAGAATATCAATGCTGATGATTGAAAAATAATTTAATTTTAACATAAAATTTTTTGATTATATTTATTAAATAATTTATAATAATCTTACAAATTTTTATTTTAATTATTGATTCAAAAAATAATATTATATTTAATCTATTTTTAAAAAATTTTTATGATATTGACTGCTATTCAAAATATATTCTCTTTATGTTTTTTTATAGTTATTAGAATCTTTAAATTTCTTATTTCACTTGGATTTTACCAGTACTAGACAGGGGCCTTAATTTTGTATTATTAGCTGTTAATAAATTTCTCGCAATCATATTATTGGTATTTTGTTGAATGTGCATTTTCGCTGAGTCATTTTTTGATAACATTCCTGTCTCAACTTGTATATTGCCTGCTGTAGATTTATTTTTTTCTTTATTCATATTAAAACCAATATTTGTAGCCGAAATATTTTCAAATAATTTTGATTCATAAACATCTCTTTTTGTTTTTAAAGAGAAAATAGATTTCATCAAGCCATCGATTTTTAGGTTCAGCTTTTCGTTTTCTTTCTCAAGCTTCTTTATATAATCTTTATACTTATCTATACAATTTTGTTTCTTTGGGTCAAAATCTTTATCTTCACTATGATTGTCTTTTTTAAATAGCTTATGATATCCTCTTTTTTCTTTTTTTACCTCAATAAAGAAATTTTCCAAATCTTTTACTTTACTGACACTATCATTCACTATTTTTACGATACTCTGATGACTCATTTTCTCTATTTCTTCAATAGTATATAATTTTAATCCTTCAACTTTTTCCATTTCCATACTTATGTCAGAAGCAGATATTGATAAATCTTTATTATTTTTCTCCAAATTCGAATTATTTTTGCTATTAAGATTATTAGTGTTCATCTCCATCAGAAGTTCTAAATCATTTCCTAAATTATTGTTCTTATTCTTAGTTTCTGTTTTATTATTATTTGTGGTTATAATATTTTGTGTCTTTTTCTCATCGAGATTTTTAGTATTTGTTTCTATGAAATTGTACTTAGATGTGTTTTTTAAAAGATTTAGTAAGCTTGTTCGAGGAAGAGGATTAGAACTAAAATTATTTGAGCTCATTGGCCGATTTTTTGTATTAGAATTATTTAAGTGATCTATATTACAATAAATAATTGGAAAATTGTATCTATTTAATCTAATATTCATAGAGTCAATCATTTTATCGAATTTTTCTTTATATTGTTTAAATAATAAGTTAATATTTAAATTTGAATTATTCATGCAATTTCCTGTTAAGTTGGGGTTAACATTATTATTTTGGTTTTGATTTGTTGATGCATTATTTAAATTATTATTATTTAAATTTGAATTGAAATTGGCTGAATTTATTTTTGCGCTTGATATTCGTTCTTTAGTATTCCCCCCTGAAAAAAAATTATTAGTAGTTTTAACAGCTTGAATTTGTAAAGAATTTGTGCCATTAAAATAATTATTAATTAGCTTGGTTATTATAGGTTCTAAATCTTTTTGATAACATTCCAAAATTGGATTTACCATTAAGTAAAAGTTTACTAATTCATTATTGATTTGACTTACTTCTTCCTCATGTTCTTTTTTTTGCTTGTGATAATCGTCATTTAATTTCTTTAAAGTTTCTTCTTTGTACTTTAATTCTTTTTCGAATTTACTCGTTGTTGATTCTATTTCAATCGTGTATTTTTTCTCCAAATTCTTAGTGGTTTGTTTCATATTTTTATCATAATGACCTTTTAATTCTTCTCTTTTTTTTGCAATTTCTTTTCTTTCTTCAATATTCTCCTTTAAAATATTGGGGAGATTATGTATTGTTTTAGCATTTTCAACAAGAGCTTTTTTATATTCTTCTATTTGTTTTTCAAGCATCTCATTTTTTCGCTTCAATTCATCTAGTTCTTTGGAATTTTCAAGTAAAATTTTCATTTTATTTTCCTCATGCAAATTTTCCTCTTTGATTTTTAGATAATTGCCTAACGCAAGTCTATCATCCTCTATTATTCGCTTTTCATTATTAACTTTTTTTATTTCTTCTTTCAAATCAAGAATCTTCTTTTCGAATTCTATTATTTTTTTGTTTAATATTTTATTCTGTTCAATCGAGTCCCTAATATTACGTGCATATTTCACTTCAGGAAAACTCTCATCATTCGAATTTAATCTCTGCACATCGCCATCGAATTTAAATGCATTCTTTAATGTTTCTATGTTTTTCCGATGCAAGTTTTCGGAATCTTCAAAGCGTTTATTAAGTGTTTCAATCTGTTCGTTTAATTTCTGCACATGCTTTTCTTTATTTTTTAACTTATTCTCTAATTCATATAGTATTTCATCATTTTTATCATTTAGGACTTTGGCTTGCTGATTATTAGAGCTTTTGCCAAATACATTTTTCCTAAATCTGAACAAAAACATTAAAGTGTCTTTTACAGACTCTTGATAGCCAATATTTGGTACTATTGTTCCCAAGATTCTAATTTTGGAGTTTTTCAAGAAACTTTTCAAGCAATAAGTCAATGTACAATCATCAAATGGAACTTCATTAAATTTTTCTTTTTTATAGTCAGGGCTCTTTAGTTGGGAAATAACATTTAATAAAGTTGAAAAAGAATTTTGTATATATATACCATCTCTTGTTTTAGAAATATTCCCGCCAATTACAGTTCCGTTACCAGAAGAAACTGGGTTTTGTAAGCCTGATTTCTCTGATCCTGCTAAAACTGTAAAAGCACAGGTTGAAAATTTGTTTGTTTTGAGATTTGTTAGGTATACGAAAAAGGAAAAATGAGACTTTGAATAATATTTTCTATCAGAGTTTTCTAGTTTAAGAAATAAGCTTCGGACTTTTTTGAAGAAACTAATAATTTCAGTCACTTCAATAATTGGGCTCTTGATAAGTAATGTAGACAAATCAGTGGTTGCTTTATAATCTTTAAAAAATACAGTTAATTCTTTTTCGTTAAAATTACTATCAATATCACTTTTTTGTAAATTTAATAAATCAACGTATTTATTTGAATTCACACAAATATAGGAAAATGATAAAGCGAATTCTTTATTGACGATTTTAGAATTAATATTAAGCATCAAAGATTCCAAAAATCTGAAAAGAATTCCTCTGCTGTTGATGTTATTATCGCAGTCAACTCCACCAAATAAACTCCCTGTTTTTCCTGAGTGAGTTAATCCATAAGTTATAAAGTTATAATTTTGTCCGTTGATAAAATCTTTGACAGCATCTCGGCAAACTTCTTCGTATATATAAGAGTTCTCTTCATCCATAAATATTTTGTTGTTTTCAAAAGTAACCGATTTTTCGATTTCGCTTCTCTTAAGGTTATCGATGAAGTTTAATTTGGTTCTGTCGGTTGAGATTTTTAAATATGATCTATCTTCTGGTATGTTCACTTTTTTTATTTTTAAATATGTTTTTAATTCATCAGATATCTGCGATGTAGAAATAGCTTTTGAATTATTTTGATTCGCTAAATCTTTTGGAGAATTAGTTTCCATATTTAAATTAAATTAGATTTATAAAATTCATATTCAAGTTAAGTTATTAATATTTTTGAAAGAAAAAAATAAATTTTAGGAAGTTTATAGAACTGGCTTAATTACTACAGTGCTTTAAGGGAATTTTATATTATCATATATTTAATCCATTTTTGAATTTTTCACTCTAACTATAATTTTATTTAATTATATTAACTTATCATATTTAAACAATACAAAAAAAAATTAATGATTCAAATAATTAAAACTTAATTGATTAATTATTTATTATGTATAAAGTTATTGTTAAAAATCCTATTATTGATTAGCTATAAATTTTCATCTATCATAAATTAAATTGAAAATACAATATTAGTAATAAATTAAATTATTGACTTTCTATTATTTTTTTGAATTTTTCTTTGGCTTCCTTCATGGGTAAATGTTCTGAAGGCAGCATCATTGTATCGATAACAAGGAATGTTCCATTTAAATATTTTATTTTTTGATGTTTTAATAATTTATTTTTATTCTGATAATTACTTGAATTTTTAACGCTTTCCAATAATGCATAATTTTCATTTATTAGTTTTGTATTATTAGAATAAGAAATATTTTTGAAAGCATCTTCTACTTTTTGCTTTGAATCAGGAGGATTATTGATTACTTCACTTTCCTCTTTCATATTATCCAAACCATTTTGACTTTTATTAATAAACTTGCCATTAATATCATTTATTTTTGCGAAGTTTTCATAGGAAATTTTAGTTTTCTCCTTATCTAATGCCAATTGTTCAATATCAGATATTTCGTTTGGATTGATAAGTTTTGTGTTATTATTATTATATGATTTCTTATTATTGTTATCTTCCATTATAATAGGTGAGTTATTCTTAAAAATCCCAATTATTTGTTGATTATTTTTACTGACAATTTTATTAAGATCCTCTGTTCCTAATAATATTTGCTTATTTTTTTCTTCATAATTAGAATTAATCTGGCTTTCATAGATATCACTTTTATTTTTTGATAATTGAGACAAATGCTCTTTATTCATAGAATATTTATCTTGAATTTTCTTTATTTTTGAATTTTCTAAAATATCTTTAATTTTTCTATCTATATAATCTGTAAATATTTGGTTTTTTTCAAAAGCGAATTTTCTGAACTTATCGATTTGATCAGAGCTAATTTTATTGTTAGTATCTAAGTGTTTTTCAATGCTTCTAACTTCAGATTTGGCATTATTATCATGTTTAATTATATCTAATATAAAAAACATTTTATAAATCTTTTCAAATTTATCTTCTAATTCTGAAGGGTCCTTTAAATCAACGAAAGCAGGATATTTTATGATATCATTGATTATAAAATCCTTAATATAGAATTTCAAAGCGATGAATTTAGATGTATTCTCAGGATGCTTTTGCATAATATATCTTTCAAAGCTTTTTATAGAATAAGTAATTTTATCTGCTTCATTCTTTGATCGATTGTTAATGTTTTCATTAAACTTAGTGTCATCGGAATCTTGGTTTATTTGAATTATGCTTTTTATGAAATTTGTTTTCATAGAATTCGATTGGATTTTAATTAAATTAACTTTTTTATCTTTCGGTAAATTTAGATCTCTATAAGTGCTATCAGACAAAGAATTTGTAAAAATAAAATTATTAATAAAGTCATTTATTTCATACAATAGTTTTTCATCTGCAAAAGCAATGAACCTTTTTAAAAAATTCGATTTGCTATTATAAAAACCATTCGAAACAAATGATTCTGAAAAAGTTTTCTTCTTTATTTCTTCATTTTTAATTTTCAGTTTTCTTAAAGTTTCTTTTAAGCTTTTAGCAAAGTCCTCTGACAAAAAATTATTTTCAATAAAAACAAAATTGGAAATTTCAATCTTGATTGAAGATTCATCATTAATTAATGATTTTTGTGCATTTGAGAAATTAGACAAATCATCTAAATCTGGCTCATCAAAATATATAAATGTTTTCTTAAAATTCTCCAAAATATCTTTAAATTTGAGAAACCCATTGATTTGAATTGTTGTATCGTTTTTGTTTTGATCATCAAAATCATTTAGATAAAAGTTATTTCCTAATTCATTGGATGGAATGATTTCGTATCGATTATTCTTAATTGATTTTTTATTTTTAATATTTGGAATTGTTTTAACATCTTGTGTTTTGAATATTATTCTCTGTGATGCAGGATTATTTGATAAAGAAGTATCTTGAATTGTTTGGTTTATTGTTGAGTTCGCATCGAAAGTTGAATTATTATTGATACCTTTTTTGTCTGTATTATTATATATTGAAGATGCATTTTTGGATTCTAATAAATTAGAAAATCCTGAAATAAAATCATCTAAAAAATAATCGGAATAATTAACATTTTTAATTGATGCAACTGAATTTAAAATTGATAAATTGCTGTTAAAAGAAATTTCTTTTTTCCTTTGTTTCAATATATTTTTATTTCTCAAATATGTGTTTTTTCTTAAGAATTTTCTTTTGAATAGATTTTCAAAATTTAAATTTACATTAGGTAACAAGGTAAAATTGTCATTAGTATAATCATTTTGAGTGTTTACATATTTTTGATCTTGGTCTGTGTCTGTTTTATTAATTTTAGAAATAGAATAAGGTAAATTTATTATAAGATATTTCTTTTTTTTTATTTTGTTATTATTAAGGTCGAAAAATCTTTTATCATATTTGAAGATTAGACTAAGCTCAATTTCATTTTTGAATTCAGTTGAAAAATGACGGGGATTATCAGTTATAATCGCTTTATAAAATTCATATTTTGAGATCTTATAATTATTTAATTTTGCAACTAAGAACGACTTTGTTTTGAGTGGTCTGAATTCTATGTGATCATTTATAAATTCGAAAATACCTTCTGTAATACCACTTCTATCAAAAGAAATTCTCAAAAGTAAATCAGGGTCAAAATTTTGAATGATATTTGAGATTGGTAAGATAAATTTGTTTGAATAATTAATCTCTGATAAATATTTATTGATTTGAATATCATAGTCACTTATTTCTTTATCAATTTCCCCAAAAATGTTATTTATAATATTACTTGAGGAAAACATTCCATTAAATCTTGGTAATTTTTCGAAATTTTGATTATTTTCAATTTTGAGAGTAAAAGAAATTGAGATGCATGTTAAAATAAATAAAACTAAAGACTTCATTTTTAAATTAAATTAGCAAATAAAAAATATTTATAAATTTTTTTTTAGCTTATCAACATATATTTATTCGAAAAAGCTTCCAATAAATTTATGATTAATTTAATCTAAATTAGGGTAAATTTAATTTTTATCGGAAATATATTATATTATAACTTTCCAGCAAAATAGCTTTTAAATAAATTGCTTCCAATAAAAATTATTTTCTTATCTCGGAAGGTCTTATTTTTTGTGAAAAAAATTTTTCCTTTCTATGAATTTTCACAATTAATATTATTCAATTTTGAATGAAATTTTCAAAATTTATATATATCTTTATATTGTGATAAAAATTGAAATATTTGAAAATTCAGATGATAAAATTTATTAAGAAAAAAATTTTCAAAAAGAATAAATTAGCTATTTTATTATCAAATAATTTATGAAAAAACTAATTTTATTTTAAGATTGGAAAATTAAATCAAATTATCATCAAATAAGTTGAGGAAAAAAATATTCATTTAAAATAAATGGAAGAACATTTACAAAGAAATGTTAATAAATCAGCAGATAGTTCTTTAAACAAGCATAATCCGAAATTGAAAATTGAAACCAAGCCTTTCTCTATTAAAAGATTCAAACAAGCAGAAACTTTGAAAGAAAAAATATTAGCCAGGATTGGAATATTATTTTTTTCTTTACCATTTTTAGGCATATTTATATTTACATACTGCATGCTGTATTGCAGTTTTTACCTTAAATTTTTAACTGTATCAATTGCCATTCTTCAGAATTTTATTCCAAGTCGAGTAAAATATTACTTTGATTTTGTTTCATTTTTCGAAACTCATAGGTACTATAAATCTTTTACTTGCATTTGTGAAGAAGAAATTCAAACAGAAAATTGTCTATTGCCAAGTCATCCTCATGGGATTATAGCTAATGTTGTTTCTGCTTCAATTTTAAACGGATTTTCATTCTTAAAGAAAGTTGAAATTTTCGGAACTAGATTTATCAGATTCATTCCAGTTGGTGGTCTTTTTGCAAGAATGATTGGTATTGAGGGTGTAGATAATAAAAACTTTAAAAAAAGAATGAATCAGAGAAAAAACATTCTATTTATTCCTGGAGGATTTGAGTGTGCCACTATTACTGATGATACCAAGGATAAAGTATATATTAAAAAAAGAAAAGGATTTATAAAATATGCTTTGATGTTTGGTTATAAAGTTCACCCGATTTATAATTTTGGAGAAAATAAGCTTTATTATACTTTCAAGAAGTGGAAATTTATTGAAAAAATCGGATTGTTTTTAAATAATTTTAAATTGCCTGGTATTGTCTTTATCGGAAAGTATTTAATTTTTCCAAGAGATGATATTGATGTTTGTACTGTTATTGGAAAAGGAATACAATTCCCCAAAATTGAAAATCCAAATAAAGATCAAATTGATAAATATCATTCAATTTACATAAATAGTTTGGAAGAGCTTTACGATAGATACAAGAATGAGTTTGGAGCATCGGAAAAATTAGAAATTCATTAATTTATTTAATTTTAGCTTTTTAGATTTTGAATATATCTTAAAATTAAACCTTAAATTAAACTCAACTGAGACCATAAGTAGTCTAAATATAATTCTAAATCAAATAATTCTTGACAAATACTCACTTAATTTAATTTAGGATTTTTCAATATCTTAAAGGTTAATTAAATTAATTTTTTATAATTCAATATAATGATTTTTTATTGTTTATTTATAACAAAATAATTAATTATCTAATAAAGTTATGATTTTATAAAAAATTTTTTATTTTTATTCTAAATAAAGGCTTA
>Ga0194116_10005919_pt1 | contig 13247 bp, 5 predicted proteins | sample TA2MahsurfametaG_4_FD_148617 | JGI IMG/M metagenome (GOLD analysis project Ga0194116, IMG submission 148617) | Freshwater microbial communities from Lake Tanganyika, Tanzania - TA2015008 Mahale S9 surface | ecosystem: Environmental > Aquatic > Freshwater > Lake | place: Tanzania: Lake Tanganyika... | reverse complement strand
GTTGGTATGAGGAGTCCAGGAAAACCCTCTATACATCTCCTAATTTTGCATTCACTCTGGCAAGTGGTGTGAACTACCGACTTCAAATTAACCCAGCGAATGTGAGCCAAATAAATCCAATCTTCCTGACAGACACTTTCATCGGCCCCACTGATGGATCGAGTTTAGGAGAGATAGACTTCACTTCAGACTCTGCTAATCTTTCTGGCATTCTCACGGCAAATGGCGCAGTATTAAAAAATCATCAGGTCACAGTCACTCCTGAGAATCGCGTATGGGATAAACCTTACTGGACACAAACAGATGCATCTGGAAAATATTACTTCAGGATGCCTCCTGGTTCTTACACGGTGGGAGCCGTGCCAGTAGATTCGAACGGAAATTTTGCGGAAGCAAAAGTTACTTGCCAGGTACCAAGTAGTGGCACCAAGTCGGATTGCGATTTTGCACTTCCTCAGAACAATTTCCGATTCCGATTTCTCGATATTAATAGTGACTCAATCTATGCCAATAGTTGGATGAAAAAGGTAGATGAGGTAACAGATGTAAGTACGCCCATATTGAAACTGAAAGATTTCTTTAATTCCTATCAAGATGCAGATAGTAAGTCTCCTAACGGCAGCTCTGCTGGTTTTGGTTTGAAACTCACAAATGGAAGGCACCTGCTTACAACCTATGCCCAACTGCAGTCGAGTGTCGCATATGGTTCCGGAATTTTCGAAGTAATCGTTGCGAATAATCTGGTGGTTTCCGTTCGCAACTTAGCCACCGGCACTTCGATAACCCCAAATTCCAGCGTCTATGCTCTTCCACTCCCGCGCGCCAATATAACGGGAGCTCTCACGGTGGATGGAATCAGCGTGAAGAAATTTTACGGTTGGGCTCAAAGTGCCGATCCCCTTGTCAAAGGCAGTATCACTAATCGCAACCAATTAATAGATAGTAATGGTAATTTTTATGATTACCAGATTCCTGGTACATACAGTTACGAATTTCGAGAATACTCGTCTAGTCAGGATTTCAACGGAGTTTTGCGTCTAAGAAGTTGTGCTCCCACTTCGCTGACAGTGCAGGTCACTTGCAACCTCTCGCTAACTCGTAACTTCAACGCAACTGTGAAGAGGAGTAATGGGGTCATTGCTAGTGAGGGATCGCTTACAGTATTCGAGAGGAGTCTAGATGGCTCTCTCAATCATTACTCGTACAGCTCGCTAGGTGTATCAGGTCAGGTTACCCTCGCATTACTCGATGGTGACTATGAAGTGCAAGTAACAAGTTCGGTGAGCAACAGCGCTCGAGAGGTGAAGAAGATTTGGGTGGATGTTCGTGATGGTGTAGTGACGCGAGCAACGAATCGCAATTCAACAACTGCACTCGAGCAAGTTGATGGTCGTTACCAAATCTCTACTGCTTTCACTGGTATTGCAGGCACGGTTGTTGCACCAAATGGCACCACTCCGATTTCAAACGCTCCAGTCATGGCGTACAGCGATCGAGGTGGATGGAAGGAAAGTTCCCGAGATACCGGTCGATTTGAGTTTCCATTTATTGAGAGAGACGGTATTTGGCGTCTTGAGGCAGAGGCTCCAGAAGGTAACAGAGTTGAAATGGGTCGCTCTAACCCTGTTAATGTCACAGTATTAAATGGTGTCGGTAGTAACGATGTACTTCTTGCCCTTCGAGCAACAACCCTGCGTGGCACCGTTTTTGGTTCGGCGGGAGCCATCAAAGGTGGGTGGGTGGAATTCCGTCGACTAGAGAATGTCAACACCGGGCAATGGTCTTGGTCAGGAGGAGTGGAGGTTAACGAACAAGGTCAATTTGGTGCAGTTCTTGTGCCTGGAACCTACTATTACGTAACCCGGCCATATGACTCATCACCTGGCGTGCCAACGATTTCAGGTGCATGTCTAGTTCCTGCATCGGGCTTCACGAACTGCGATACCACACTCGCTCAGCCAAATTTCGTCGCCAAGATACTAAAAGCGGATGGAACGTATTCGAAAGATTCGAGTTTTTTTGCCTACCGGAGCAATGGCAAGAGCTCACCAGCTAATTCCATCGCATTGTTAGATAACCATAAGAATACTCTGGATCAAGAAGGACGCTTACGATTATCTCTCTCTGATGGTGAGTGGACCCTTCATATCCATCCTGGCCCAGATTCGATGCAGAGCAGTTTCATGACAATTTTCCGCGTCGTGGTAGCAAATGGCCAGGTTACTAGCGTAGAAAGCCTCGCTTCAAACACGCCAACATCAATCCTTCCATCTGATGGGGTTTACGCATTACCGCTTAAGTCTGTCAATCTCATTGGCCAAGTGAGCTTCCAAGGCAAGTCGGATTCATTTCATTCCTGGGTGCGTGTGGTGCGTGAAGTAAACACCGAAAAAGGAACGAGCTACAATCATCTTGCGAATGCTTGGACGCGCAGCGAAGGACGTTTCGAACTAAATGTTGAGCCTGGCACTTACCAACTCGAAGTCATTCCGTATATCTGGAATTACTACCTCTTCACTACAGGTATACCAGCCTTCACGCGGAAGTTAGATTGCATCGTCCCAGTAACAGGATCTGTGACCTGTGATGTTGCGTTGAATTCAGCCAATCTATCCGGAAAAGTCACCGATGCGGCAGGAGTAGCTACAAACCACACTTACATCAGCATTTACAAGACTGATGTTAACGGAAATCAAATGTGGGTAGATCGCGGCATCCAAGTCGATGGAGATGCGAATTTTTACTCCTACCTTGAGGATGGCACTTATCAGGTCACTATTACTCCATACTGGGAGTATCGCCTCAATCTTATCCAGCGCTCCTATCGTGTCACGGTGGCCGGTGGTCTGATCACCGAAGTCATTGATATGACTACTAACCAAGCTCTCACAAAAGATAGCTCTAATCGTTATACCTTCAAGTTTGGTACCCCGTCGGTGATGGGAACAGTGTTGATGCCGGGAATAAGTACACAGACTGTTGCAGACATCCGAATCGAAGTTACAGATACAAATAACAACACTCTGTGGCAGTACAAAACCTACACCAATTCCACTGGCCAATTCTCACTGGCCCTGCCTGATGGAAATTACTTGGTCCGCGCTGTAAATGACGGCAAGGTCCGCAACGCATATAAATCTGCGCCAGTTGCTATCACTGTGACCAATGCAACGGCGCCCGCCGTCACGATTCGATTGCGCGAAGCTAATCTCACAGGGGTAGTGGTTCTGCCTGGCTCTTCCACTCCAGTGGCAAATGTTCACGTCAATATGTATGTCGATGGCGAATGGCATTACACCTGGACAGATGAAACGGGAGCCTTTGGCATGTTTGTGGAGAAGACAAACCCCGACTGCCCAAACAGATGCAATATTTACTTCAACACCTGGGCGCTCTCTGGCTTCATTCCCAAGAGTTATCCGATTTCTTCAGTGGGGAATCTCGGCAATCTAGCTATTGGCGTCGCCAACACAAGAGTCTCGGTCTTAGCGCCACTCGCAGATGGTACGACGACGGCCAATATCGGAGGCTGGCTGCACGTCCAGCGACTTGCAACTAATGGTTCCGTGATTGACAGCTCTTGGGGCAATATCGATAAATCAGGTTTTGCTTACTTCTCCTTCGAGCAGGGTGCGCGGTATCGGATCTATGCGAATCCAGGATATGAACTGACCGGAAAGTATTCAGCGAAGAGTTACGAGATTACTTCTCACGATCAGAGCACGGATCAAGTGACGTACACCATCACCTTCGACACACCTAACTTAAACATGACGATTCGTGGTTGGGATGGATTGATTAATTCATGGGGCTACTACCGAGTCCTCAATTCGAGTCAACAGGAGATTGCTCAAGGTTCACTCAACTTTGCGGGCCAAGCGGCGCTCTCTATCTCCACAGATGGCACGTACACGATGGTGCTATACCCGGGTAAGAGTAAAGGTGTCATCAAGACAGTGACATTCGCCGTTTCTGGTGGAGTAGTTAGTTCCACTGACTTCACCATCAGCAATGGAGCGACCACCATCGATCTGCCAAAAGGAAATGTGGAGGGTCTCACGCGTTACCACGACGGCACCGTTGCCAAGGAGGTGTTGGTCACTGCAGTTCGAAGTGATGACCAGACGATAGTTGCGAAGACTTCTTCCTCTGAAAGTGGAAAGTACTTCCTCAATCTCGAGCGTTCGTACACCTGGAACATCTCATTCTTTGATCCACAGACTTCAAGGGTAGGGACACTGACTCTTAATGCTTCTTCGGACTCCCCGGCACCAAGCCTTAGCAACCTCAACCTTGACTTTGCAGCGCCTACCTCGTAATGATTCGCAATTCCCGAAGGTTCTTCAGTTATCTGCTGCTCAGCTCCTTAGCGCTCTCAACTGTTGGCGTAGAAAGTGCTCGCGCGGATGTGCCAAGTACTCCTACAGGGGTTACGGTCAATGCAAGCTCGACAAGCGATTTCGAGCAGGCGACAATCCGAGTAACATGGAATGCCAATACTCAAGTTGATGGCTACACCGTCTACCTTCGCAGAACTGAGTCACCCGTGGACTTGGATTTCAAGACCATTGCGCAGGCAAACACCACGGAATGGACCTTTAATAATCTCGCCGGAGGGACCTCTTACTCTGCGCAGGTAATTGCCATCAAGTCTGGAGTGGCAAGTACACGTAGCGCAGCAGTGAGCGCCACTCCCATTAGTAAACCGCAAGCCCCGGATCGCCCATTGGCTACCGCGGGAATAAAGAGCGCTACGGTCACGTGGAGCGCAGTGCCTGCGGCAAATAATGGTGGCTCACCGATTACTTCGTATCTCGTGACTGAGGTCAACTCGAACAAACAAGTGATTGCCCTGGCAACGGAGACGAGTAAGGAGGTGACGGGATTAAATCCGGGCGCAGCCGTCGAGTTCACCGTTGCAGCAGTAAATGCTGCGAGCACATCAGGCTCTCTCTCTTCTCGTTCCACCGCCATCACTTTGGCAAATGTGCCCAGCACACCATCGGCGCTCACTGCAATCTCAGCGGAAGATGGAAAACTCACTCTCTCGTGGACCCCGGGGACTGATCGTGGCAGTCCAATTACTTCGCAGAAGCTCTATCTCTACAAAAACTCAATCGAAGTAAGCACGACGACTGCCACTGCCACTGCCACCTCATATACCTTTTCAGAACTTTCTAGTGGAAGTTATCAAGCTAAGGTCTCTGCGACTAATGCCGTCGGCGAAAGTTCACTCTCCTCTTTCTCAAGCGCTGTCACTGTCACTGCGATTCAACAAATTGCTCTAGCAAATACGCCGCCGACAAATAACAGCAGTAACTCTGGCGCTGGCGCAGGTGGTGGCGGTGGCGCTGGCGCAGGTGGTAGCGGTGGCGGTGGAGGTGGCGGTGGATTTGCCCCTCCTGCAGCCCCACTCACTGGTGGTTCTGAGAGCGATGAAGAGAAAAAGAAAAGAGAGAGTGAAGAAGCTGCAAAGAAAAAACTTGAAGATGCGGAAGCCGAGAATTTAGCAAAAGAGAAGGCAGATCGAGAAGCAGCTGCAAAGAAAAAACTTGAAGATGAGGAAGTCGAGAATTTAGCAAAAGAGAAGGCAGATCGAGAAGCAGCTGCGAAGGCGAAAGGTGATACCACGAGTAAGGATGTCGCCACTGATTCGAAGGCGAATCAGAGCGCATCAGCAGGTGCAAAAAGCTCTAATTCCGCTGCCAAAGCGGTGATTACTCGCAAGGCCGAGGTCTTGAGGATTGTGACACCAAATGCCGATGGCGTTCTCAGTCTGGCTAAACCAGCTCCAGCATTAGCCTCTTCCGTGGTTGCAAAATCAAATTCTAGAGATTCTCTTCAAGTTTCCATCAAGGCACCAATAGTAAAAACTGGAGAGAAAATCTCTTCGTATCGAATAATTGTGACCACTGCGAAGGGAAAGAGCCGAACAGTCACTGTGAAGGCAACGGGAACAACCGTAAATATCAAAGGCTTAACTTCGAGCGAACCATATACTCTGGAGATTGCTGCCATTATTAATGGCAAGAGTCGGGTTTTAACAAAAACCAAAGTGACTCTTGCTGCCAAGAAGAAGAGATAAGTAGGTTTGCAACTTCCTTAGATCAAGAACTCTTTGCCAAAAATTCTTCGACTGCTCGGCGAATGAGAGCAGAGGGAGTTTCGCCACGGGAGTGTGCGAGCTCTTCTAACTTCTCCTTAAGAGGCGCAGGGACACGTGCTTTGATTTCAGGTGAGTGCACATTTGGAGCTGTAAGCGAAGGACGCCCCACGTAAGGACCGTGCTCTTCGATTTCTTTGACCATCGCATCGATACGAGCATTGGTATAACGCTCACCGTTGCTATCGAGCACTACCTCTTTGTCAAAGTCGATGTCCGGTCCTTCTACATATTTCTTTGCTAAAACTGGACTAACATCTTTACGCTTCATTTCTATTCTTCCTATTCTTAAAATCGGTGGGCATAACGTGAATTACAAGGATTCTTGTATCTTGGTCGACGGCAATGACTTCAAGTTCGCGATCCCTTTCATCTTTGCCAACCCATAAGAGTTTCATAGATCCTTCGTCATCGAACCTTGTGGGTTCGTACTTATCCATCACATAACGCGCACTCGTTTTACCGATGCGATGCTTTCGCGCCGATTGGGCGAAGCGCCGGACCGGTGGTTGTAGTGACATCATATTATGCGCCACACAAAGATAGAGCAACAGTACAGCTCGTGAATTTCCTGAATTTCTTGTAGATCGCCATGGCCGAGAACTTAGAGAGAGCCTCAGACAGGGGGAGGCTACTTATCCACCGCCCAAATCCAGCGCCCAAGCACTCACCAAAGGGCCCTTTTCACACCAAACTCTCAACACACCCTTGAGAGTTTTAGGGAAATCCCGCTTAATCTGCCCCTGACAACCTAAACTTCTCCTTATATATAGGTGCCAATTTCCCCGCTGGGCGCCTATTCGATAGGTTATAGCCCTATCTCCGAACGCCTGAAACCCAGGCGCTATGCCGATAACAGGCCACAAAAAAAGGCCGCAACTAGCGAGAACGAGCTAGATCACCCTCAACCCGTGAACGAAAACCTGAGAATTCAAGCGGAGCGGGCAAGGCTGGCCAGGCAGAATCGGCCACCGAAGCGGGCCACCAGTACCAAATGTCCGATTTGTCCAGTCAACGCGACAAATAGCGACTAGATCCGTAGAAGCCAACGTAGGGCCGAGACGTCGACCTGAGCAGTACCTCCAGCAATGGAGCTAAGCAAGAACCTAGGGGCAAGAAAAGCAATGGCGCGAAATAAGAAGCACACGGCATCCGCCGCTCCCACCACATGGAGCGTTGCGGATTTTGGTGCTTTCTACACCGAGCACTCCGCCGAACTTCGCGCACATGCAGCACGTATCTTGAAGGACACTCAACGCGCCGAAGAGGCTGTCCAAGATGCGCTGATCAAGTTCATGCTCGCCGCCCCTGAGTTGGATTCAGCCGATCACGCCCTCGGTTATCTCCACCGCACTATCGAGAACCTCTGTGTCGACATCTTCCGCCTCGAAGGTCGTCGTCCAAACCTCGTACTTCTCGATGATGCACACGCAGAGGTCGAATCAACCTGGGTAGATGCTGGTGACCATAGCGAAGTAATCGCACAAGCAGACGATGCCGCGATCATTCGTCAAGCACTGGCAATGCTCTCTCCCGCCGAGCGCACCGCGCTTGTGATGTGGGAAATGGATGGACGCACCACCGAAGAGATCGCAGCCGAGCTCAACATCAAAGAGAGCGCTGTGCGCCACACCCTCTCTCGCGCTCGAGCATCACTTCGTCGCGTCCTTACCGAGATCATCGTCGACGAGGATCGCGGCTTAACAGCCCTCGACCTGCTCTCAACAACATACAAGCGCGCTGGCGAACTTGCGAGGAAGTCTTCGCGCGTTGCGCTCTCGCTCGTCCTCGTTCTCGCAGCATTCCTCGGTTTCAACTCCCTCACCGGAAATGAAGGAATAACTGGCTCCGAGCCACGCGTTGTCGCAGAAGGCCCAGCAAACCCTGCAACCTCAGCGCTCGGCAACAACGGCGGAAACAACTCAAACAACTCCAACAACTCAGCCACAGCAACTCCTTCACCTTCAGCAACTGAGGCAACCCAAACACCGGCCGTTGACACAACGACCGAAGAAGTCACAGCCGAAGATCTCTCTGCAATCGACGAAGCCGCATCCCTTGATCTCAACGCAACAAACAAGTCCTTCTCCAACTCCATCGCATCTGCGAAAGAAACGCTCGCGCTCGCCGGTCCCTCCTCCTTCCCAGGCATCGATGCAAACGGACTTCCCACCGGTTACACCATCAACGACCTTGGCGACTATGCCGGCACGGCAGTACTCAAGAATTTCGGTGAGCCCACCCTCGTGGGCACCAAGATCATCACGGAGTCGATCTTCGCAACTAATGATTCAAAGAATGTAAATCTCATTCTCGATCAATTTGTCACTTTCACCGGAACTGCCTTGCAGTATTCGGTGGTTCCTACTGTCCGTATCAACGGGGTATGGCAAGACCTTCTCGTCATCTCAACAAATACCCGCGTTGAGACACAGGCAGATGGAACGAAGTTGATCATCGCCACCATGTTCATCGATCCTGTGAAGACCGGCGCGAATAGCGTCAAGGCTCCAGCATCAGGTCGCGATGCCGATCGCATTCCTGCGATCGTGACCGTTCGACTTCACACCACACCAATGGGTCAGACCATCCTGGGCCAAGCCGTTCAGGTTCTTGATCCATTTATTATTGCGGGAGGTGCGGTCTAATGGCCCGCCGCCCTAATCAGGTTTCCATACCGAATCCGGAATTCGGTGTGGATTTTGATGCGTCAGCACGTGCGATGCATCAATCGGCGTCAAAGGGGTCTCTCATGGTTCATGAGAAGGCCCGTTTTGGCGCAGCCGCCTTAGGGAAGTCCTCTAAGGCGACTATGTTCGAAAGGAACACAATGTTAAAAACTCTCAAGCGCAAGATCGCGCTTGTTGCAGTAACCGTAGTGGGGGCATCAGGTCTAGCGGTCATAGCTGCTCCTGCTGCCAATGCGGTTATAGAGACAGTTGCGGGAACTGTAACGCCAGTCCGTGTCACTTACAGTGGCGCCAACACCAAGGCGGATGCTGTCCCGGCTGCCGTATTAAAGTTTAAAACCACTGCTGCGTTGTCTGACGGCACCACAAGAGCGACATTGACAATAATTTCCGCACCTAAGGCTGGGGCAATCCTCCGAATTGGTGCCGATGCAACAGTCGCGGATCGTGCGCAGAGCGCCCTCGATACTGCCAACGTAAGCGCTGATGAAAATAACGCGGCTGCCGGGAAGCTTTTGGCTGGGGATGTCGCTGCTAACACCGAGATTAAGCTTCCGCTTGACTTCAAGAACAGCGAAGCTGCAGACGCTCCAGTAGCGGGTACATACTCGTTCCGATTGGTAATCGTTGACACCACTGGCGATGACGAAGTTACCGTGACTGGAAGTTTCACAACTCGTGGTGCACCTTCAACTATGACGGTCACCCAAACATCTTCTTCATTACTAGTTGATGGAGTCGATACAGCAACTGTTACTTTGAAGGATGCGAACGGAAACACCACTCAGCCATCCTCTGTAGACTCATTAACTTTGGCAGCAACAGCAGGAACCATCAGTGATGGTGGTGGAACAACCACCACAACAACTGCTACTGAACTAAATGAAGGCACAATTGACTTAACCTATACCGCAGCAAATGCGGCAGGATCATCAACGGTCACAGTAACACCAAATGGAACCCTCCCGTTCCTTGGCCTGACTGCTCAAACGTTGACCTATAACTATTCAGGTTCAATCAGTGCCGCTGCCATATCTGCATTGTCGATAAGTGCACCAGTAGTTCCGACAACAGCAATTACAGGAACACTTGCTGCAGGTAACCGTGCTGCAATCGTTCCTCAAGGAACTGCCGCGATAACTATCACGGCAACTGGAGCAGCAAGTTCAAAGATCCGCTTGCGTGCTGTGGCCTCAGCCGGAACTATTGACGGGTCTGCCGCTACTACTGTCGCTACAGCAAAGTATTACAATGTAGATACAGATGCCGATGGTAAAACGACTCTGAGTGTAACTCTTGCGGGTGGAGCGCTAGCTTCGACTGCAACACTAACTGTCGCGCAGGTAAACGTTGCTAATACTGTGGTACAAACCGGCGGTCAAGATGTCGACATTGTTATCACCCAGACCGACCGCGAAGCAGCAGCGGGATCAGTGACCGCATCTCCAAAGGGTTCAATCGTTGCGAAATTGGGAGCATCCACTCCAATTGTTGTGACAGCGAAGGATCAATTTGGTACAGCCCTCGGTTCGGGATACACAATCCGTGCATATAGAACAGGTATCGCTGCGGCAAATCTTCTCGATGCGCAAGTTACTAATGCATCTGGAGTTGCTACCGTAACTTTGGCACCAGCCGCTACAACAACTACATCCGGTACATCCGAAAGTTATGTCCTCACTTATGCCGCACCAGGTGTGGCTCTTGGTTCAGCCACAACGCTGACCGATACGGTTACGATTACATACACAACTACTGGTAATGCAACCTCACTCGCAGTAGTTGTAAATAATGCTGGCGCTGTAACATCAAATCTTGCCGCTGAAACTTCTGCTGTGCCTGCAACTAAACAAGCAGTACTCCCATCGCTTGTAGTTCCGTACGATGGAACTGCAGATGATGTGACTGGAACGGAAATCTATACAGTTTCGACTGCTACACCTACAACCTCAAGTATCACTGCGTATGCCACCTTGGTAAACGCTCAAGAGGGCGTTGGAGTAACTGCAACAACCGCTCCAGCCAATAGCGTTACATGGACTGCAGTTTCAGATGGCGCATTTGTGTCAACAACAGCAGCAGCAGCCAAGTGGGATGCAGCTGTAAAGACTGCAACGGTAGCGAATGCTACTGAAATATTCTTGTACTCAACTAAGACTGGAGTTCAAAAGTGGACCGCAACCTCAGGTGGCCTAACACGTGAATTCGAGGCTTATGTTTATACTTCGCAATTCGCTCACTACAACATTTCTGTTGATTCTCCAACATTGAGCTTGGATGGCGGAGATTACAAGGTCGTAAAGGTTAAAGTTACTGACGTATTTGGCAACCCAGTAGGGACGCCAGCTGCGGCTGTGAGCGTAGCTGCAACAGGAGCAACACTTCTGGGTGGATTTGCATCATCTGCAACTGCTGCCACTGCGGCAACGACCGGCGAAGCATCAATTACTATCATTGGTAACACCACTGGAGGAACTGGCACAGTAACATTCACACCAGCTTCCACAATGGTGGGACCATGGTTAGCAACGGGCTTTACAAAGCCAACAAACGCGCCAGATCCAGTCAAGTCTGCAACTGTAACTACCACAGTTAAGGCCGCTACTGCAGCTGCAAACCCAGCAGTTGATGCAGTCAAGACTGACGTAACGTCGGTCAAGGCTGATGTCAAGGCTGTCTCTGACGTCGTAGCAACTCTTTCCAAGGCTGTAACAACTGTTCAGTCCTCGGTCACAGAGTTGACTTCTTCCTTCGCAACACAGATCAAGAGCCTTACTGATGCAATCGCCAAGATCAGCCGTGCGATTGCTGCAATTCAGAAGTCCTTGAAGAAGAAGTAAAAAATCAAGTAAATAGTTATTCGTAACTAGATACTGCAATTACGCCAGGGGGCGTTCTCCGAAAAGGAGGGCGCCCCTTCGGTTTGTCCAAGCGCGATGGTGAATCTTGATCATCGGGTTGCTATGGCCCAACTAGATACTGCAATTAAGCTAGGGGCGTTCTCCGAAAAGGAGGGCGCCCCTTCGGTATTGTAAGCGGGACTGAAGTTCGAGGAAGGCAAAGCAATGGCTCTAAAACTTTTTCATAGGGAAAATGCCATTTCACTTCTGATTCCTGCCACGACGTTGTTTTTTTTACCAAATAACTATGATTCATTTAATCTCCCCAAACTATTAGCTTTAGTTCTGGTAGTTAATTTCTTGTACTTAACAAATTTGAAATTTCTAACAATTAAATTAAGTAATCGAACTAAATGGATTTTCGGTATATCTTGCGCAGTTATTGTGATGGGAACCGTAAGGTCTAGTGACATTTCGTCGGCGATTCTTGGCAATTATGCACAAAATACCGGTTTGCTCGCCCTTATAACTTGCTTATTACTTGCGATATTTTTACTGAAGTTTAACTATCAAAATTTATTGAAGTCACTACAGGACAGTTTTGTTTTCACTGGGGTTTTGGCAAGTCTTTACGCAATAATTCAAAGAAATGGCTTTGATCCGGTCGCCTGGAAAGAACAAGGCTGGATAGTGAGTACACTGGGGAATCCGAATTTTTCCTCGAGTTATTTAGGAATTATTTTCTTAATATCGGCAATATTATTTTTTTCCGAAAAAAAAGCAAAAATAAAAATCTCTTATGGAATTTGTGCAGTACTTAACCTAATTGGTTGTTTTTTGTCGAAATCTGACCAAGGTTTTGCGATTCTGGCAGTAGGGAGTTTCTTTTTGATGCTCAATTTTGTGGTGAGAACTCGAAATTTGACATATAATCTTGTGATCAGTTCAGGAATTGGACTACTAGCGCTGACAGTCATTATTTTTTTGTTTAAAAGAAGAAATGAATTAGCATTTATAAAAAATTCATTAGAGTTCCGGCTCTATTATTGGCAGGCTGGCCTTGAAATAATTCGAAATAATCTAGTTTTAGGCATAGGGTATGGTGACTTCGAAGACGAGTTCTTTCGATACAGAAGTGTGAACCACTTCCTTTACGGCCGTGGTGAATTTGCCGCTTCTGCACACAACTACTTTCTAGAATTTTATTCACTTGGTGGTTTTCTATTGGGAACCGTATACCTTATCTTTTGCACTCTCATTACTTATCTGCTTTTATCAATTACAAAACGCGACTGGAAAAAGAATACACAAGAGATAAAAGTACTTTTTATAGGCTGGGTAGGGTTTATTTTACAATCATTGGTCTCAATTCCTGTCATTTCCTTTCTAATATTTGGAACTATCATTGCTTCACTTATTACAAAAAGTTATTTACGATCAAATATTGTTAGAAGCACTGAATCATCAGTAAACTCAAAAAAAATAAACTTGAATATGACTCAATTGAAGTATGCAAGTAGTGTAACTGTCTTAATATTGAATTTTTCATTATCC
>Ga0194116_10005918_pt1 | contig 13248 bp, 16 predicted proteins | sample TA2MahsurfametaG_4_FD_148617 | JGI IMG/M metagenome (GOLD analysis project Ga0194116, IMG submission 148617) | Freshwater microbial communities from Lake Tanganyika, Tanzania - TA2015008 Mahale S9 surface | ecosystem: Environmental > Aquatic > Freshwater > Lake | place: Tanzania: Lake... | reverse complement strand
AGAACTGCTTGAGCACCTCGCCGATGCCCTTGGCGCATTCCTTCTCGAGGAACTTGGGCAGGGTGTCGTCGTCAACCTTGGCCTCAGGGATCACCTGCTCGATACCCAGGGTCTTGAGCAGATCCTGTTGGGCCTTGATCAGCTCGCTGACCGCTTCGTAGCCGAAGTCGATCGCTTCAATCACATCCTGTTCGGGCAGCTGGTTGGCACCCGCTTCCACCATGATCACGCCCTGGGGCGTGCCGGCGACCACCAGATCCAGATCGCTGCGCTCGATCTCGCGGTAGCTGGGGTTGAGCACGAAGTCGTCGCCCAGAAGGCCCACGCGCACCGCCGCCATGGGGCCGTGGAAAGGGATCTTGGCCAGCAGGGTCGCCATCGAGGCGCCGGTCACGGCCAGCACATCGGGTGGTACCCGCTCATCGAGCGAGAGGCAGGTGGCGACGATCTGCAGGTCGTCGCGCATCCAGCCGGGGAACAGGGGCCGCATCGGCCGGTCGATCAGCCGGGCGATCAGGGTGGCGCGCTCGGGCGGGCGGCTTTCGCGGCGCATGAAGCTGCCAGGGATGCGACCGGCGGCATACAGCCGCTCTTCGTAGTCGCAGATCAGGGGCAGAAAATCGATGCCCTCGCGACCGCCTGAGCGGGTCGCGGTCACCAACACAGCGGTGTCACCGCATTCGACCATCACAGAGCCCCCGGCCTGGGGGGCAAAACGTCCGGTGGTCAGCCGGATCTCCCGACCATCGAAGGAGATCGACTGAGTTTGTCCTTGCACTGGGCTTTATGTCCTTTTTGTCAAAACCCATCCTCGCATCCGGAGTCCTGGCTGTGGCGGACTTCCGTCTTTTTTCATGCTTTCGCTGCAGCCCAGCGGCTCGGATTAGGCCGTTGCCAGCGCAGAGGTTGGGCCGCAATCGCACCAGCCGCCAACAAAAAAGCGCCCCATCAAGGGGCGCCGCGTTGAGCAGAACGTGAGCTCAGATCACCAGCTCGACTTGACCACACCAGGCAGCTCGCCTTTGTGGGCGCGCTCGCGCAGCTGGTTACGGCAGAGACCGAAATCGCGGTACACGCCACGGGGTTTGCCGGTGGCCCAGCAGCGGTTGCGCAGACGGGTGGGTGCGCTGTTGCGGGGCAGGTCCTGGATTTTGCGGTGAATCTCGAGCCGCTCCATCGGATCGGCAGCAGCGTCAAAAGCGGCCTTCAGGGCAGCGCGCTTGGCGGCGAAGCGCTCCACCATCTTCTTGCGCTTGACATCGCGCGCAATCATTGACTTCTTCGCCATCCGGCTGCTTGCTCTTGATCGGAGCTCAACAGCTTAACTCCTGAGCTGTCGAGACCAGCTCCTTCAGCGCCCCAGCAGCTGCTGGACCACGGCGAGCTGGCTGGTGTCCTTGACGATTAGCACCAGGCTCAGCCCGACCAGAAAGACAAAGCCCGATTGCATGAAGGCCAGTTCAAAGCGCTGGGGCAGGGGACGGCCGCGCAGCCCTTCAAGCAGCAGCAGCACAAACTGGCCGCCATCGAGCAGGGGCAAGGGCAGGGCATTCAAGACGGCCAGATTGATCGAAATCAGCGCCGCAAAGGCCACCAGGCTGCCGCCGCCTTGTTGAGCCAGGTTGGCGCCCATCTCGACGATCTTCACCGGGCCCGAGACCTGTGAGGCTGTGCTGCCGAAATGGGTGATCAAGGTGGCGAAGCCGCTGGCGGTGCGCTGCAGCAACAGCGCCCAGCTGGCTGTGGCTTGAGTCAGCACCTCGCCGGGGCTGCTGGCTGGCCGATACAGCTCCTGGCCGTTGGGTTGCAGCTGCGCGCCGATGCGCCCCCGGCCCGCCAGATCGTCAGGGGTCAGGCTCAGCTGCAAGGTCTGGTTGCCGCGGGCGATCTCGAGATCCAGAGGACGGCCGGGTGCCCCCTGGATCTCTGCGACCAGAGCCTGAACAGCGCTCTGACCGCCACCGATGCTGGAGCCCTGCAATCGCACGATGCGATCACCGCTTTTGAGCCCGGCGGCAGCGGCGGGCTGACCCGCTTGCACCCCGCTGACCACAACGCCTGCGCTGGAGGCAAAGCCATCGGGAATGCCCAGGCTGAACCCCTGGCCCACCAGCACCAGCCAGGCCAGCAGCAGATTGGCCAGCACGCCGGCAGCGATGACCAGGGCCCGCTGCGGCAGGGGGCGGTTGCGCAGCAGATCGGGGTCGTCGGCAGCGATCGTGCTGTCTTCCTCGTCATCGGGGAAGCTGACAAACCCGCCCAGAGGAATGGCCCGCAGGGCGAACTGCACCCCCCGGATGCGGCGCTCGAGCAGCACCGGGCCAAAGCCGATCGAAAAGCCGCTGACGCGAATGCCCTGCACGGTGGCGGCCAGAAAGTGGCCGGCCTCATGCACCACCACCAAACCAGCCAGGATCGCCAGTGCGCTCAGAACACCCATGCTGGCTCAGCTCGTGGCAGCGACCCTAGCGACTCAGCCTGGCTCCTTTGGGCGCAGCGCCGTGTCGCCGAAATAGGTGACCAGTGCCTTGGGCAGGGTCACCGCCCCATCGGCCTGCTGGCCGGTTTCCAGCAGTGCGGCCATGGTGCGGCCCACGGCCAGTCCGCTGCCGTTGAGGGTATGGAGCAGCTGGGTGCTCTTGCCCTCCTTGAAGCGGATGCTGCTGCGCCGCGCCTGGAAATCGCCGCAGACGCTGCAGCTGGAGATCTCCCGGTAGGCGCCGGCTCCCGGTAGCCACACCTCCAGGTCGTAGGTGCGGGCGGCTGAGAAGCCCAGATCGCCGCTGCACAGCTCGATCTTGCGGTAGGGCAGCTCGAGGGCCTGCAGCACGGCCTCGGCGTCAGCGGTGATCTGCTCGTGGGCTGCCGTTGAATCCTGAGGCCGGGTGAACCAGTAGAGCTCCACCTTGTTGAACTGGTGCAGCCTGATCAGCCCACGGGTGTCGCGGCCGTAGCTGCCGGCTTCACGGCGGAAGCAGGGGGTGTAGGCCGCGTATTTCAACGGCAACTGCTCAGCGGGGATCACTTCGCCGCGATGCAGGGAGGTGATCGGTACCTCCGCGGTGGGGGTGAGCCAGAGGTCGTCGTCGGCGCAGCGGAAGCTCTCCTCGGCAAATTTGGGCAGTTGGCCCGACCCGGTGAGGCTGGCGCTGTTCACCAGGATCGGTGGCATGACCTCCCGGTAGCCGCGGCTGCTGTGGAGATCCAGCATGAAATTGATCAGCGCCCGCTCCAGCCGGGCGCCCTGGCCGAGCAGGGTCACAAAGCGGCTCTGGGCAATCCGCACCGAGCGTTCGCTTTCAAACAGGCCCAGGCGCTCGGCGATCTGCCAGTGCTCTTCGAGCCCGGCCTCCTGGCGGGGGCTGCCCCAGCGGCTCACCTCCACGTTGTCAGCTTCGCTGCGGCCATCGGGGGTTTCCGCCGAGGGCAGGTTGGGGAAGGTGAGCAGCTGCTCGCGCAACTTGTGCTCAAGGGCCTTCTCCTCCTCTTCGAGCACAGCCACCTGCTGCTTGATGCGGTTGCCCTGATCCCGCAGGGCCTGCACCTCGGGTCCGTTGGCGGCGGCGCCAGCCTGGATCAGCTGCCCCACCTGCTTGCCGATCTGGTTGCCCTGGGCCTGCAGGGTGCTGCGCTGCTGCTCAAGGTCGCGCTCCTGGCGTGCGATCAGCTGTACGGCGGTGAGATCGACATCGAGACCGCGGCGGGCCAGCTGATCGGCGATCTGTTGGGGGTTGTCGCGCAGCAGCCGCTGATCCAGCACGGGCCCAACTGTGGCAAGGGATGTAGCGGCAGCCTACGGCCTGCGGCTCAAAGCACCTGCACCACTTCGGCGACTTCAGGGATGGCCTCGCGCAGCTTGCGCTCGATACCCATCTTCAGGGTCATGGTGCTGCTGGGGCAGCTGCCGCAGGCACCCTGCAGGCGCACCTTGACGATCGGCCCGTCGATTTCGACCACCTCGACGTTGCCGCCGTCGGCCATCAGGTAGGGACGCAGTTCATCGAGGGTGCGCTCCACGTTCTCCAGGGTGAGCGCACGGGGATCCGCGCTGGTGCTGGATTCGGTGGGATCTGCCGTGGTCATTGATCAAGCAGCCTGAACGTTGTTCCAGCTTAGGAACGAGGTTGCTGAGGGCGACTGATTCAGCGCAGCAGCAGTCCCACCCACAGCAGCTTGCAGAACAGATGCAGCAGCTGGTCGAACACCAGGCTGAAGCCCAGCCGGCATTTCCCCCAGTCGATCAACCCATGGATCAGGCATTCAGCCAGACCCAATAGCGGGATCCCGGTGAGCAAACCGACCAGCAGCCCATGGCTGCTGGCATGGCCGGCCAGCCACCACCACCAGGGCAGGGTGGCATCCCGACCGGGGCATTTCTCCACGGCCATGCGGTCGTGCTGAAGCAGGAAATCCCCCACGAAATGAGCCATGACGAGCATCGCCAGCAGGCCGAGGGGTGAGGCATCAACCATCGCGGGCCAAGCAGGGGCTTGTGCCCACAGCATGGCTCAGGCGTGGGTCGCCCCGCCGAGGTTGATGATCACCACCCCGGCGGCGATCGCAAGCAGCAGCAGCAGCCAGGGGTTGAGCATCTGTGGATCGCCTCGATGGCGGTGGCAGGTGGCTTGTTGGTCTGGGCGGGGGTCCAGATCCTTCTCTCTAGGATCAAGGCCAGCGAATGCCCCTGCCGCGAGCGGAACTCCCACAGCCCATGACCGACGTTCCCGCTTCAAGGATCCGCAACTTTTGCATCATTGCCCACATCGACCACGGCAAATCGACCCTGGCCGACAGGCTGCTGCAGGACACCGGCACCGTCGCCGCCCGCGACATGCAGGAGCAGTTTCTCGACAACATGGAGCTCGAGCGTGAGCGGGGCATCACGATCAAGCTCCAGGCGGCGCGCATGGAGTACACCGCGCCCGATGGTGAGCACTACATCCTCAACCTGATCGACACCCCCGGCCACGTCGATTTCAGCTACGAGGTAAGCCGTTCGCTGCAGGCCTGCGAAGGGGCTCTGCTGGTGGTCGATGCCAGCCAGGGGGTCGAGGCTCAAACCCTGGCCAACGTGTATCTGGCACTGGAGAACGATCTCGAGATCATTCCGGTGCTCAACAAGATCGATCTGCCCGGCGCCGACCCGGATCGCATCAAAGAAGAGATCGAGGCGATCATCGGCCTCGACTGCTCCAACGCGATCGCCTGCTCGGCCAAGACCGGCCTGGGGGTGCCCGAGATCCTGCAGGCGGTGGTCGAGCGGGTGCCGCCACCGAAGGACCTGGTCAAAGAGCCCCTGCGGGCCCTGATCTTTGATAGCTATTACGACGCCTACCGCGGCGTGATCGTCTACTTCAGGGTGATCAGCGGCACGGTCGCGCGTAAGGACAAAGTGCTGCTGATGGCGTCGAAGAAGACCTACGAGCTCGACGAAGTCGGGGTGATGGCGCCCGATCAGCGCCAGGTCGACTCGTTGCATGCCGGCGAGGTGGGCTATCTGGCCGCCTCGATCAAGGCGGTGGCCGATGCCCGCGTCGGCGACACGATCACCCTGGTGAACGAGCCCGCTAGCGAGCCCCTGCCCGGCTACACCGAGGCCAAGCCGATGGTGTTTTGCGGGTTGTTTCCCACCGATGCCGACCAGTACCCGGATCTGCGCGAGGCCCTCGACAAGCTCACCCTCAGCGATGCGGCCCTGAAGTACGAGCCCGAAACCAGCAGCGCCATGGGCTTTGGCTTCCGCTGCGGCTTTCTGGGGTTGCTGCACATGGAGATCGTGCAGGAGCGGCTCGAGCGTGAGTACAACCTGGACCTGATCGTCACGGCCCCGTCAGTGATCTACCGGGTCAACATGCTCGATGGCAGCACGGTGATGGTCGACAACCCGGCCACCCTGCCCGACCCGCAGAAGCGCGAATCGATCGAAGAGCCCTACGTCAAGCTCGAGATCTACACCCCCAACACCTACAACGGCACCCTGATGGAGCTGTGCCAGGAGCGGCGCGGTGAGTTCATCGACATGAAGTACATCACCACCGACCGGGTGACGCTGCACTACGAGGTGCCGCTCGCCGAGGTGGTCACCGACTTCTTCGATCAGATGAAGTCGCGCACCAAGGGCTACGCCTCGATGGAATACAGCCTGATCGGCTACCGCAAGAACGAGCTGGTGCGCCTCGATGTGCTGATCAATGGCGAAAAGGCCGATCCCCTCACCACGATCGTGCACCGCGACAAGGCCTACAACGTCGGCAAGGGCCTGGTGGAGAAGCTCAAGGAGCTGATCCCCCGCCAGCAATTCAAGATTCCGATCCAGGCCTCGATCGGCAGCCGCGTCATTGCCTCGGAGAGCATCAGCGCCATGCGCAAGGACGTGCTGGCCAAGTGCTACGGCGGCGACATCTCGCGCAAGAAAAAACTGCTGCAGAAGCAGGCCAAGGGCAAAAAGCGCATGAAGGCCATGGGCAAGGTGGAGGTGCCGCAGGAGGCCTTCATGGCGGTGCTCAAGCTGAATCAATAGGGCTGGCCGCAGACCTGTGGGAACACTCCTGGAGCCTCACTCCAGGAGATGCCCGCCATGGTTTGCCGCGCTTCAAGCTGGTTTCGCCGCTGTTCAGCACCCCGGCCCGGCCACGTCAGAGCTGCTGAGCGTGGTTTTGCACTGCCGATCGCCGTTGCTGGCGCTTTGGTGCTGCTGCTTGGCAGCAGCTCGCTGCAGCTGCTGAGTCTGCAAAACCGGGCGCAGTTGCACCGGGTTGTGCAACGCCAACAGATCGAAGATCTATTGGCCTCGGCCGCCCAGCAGACCGCCGCGGCATTGCAGCAAACCGGCGGCGGTTGCCTGCTCGCAAAAGCCCATGACGCATGGGCGCACGCCGCTGCCGAGTGCGCGATCGAACCCCAAGTGCTCAAGGACCTGCAGCAGGGCCAGGTGGGCAGCAGCCGCTACCGGCTGACCGCCTACCAGCCCGATGGCCATGGCATCGAAGCCAGCAGTGCCCAGCTTGAGCTGCAGCTGCTTGCAGAGCGTCCCTGGCGGGCGGCCTATCGCCTGGCACTGGTGCCCAGCAGCGATGGGCAGGCCGCCTTGCAGATCACGGCGGTTCAAGAGCAGGGCCTGCGTGGGGCTGGGGCATGAACCTTGCCGAAGTGATCGTGGCGGCCACCTTGCTGCTCAGTGCCAGCAGCGGTGCGGCCCAGATGGGCGCTGCCAGCGCGGCTGCGCTGCAGCGCAGCCGCGTGCAGGCTGCAGCCGTTGAGCAGATCGAGGCGCAGTTTTTGGCAAGTGCACCGCTGATCGCCGCCGCAGCGGCGCAGCACGCTCCAGATCCCGGTGCCGGCTGCGCTGCTGCAGCGCAGTGGATGCAGCAGCAGCTGCAGGGTGGGTTGCCGCCGCTGCCTGCTGGTCTGCAGCGTCAGCTCAGCATTGCTGCCTCAGGGGAGCAGGTGCAGCTGCTGATCGCCGCTTCAGGCAGCCTGCGCCGCACGCGGTTGCTGCATCCTGCGGCCTTTGGTCTGTGCGGGCTGGCGGCAGCTCCCGCTCGCGCTGAGAGCGATGAGCCCATCGAGGAGGCCAGCGATGCAACGCTGTGATGACGGCATGACCCTGCCCGAGCTGCTGCTGGCCTTGGTGGTGGTCGTTCTGATGGCCACCCTTGGCTGGAGTGGCATGGGCCGCTCGCTGGCGCGCAGCCGTGTGGAGGCGGCAGCACGTCAGCTGGTGGTCGGTCTTGAGCAGGCCCGCAACGCAGCAGAAGTGGCTGGATCCCCCTGCGCGCTGGCGCTCAGCTCTGCGGGCTGGGCTGAAGCCACAGCAGCAGAGTCAGGGTCTGAGCTGCCGCCCTGTCAGCTCAGTGAGCGGCGGCTCGGCGCGGGGGTGCAACTGCGTCACAACCTGCCGGGGGCTTTGCGTGTTGCCAGCAATGGGCTGGTGCTCGATGGCGGAACGGTTGTCGTGGCAGCCCATGGAACGGATCTGCGGCGTTGTTTGGTGGTGTCGCTGCCGCTGGGGGTGGTGCGCATGGGCCGCAGCAAGGCGGCAGCGGGCGCAGCGATTCGCAGCGTTGACTGCGTTGCCGATCCCTCGCTGTGATCACGATGCTGCGCGATCGCTTGATGGCCAGAGGCTCGCGTGCTTCGGCGGGGCTTCTCGGCCCTGCTCGAAACCAGGCAGCCGCTGGGTTTTCGCTGGTTGAGCTGCTGCTGGCGTTTGGACTGGGGGTGAGTCTGTGCGGCTTGATGTTGCAGTCGGTGCTGGCCGAAGGCCGCAACAGTCAGCGTTTGGGCCGGGTGCTGCGCGAGCGCTTGGTGGCCGCGCGCGCGCTCGATCTGGTGCGCAGTGATCTGCAACGCGCTGAGGCAGTGGCATCAACGGCCGGCCCTGGCCATGCTTTTGCGGCCTGCAGCCTGGGTGGCCGCGCGGTGGTCTTGCACATCGAGACCGCCGAGGGTCCGATCACCTACAGCTTGGGCAAGCCTGCTGAGCCGATCTGGCGCGGCCAGGTGCTGATGCGCTGCGGGCCCGCTTTCGGACTCGACGGCAGCCCCAGCGCTGGGCAGGCACTCAATCGGGTGCTGCTCGATGGCCTGGCCGCCCATGGGGTGCGCGCTGAGCAGCAGGGGGCTGGCGCACTGCAGGTGCAGTTGCGCCAGGAGCTGCCACTAGGCGCGGGCACGCCCCAGGTGTTGCTGCATCAGCGCCTGTTGCCCTTGCCATCGTCGTTTGAGTCCAGCTGAGCTAGCTTTCGTCTCAAGGGGTGGTGGCCATGGCCCAGTCGCATCTGCCCAGCGATCCACTCGCAGCGCATGCCGTGGTGATGCAGCGCGCCCAGCAGGTCATGGAGCGCCGTTCTGATGAACGGCGTAAACCTTTGCCAGAGCACGCTGAAGCGACGGTGAGCTTCACCGGCAGGCCTGGTTCGGCCTCCATTCAGGCAGAAGTTCTTGATGTCAGTAGCGGCGGTATGCGCCTGGCAGCCTTTGCCCATGCAGAGATTCAGATTGGTGATGGCTGTTTGATCACCCTGGCGGGCAGCCCAGCCCAGGCAGCCCAAAAAGCCACAGTGCGTTGGGTCAAGCCGCACCCGATGATTCAGGTCTTTGGTGTGCAATTCGACGCGCCTACCTCTTGAATCAGCTCAGGGGTCGTTGAAGTCGCTCGCCTCGCAACGGCTGAACACATTGACCGCATCAGGGATCAGCGCCTGGCCCGCGCGCATCGCTTCTGGGATCAGGCGTTCCAGTGCGGCTACAGCGTCGTCATAGGCGGCCTGGGCATCGCGCGCTTCGGGGCTCTCGGCTCCCGATCGCCGCGTCGCCACCATGGCTGGGCCAAGCGTGCGGATGCGCAGGCGTTCGGCCTCGATCACATCACCCTGCACCTGCTGGCAGTGGCTGTAGCGCTCGGCGGCGGTTGCGGTGTTGGCCCGCTGCTCCTCTGCGGCGCGTTGCTCATCTTGGGCTTGCGCTCCGCGTACGTCCTGCTCGTTCTGCTGTTGCTGCCGCAACTCGACGTCAATGGTTTTGAGGCAGCTGCGGTAGGCCTGGCGAATCGCTTCGCTGCTGCTGCCCGGGGGGCTGTCGGCCTGGCGCTCCCGGCAGATCTCAAGGCCGCGTTGACTCACGCCATTGGCTTGCCTGGTGCCGCAGGCCGCGAGGGCCACAGTCAGAACCGTCATTCCCGCGGTCGTCAACAGGTCGCGCAGGTTGGGTCTGCGTTGCCTTGGCGTCATGGTTTTCAGTTGATGATGCGGCTGCGCGTGTGCGCGCCCGAGGGTTGAGAGCGGTTCTGGTAGACGACACCGGTTGGGTCGCTCAAGGCCAGGGTGTAGTCGACCTCGCCGCTGTCGCTTGTGGGGCAGAAACTGGTGACTCCTGTCATCACCACCTGATCCGAGGGCTCCGATCCTTCGACGATGGTGCCGTCATCGGCCGAGACCTGCGGGCCATTACGGCTCAAGGTTGTTCCCGACAGCGCGTAGGTCACCGTGTCGCTGCCACCACTGCTGTCTGGAATCTCAAGGCTCAAGCTCGTGCAGCTGACCGTTGTTGGTGTGCCGATCGCTTCCTGGATCTCCTGATCCAGAAGAAACTGCACCCGGCTCCAGCCGTCTTGCAGGCGAATCAAGGCTTCAGAGCGCGCTGTGGTGCGGATGTGCGAGATCAGCATCGAAACGGCGCCGCTCATCAGAGCGCTTCCGACGACAACGGCGATCAGGACCTCACTCAGGGAAAACCCCTGACTCGCGGCAGGGCCAAGGGGGCGCGGCTTGAACATGCGAGGCCTCATCAGAAACGACTGCCAGTGCTGCAGCTTCCGCTGCTGCTTTTGCCGACCTCCACCACGCCCAACAGCCCTGAGATCTGCACGCAGCGGCTGGGGCCTCCTGAGCTCAGGGTGAGTGTGATGACCACGGGGCTGCTGGCAGACCAGAAGGTGCCCCGTGGTGTGTAGCCAAATGTGCCTTCTGGTGAGCTCGAGAGCGAGAACGCCATGTTGCTGTTGGCATTCACGCGTAGGGGGTCGCTATCGAGACAATTGTTGTCGCCTACAACAGCATCGTCATCACTGGTCTGGGCCACGATGTCATTGGCGCTGACATTGCCGCTGGTCACGGTGATCGCGCAACTGGTGCCGCGCAGTGAGGCACGTCTGACGGTTTCGATCCAGCCCGCCAGTTGAACAGCCATGCCGTTGACGCGTTCACGTTGCCATTGGCGGATGCCGATGTTGATCGCTAAGCCCGCAAAGATGCCAACAATGGCGGTGACGATCAGCAGTTCACTGAGGCTGAAGCCTTTGCTGGCTGTGGCATGGCTTGGATGGCGGAGCACGGTCATGGACACCAATTGGCCACGGTGGGCACCAGGGTGATCTGCCGCAGAGGCCTGTCGTTGCTGTCAATCCAGGTCACGGTGTAACGATGACTGCTGCTGTCGGCATCGAGCGTCGGGCTTTGGCGTGTGATGCCAAGGGCCGTCAAGCTCGCCGGTGGATCTGTGTCATTAATGGCACTGACAAGGTTGCTCAGCAGATCGCTTGAGCCACATAGATCAAGATCAAAGGTGTCGTCGGCACTGCTACCACCAGGGTAGTAGTCATCTTCGCCAGGATCACTCTCTGAGATGCCACAGCTGGCACTGCCGCTGCTGCAGCTGTAGCGCTCATTGAGGCGTTGAATGGTGGCGATGTCATCGCTGATTGCTGATTGCTGCTCCTGTCTGCCGCGGCTTGAGGTGCTCTGGCGGTTCGAGAGCATGAACAGCAGGGCGCTGCCGGTGGCCACGATCACCATCAGGCCTGTGGCCACGATGATTTCAACCAGGCTGAAACCTGCAGTGCTCCGGCTCAGGCTCCTGCGTGTGATGTGCCTTGAGGGTGTGATCCTGATGGCAGGTGAAGGCGCGCGCAGGGACATCATTGGGCCTCACAGCCAGCGGTAGCGGTTGGTGGCTCTGGCAATGAAGTCGAAGGCGATCAGGCTGTTGCTGGCGCTGCCCCCGTCGCTGGCGGGCAGCATGTCCATGTACTCGAACACGGAACCCACACCAGAGCCCGGTACGGTCCATGTCGGGTTGCCTGTTGAGCTGACAGCGTTCGTCCAGAGCAGGCCCTCAAAGGCGCTGTTGCCATAGAGAGAAACATCGCCCTGAGGGAAGTAGGCAAACAGCTTCAGCGTTCCTGTTGTGCCCCGTAGCGTCAGTGTTTGGGTGCCGCAGCTTTCACAGCCAAACAGGCTCAAATTGGTGATTTGCGCTCCTGTGGGTTCGCTGGCGCAGCTGTTGGTGCTGCTGCCCGGGGGGCTGTCGGCCTGGCGCTCCCGGCTGATCGTCAGGCAATGCAACAACGTACCTTTGCCTGTGCTGCTGATTACTGTGCCTCGATCTGTGCCTCGATTAGGAAAGTAGAACCTGATTTTGCGCGTGCCAGTGACAAATAATGTTGTGTTGTTCCTGTAGGAAAAGCTCGCCAGGTTGCAATGCACCTCGCTGGCGCTGGAGCTGCAGTAACTCGGGAAGTTGGTGCTGCTGGTGAAGCTGCCATTGATGACGTAGTAGGCCGAGCCGCCCCTGCCAACCTTGTAGAGAAAACGCGACGTCTGAGTGTCGTTGATGTTGTTGGTGTCCAGGGCCCCTGGAGTCGGTACAGGGCTGTTCGGATAGGTCTTCGGTGGCGGTAGCTCGGCATCGACGACGGCCACGTCGGTGTCGGCTGCATTGACGCTGATTGCGCAGCCGGCCTGGTTGTCGGCGATGCAATAAATCGGGTCAATGGGATCTCCAGCGCTGTCTTCTATATCGGTTGCCCGGCCTCTGAGCGTCACCGAGCCGGTGTTGTTCTGGGCGGCGCCGGCCAGCAGCCCCAGCCCCAGTAGGTTGCGTGTGCAGAGCGATTCATTGTCAGCATCGAGCGCATAGCTCAGGCCGCCATGCTCGCCGCCAAAGGAGCTTTTGCAGCACTTGGGCACCAGTTCAAAGGTCTTCTCCAGGGTCACCGTGGCATTCGCCGTGCCGTCGTTGCGCAAGGATCGTCCCTGCACCTGCAAGGTGATCGCGCCAACCCCTGAAGGTGTTGCGCTGCGATCGCGAAACGGACTGAGCTGATCGGCGCCGCTGTAGCTCTGGCGCGTGACGCCGACGAGCTTGTAAGCACGCGTGGCACCTGCTGCTGAGCTGCTGACACTGCCGTCATCGGCGATGTACCAGGTGCCGTAGCTGGTGGACGCCGCGTTGTTGGGATCGAGCTTGCTGTAGTCGGCGGCGGTCTGGGGTTCGCAGGGGTTGGTGCGCAGGGTGGCAACCGTGCCGCCAGCGGCTGGGCTGCTCCAGAGCTGCTCGCTATCGCCGTCGCGTTTGACCATCAACCAGCGGTTGCGCTCTTTGTTGAGCTCGCTGATCAGCCGGTTCATGCCGATCTCGGCGGCTTCGCGGGCTTCCCAGCTTTGGTTCTGAAAGATCGAGCCCAACAGCCCCTGGTTGGCGCGGTTCGCCAAGGCAATGCCACCGACCACCAGAATCAGGGCGATCACCATCACCATGGGCATCGAATAGCCCCTCTCATGGCGCTTGCTCAGCAGCAGAGTTTTCAACAGCTGCTGCCGGGCAATGGAGCTCAGGTTCCTTGGCGCCATGGGCATCAACCGATAGCGATGGGTTCGTCGTGGTGCTGCCTCAGGAGCAGCTCATGGTTCCGTCGGTGCCGATCACCAAGGTCACTGAGGTTCCTGTGACGGAGCTGCCCAGGCAACT
>Ga0194116_10005915_pt1 | contig 13254 bp, 9 predicted proteins | sample TA2MahsurfametaG_4_FD_148617 | JGI IMG/M metagenome (GOLD analysis project Ga0194116, IMG submission 148617) | Freshwater microbial communities from Lake Tanganyika, Tanzania - TA2015008 Mahale S9 surface | ecosystem: Environmental > Aquatic > Freshwater > Lake | place: Tanzania: Lake Tanganyika... | reverse complement strand
ATTTATAAACGAACTTAGATCAATTTAAAAAATAATTTTCTAATATACTTTTATGTCATTTTTATTTTTAATAATTCAAGAAAAATACATACGTTTAAGATTTAAGTTGCTATTTTTATTAGTTTAATTTTCGGATTTTACTTTAAAATATTAAATTTTTTATTTGAAGCAGAAAATAATAATATTGTAGTTTTTTAAAAAAAATTAAAAAATGTATAATCAAATAGATGTAACGAAGAATTCAATAAATGAAAATCAACCTAAATTAAAACGAATAAATAGAAGAACTTTATCTTCCTCAGCAGAATTGAATTTAAATATTTCAAATATTAATAATTATAACAATAAAAATAACATAAACTCAAGTATAATTAGCAATAATATAATAAGCAATGATTATTCAAGAAATATCAAAAGCCCAATCTTAATAAAAAAAAAGTTTGAAAGTTTGCAAGAAGTAATTTTATTTTGATATTCAATTAAAAACCAGGCTTTATCAAATAAAAAAATTAATATCTTTTTATTTTCCGAACTTGTTAAAGAGAATTTAACATGTTGTAAACAGAAATTCAAAGGCTAGGGATTTCAATATTTACATTAGATTTAATTTATTTGTTAAAAGTCAATTAATATTTTAATATTATTTAAAGTAATTCAACTCAAATAAATAGAAAGAATTGTTTCGAAATGATACATTTAATGCAAAAGAGTACAATCGTAAAGAGACTCTAGATATTATAAATTCGGAGATATATACCAAAAAGAATTTCTTGGAATCAATTGTTAAAAACGCTGATAAAAAGACAATAGAAATCCTCAAAGATAAAGTCTTTGACTTAGTAAAAAATTTACAGGAGGCTTTTGGAAAATCTTACGAATCAGAATTTAGATTGCAAAGGGCAGAGATTCAAAGAGAAGCTTATGAGGAAAAGTTTAATAAAAAAATTGCTGAAAACAATGCAATTCTTGAATCTATAGAACCATTAAAAAATCAAATTTCAAATTTAACTCAAGCCCTTTCTACTTCTAAAATGGAAATTGAAAGGTTAAATTTTGACAACAAAAGCATGTACAATGAACTTAATGCCAAAAAAGAGGAAATCGAGAAGCTTAAAAATGAATATGATAGATTTTTCCAAAAAAATTATGAGCTTAAAAATGATAATGATAAATTAAGACAAAAAATCAACGAACTAAATGAGCGGATTGAAATAATGCAATTGAGTTTAGATAGATATCAAAGCAAACAGCAAGAGAAAAAGGAGTTTTATACACCTATTAAAAATAGCACAACTAACAATCAAGCGGGATTAGCAGTAGCTGAAAAATTAAAAGAACAACACTCAGAAGAAATGTTGAAATTGCAACTACAAATTGTTGATCTTAAAAAAAGGCTTAGCGAAGATGATAAAATTAAACAGAATTTATTTGAAGTTATCAAAGCTAAAAAAATTAAAATTGAAAATCTCAAATCCGAAATTAATAATAAAGTTTCGATTTTTGAAGAAAATGGGAAGGAAAATAAATGGTCTCAAGACCTTATATTGCAGAAAGACATTATTATTAAAGTACTCAAGGATAAAATAAATTCGATTATGTTAGAACTAAAAAATAAAAATAAAAAATTAGTTAAGTATTTATATAAGCAGCCTACAGAAGAGAAAAGTGTAGAGGCGAATATTCCTTTTAAAAAAGAAGAAGATGTATTTGTCCAAGTAAAGGCTTTTCCATTTGTATTTAAAAATCAAAACAAAAACTTTTAATTAAAAAGGGTTTTAACAAAAATAATAGAATTTAAAACTAATATATGATTTTAAATATATAAAGGGTAAATTAAAAATAATTTGGTTTCTAAAAGAGTAAATTAATTTTAAAACTTCAAAAGAAAGGTCTTGATTAAAAATTTAATTATACAAAAGCAATTCTAAATGTCTATGTGAAAAAAAAAAAAAATATTGAACAATTTAATTATTCTAATTTTTATACATATATTTGTTGTCGATAGTCTAAAGAAAATTCCTTTAGATAAATTTTTATTATGAAATCACTCATAGAGATTTTTAATTTTAAATTTTAAATAATTATTGCTTTCTTTATAATAATTATTTCTATTTATTATTAATTTTTTTCTTAAAATCAATTAAATAATTTGTTATTCATCTCAATAATCTTTTACAATATTAAAGGATTAAATACATTTTTTAATGTATTTGACTATGAATGATTCATTTTAAAATTTTTACTTGTCAATTAAAGTAAATTTATTAATTCATGATTTTTTGTTAAAGTAATTTGATCACTCTTATTTTGAGATTGAAAAAAATCATGATTTTGATTGATGATAGCTGACAAAGTTATAAAATAAAATATAAATTATTTTTAAATTATATTTTTTTTAACTGATTTAAAAATAAATTTGGGTTTAAGTTTTAATTTCAGCGATAGAATAATTCCATAAATAAAACCATTAATTAAAAATTGAAATTGAAGATTTTTTTTTATTATATGGTATTTTTCTTTTTATAAGGCAAATCCGAAAAAAATTTTAAAATTATATTATTATGATATTATTTTCTTTTTTATGAAATATTATTTTTAATTAAAATATTGAAATTACCATGATTCAGAAGAATATTAATTAAAAAAATTAAAAATAATATATTTATAATAATTAAAATATGTTGTGTTAAAATTTTCTAATTAAAGTTAAATTAGAAGAAAAATAACTTATATTTTTTATATAATTTTTTAAAGTTTGAGAAAAAATATGTATCTTTAAAATCCGAAAAATATAAAAATTATTTATTTATATAAATTAATTCAAAAATAAAAAAAATGAAATCCTTCTTAAAGTCAATCGACTATTTTTCACACAAATTTACCTACACTTATAAAGGCAAAGACAAATACAATACAGTCTTAGGTGGAATGGCTACATTTCTAGCTCTTTTGATAATACTTTTAAATGGCTGGCTGATCGGAAAAGACATTTATCTTCGAGAAAACCCTGTGGTAGTTGGCTACGACCAAGCTTTTCCTTATTACCCAACTTCAAAAATTAACTATGATAATATCTTTTTCGGTTTTTTCATAAGTGACACTTTGAACAACCCTTTTGATGACGAAAGTATTTTAAAAATCATCCCTTTAATTTACACAAATTATTATGACAACAATGGCAATTTAAAATATAAAGAGCGTTTTTTAGAATTAACTGACTGTACTTCTGAATTCAAGAGACTTAATTTAACAGCTCCTCTCACAAAATCAATTTTGCAACCAATTAAATGCATTAAAAATTTCAATGAAATTTTGTCAGGGTTTTGGACAGACACCTATGTATCCTATTTGATGTTCAAAGCTTATAGATGCTCTAATGAAACTATTATTGAAAATTCTAATTTGGAGACTGAAGAAGATCAAGTAGAATTCAAGAAGTTTGAGAAAAACCTTAGCAAAATTAATTTAATTTCGCTAAACAATAAGGATGATGAGAATGATGAATTCATCAAAAGGCTAAATAATATGATTAAAAATGAAAACAAAACGATCAAAAAGGAAAACAAGTTTGTTTCTTGTAAATCAAATGAAGAGATAAAAAAAATCATTCCTACTTTATTCTTTAACTTTTTCTACACTTCTGTTGTAATTAATTCGAAAAATTACACTGACCCAATGATAACGCAAATTTCTGAAGATTGGTTTATTTTAGGAACGGAAATCTTTAAAACAATTGACTATTACTTTCAAAATTTTATCGTAAGAACAGATGATGGTTTAATCTTCAGTCAAAATTATAAAGATATGGACAAAATCGGATATTACAGACATTTAGCAGATTATCGATCATTGGATAACTCAGATGCTAATATTTTTTGGTTAAACATTTACATCTCAAATCAAGTTAAGTATTTGACAAGAGAATATATAAAAGTGCAAAGTATTTTTGCTTATTTAGGCGGAATTATACAAGTCATCCTTATATTTTTCAAGCTTGTATTTTATCCTTATTTTCATAAAAAATTGAATTTGAAAATCATCAATGAATTATTTGATTTTGAAAATGCTCTTTTAAATGGGATTACTGATACAAAAGTACTCAAAAGGAGTAACATCAGAAGAATAGATTCACTTATCGGTTCGAAACTAGATAAGTCTAAAGATAAAAATATGATGAATTCAAATTCAAAAAATAACTCTTACTTACTAAAAATAAATAATAGCAACAAAAAGGTAAATCATACAAATATTGATAATGGAAAACTAGCTAATAATTTTCCTTCTTCATATAATTATAATTATTTAGATAAATCAAAAGTCGATTTCATAGCTATAACTAAAAAGATTAATGAAAGGAGAATTTCAGAAATAACTCCAGTTTCTGAGAGTAATATTGATAGCAATTGTATTAGTAATATTAGGAATAATTCCAAAAAAATAAACTATAATGCAGATAATAAATATGTTTCAGTCTTCAAAGATGAGAATTTCCGAATGAATCTTAATACAAATAATTATAGGTCTTCTAATTTTGCATCTGATGATTTTACCAATATAGATAATAATAAAAACGACAAAATTAATAATTTCACAGTTGATATTGATAAATTGAATTTTGAAGATAATTCAAGAAAATCCAATGATTTATCGAATAGATTTTATCCGCTTTCTTCTAAAAGTTTTGATTTAAATTTTAAAAAAAATTCGAAAAATGTGAATCTTAATTCTAAAAAAAGTAATAAATTGGATCTAAAAGAAAATTCAATCAAATACCATTTTCAAAATAAATATGAAAATGCTTTTAATAATGCTCAAAATTATATTTCAAGCCATGAATCGATTAATAACACAAAGAGACATTCTAAAATAAATGTTTGCGCAAAAAATGATAATCAAAATAAGTCTGAATTACTTTCAATTAATTATGCAAGAAGAAAATCATTATATGAAGATTTTTCATCAGTGAAAGATGATGCCAAAAGTATTGAATTGAGTAACAATTGTAATAATCACCATACAAACATACCAAAAACCTCAAATAAACACAAGAAAAAAAGAGTAAAAATTTCTTATAAAAGCTCTGAAAATAATCTAAGAGAAAATGAATTTAAAAATCCATGTAATCAAAATTATTTAGGGACACATCATGGTGATGAAATATCTAATATTAAATCGGATATAAATAATTTTACAGAAAATAGCAATGATAATATCGAAAAAAATTCTATTAATAAAAATTCAAATAAAAGAAAACATTCTAATAACCAGCGAGAATACTCGAAAGATAGAATAGTAAATGCAAAAGCTCCAGTTTTATTGAATCTCAAAGATAACCACAAGTTAAATAATATTCAAAATAACGATAATAGCAATGATAACTTTATTTATAATTTAAAAGGAGACCAAAATATTCAGATGAAAGAAAACGATTATGAAAAAAACAAATATTCTTCCATAGTAAAAAGTAATTTTTTCAAAAAAAGTCTAATTTCAGAAGATAACCAATGTCTCGATAAAAATATTATTAATGAAATAAGTGACAGTAAAAACCATATGGCTGTTTATAATATGAATTCCAACTTAAATTTATTTCAAAAAAGAGACTATAATATTTTTAATGAAGATAAAAATCAATATAACGAAAATGATTTTTTTCCAAATAATAATAACATACAAAACATTAATAATAATTTATTTTATATAAAACCTGATAATAATTCAAACAACTTTAATAAAAAAAGGAGATATAAATTAAGACAAGAATTAGAAGGAACTGAATTCGAAAGAAAATTAGATGAAGCTTTAAATATAAAAGGGAGAAAACTTAATTTAAGAAATTCCGAAATTTTTAATAGTTTCTATTTTTATTTTTGTTGTAGATCAAGAAATTTCAAACAAAAAAATATGCTTTATAAATATGCATATGAAAATTTAAATCAATTCACAGATTATCTTGAAAGTATAAAAAACTTTCAAGACATGATAAAAATCAAATACTTGCTTTTCAGTACTGAACAAATTTTAAGTTTTCCATATTTATCAAATCCCAAAAGAATGAAAGTTGGAATTCATCATGAAATTCAAGAATATGCTCGAGCTTTTGAAAGTAGAGTTTGTAAAAAAGAAACAGCTATTGAGATTTTCAATTACTTCCATAAAAATATCCGAAATGAAACTCTCAATGGTATTGATAAAAAAATATGGAATATATTCGATCCTAAAATGAAGAATTTATTCATATCTACTTCAAATTGCTTAGCTTCTTCTAATAATACTTACAAAAATAACTAAAATCAATTATGTTTAATATCAAATAAATGCAGAGATATCAAAATATATTAATTCGTTGAAACTATTTTCTTTTACTTTTATTCTAAGAAATCTTATTGTTCTGATTAATTAAAAACAAAATTTGTAGATGTGAGTCAATTTTAAAATTAACATTTATTATAGAAGTTTGATTGTTGTTTAATTTAGTGAGTGAGTAGTTGCTTTATAATATAAATAAATCTTTAAATTAGTTAATCTTATTATACAATTAATTTCGAATAAACATTAATTCTTATTTATTATCTTATTACTTATTTACATATAATTAAAAAAATAAAATCATCTTGAATATAAGAAAGGAAAAAGGTCCAATATTATTTTTAAAAACCCTTTTAATAAGTTGTTTTTAATTTTTTTTGATTAAAATTATATTTTAAATAATCTCATTTCCTAAAATATTTCTTGCTATTTAAATATAATTTTAGAGTATTTACGTAAAAAATATAGCTTTATTGCTAAAAATTATTAATCTTTATAGCTAAAATAAATTATAAATATTCATAAACAAAACAAAATACTACTTTTATTTACCAAATTTAAAAGCATAAATAAAAGTTGAATTAATAATTATAAATGATATTAATCCAAGGCAATTTTCAATATAAATTTATCCTTTTTATTCATTTTTAATTTGAAGATAATTTAATCAATTTTTGCTATATAATTTAATTTTGTTTTGAATGAATTCCAAAAAATATTAAAAAGAAAATTTTATTAAATACATAATCAGATAAAAAATGATAAATAAAGGTAAAATGTTTTTATTATTATAATTAAAAGTCCATGTAAAAATTCATATAGTTGATGTTTGAAAAATGAGTTCAATTAATAACATAATAAAATATTATACATTAAAAATTCATAAATTATATTATCAATTCTAAAAGAAATTTAAATTATTAGAATTCCAAGAAGATTCTGAGGAATGCTTATGCAGCCAAGTCAAAGTAAATTTTCAACCAATCGAAATTAATAAAAATTATAATAGCTCTACTTCACAATATTCCTCAAGTGAAAGTGAAGAGGAAGATTTCTTTGATTATTTAAAAGTTGAGATTGATCCAACTGAATTCCTTAATCTATTTAAAAGCATTGATCATCCTCTAGTTACAGTAAAACCAATTATAAAAATTTATGATGAAAGAATGGGCAAAAATATTATTGGTTTAATAAATAATCCAATTTTCTTCAGTGTTGAAGATTATGAAAATCCTTTAGATTTTAATAAAAAGGCTGAATATATGATTTCTTTACCAAACAGCTATTTGCCGTTGATGAAAAAGCAAATAAATTCTAAAGATCCAATATGTGCTCCCCTTTATATGAATCAACGAGAAATTGATAAATTTTCAAAACCACTTATGCTCTCTAATAAATATTATGGAGCTTCAAAATTTGGAATGTCTTTTGGATATAATTTAGATCTCAAAGAAGAAATGCAATCCAATTTTATTTATCATCAAAGGCTCTTTTTTGATAAAATTTTGAAAGAAAGACTAACTAATAAAGCCGCTTATGGAAGTGATGCTGACTATGAACTGCCGATAACACTTTACGAACCTAATACTTTTCTACGTAGATTCTGTGACTTATTCTGCTATATAACTGTTGGTTTAGAGGAAATCTACTCTAAATCTGAATATGATGAAGAAGTTATTATAAGAAAACTTTTCTCATCATTTCTAGCAGGTTTCCATAAACCAATGGCTTCTCAAGGAATTCCTTTGAAACCTCTTATAGGAGAAACATATGAGTGTGAATCTGAAAATAGAGAATTACAGCTTTTTGCGGAGGTTAAGAATGATGACCCAGTTCATATTGTTTACAATATCCGTTGGAGAAAGAGAAAAGCCTGTTTAGATGGCAACGTGCTAATGAAATGGAGTTTTAATGAAAGTTTAGATGAAATCAGAGTAAAGATGGGTGGAGTAAATACTTTAAGGCTTTATTACGAAAATATCAAAGGTTATAAAATTTTTACATTTAATTTTCCATTGCGCTGCACCTTTAAAGGTATTGTAGATCCAATCAAAGATAAAATGGAAAGAAATATGAGTGTTGATAGCTTCATATATATAAAGGGAGAAACAAAGTCTTCCATAATTGGTTTAAATCATTTATCGCATAATGATATTTTCACTGCATTTTATGGTATGATAACAAAGTCAATTATCAATTATGAAACTTTAAAAAACGGTCATAGTTTTTTTGGTGTAATTTTCCATAATTCAGGCTTTTCACTTGAAAACGTGCCGGAGGGCAATATCCTTCAGGCATTTGCAATCAATACAAATAGGAAAATAGACAGTATAGAGAAGCTTATTGAGGAGAAGACTAAAAATGATATGTTAAAAAAAGAGAAAAAAAATGGAAACATCCAAGAAAAAAATGAAGAGAAAGAAAATCCTAAAGAAGTATATGATCCCAGATTTGCAAAAGTAAGTTGGGAGGACTTTTTAAACGAGGAAGATATTGCTGAGCTTTCAAATAAAGGACTTTTTCTTAATAATATTTATATTCAAGAAAATAATAAGAATAACAGTAATAAAAATAATGCTGATAAAGACAAATTTATTTTGGATGATAATACTAAAAACAAGCAAAATAACAAATTTGTAAACAATGAAAAAGTAATAAATTTTGATAAATCTGATAATAACTTCGATAATGATGAATCAGAGCTACTACAAAAAAAACAAGAAATCAAAGGAAATTTTGAAAGGAAAAAAACCATTAAAAATAAGCGTTTGAATATATACCCTTATAAAATATATTATAAATTATTTAAAAAAACTATTGTAAGTATTTCAAAATTGAGCACATCTAGTGCTTTTATATCCAGCTTTAACATGCATTTTATTTACAAGCTTTATGTTGGATCATGGGCACATTTAAATTTTTTTGAAATTGCTTACCAAGGGAATGAAATGAATGAGTTTTATATAAAATATAAAATGGGAGTAGTAAATGCAAGACCTATATCAGTATTTAATCTGAAAAAAGGACTTAAGGTCGAAATAGAAAATAATAATTTCTTTGGAAAGTATAAAAGTTTATACGGAAAATTATGGAAGTCTGTGCAAAATCCATTAATAACTGATACTAGATATAGAGAGGACTTGTTGTGGTTAAACCGATTTTATGAGATTGTTGAAAAATATCCTGAAAACGAAAGAGATCCTGATTTACTAGATTTATATGATAAATTAAGATTAGAAGCATTTTTGAATGCAGGAAAATGGAAAGAGATTTTAGAGGCTTATAATTATCTGAATATTTCTAACAAAATCAATGTGAAATAGATGGAATTTTAAATAATTTCAATGATATTTATATTTTCATAAAAATTGCGTATATTTATAATCTATTATTTTGCTATTCTTATAGAGTATAATATTTGTAAAAGTATAGGAATTTTTGCTCTATTATTTTAATTTTATTTTTAAGGTAAAATAAATAATTCTTTATGGTAAAAAATATCTTTCATATTTTAAAGCAAGATTCGAAAAAATTAAATAAATCATAAAAATATTTTCTACACTAAAAGAATATTTTTATATTCTACTCATTTACATTTTCAACTTCCATTTTAAAAATTATAAATTAATGAATATAAATTATAAAATTATTGACAAAAGTTAATACTAAGCATTAGAAAAAGTTTACAAAAGATAAAGACGGTTGTTATTTATGCAAAGCTTTGCATCCTCATTTTTCCTTTAAAAACAAAGCTATTTTGGAAGAAGCTTCCAAACACCAATGAAACTATGGCTGATAATTTAATTAAAATATTTATTGAAGGACCGCTAGTATCTTTCAGCGGATCTCCAACAGTATCTCCTACAACTGCAGCTTTATAAGGCTTAGAAGATTTATCATAAAAAAGTTTTTGACTATTAATATAGTTTTCATTATTAGAATAAACAATTATTTCAGTATTTTGTAGTCTACCAGATTCAATATATTTTTTTGCATTATCCCAAGCACCTCCAGTATTTGATGATGAAATTGCCATTTGTACTCCTGAAACTATTACACCTGCTAGATAACCGGCAACTGCTTTTGGTCCGAATAACCCTCCAAGAAGAAGAGGAGTAAAAATGACGATCATTCCAGGTAAAATCATTTCACGTAATGAAGACTTTGTTGCTATTTCTATACATTTTTGACTATCGGCTTTTTGATCAGTATTTGGATTTTTTCTTTTTTCTGCAATTTGTTTTCGAACAGTTTCACACTTTAAAAATTCAATCAAATATTTATGAAAAAAATTTAAAGTTATATATGAGTAAAATTTCGTTTTGGATTTTAAAATTAATTAAAGACTAATTTTGAAAATAAATAAAAATTTACCATTTCACCGGCAGCAATACCAACAGATTTCATTGTAAGCGCTGAAAATGCATAAGGGATCATTGCTCCAACCACCAAGCAAGTCATTTCGATTGGTTCAAGAATATCTACTTCAGAGATCTTTGTTCTTGTTACAAAAGCTCCGAAAAGTGCTAAGGAAACTAAGCATGCACTTCCTATTGCAAACCCTTTCCCAATAGCAGCAGTTGTGTTACCGGCAGCATCTAATTCATCAGTTTTCTTTCTTATTTCAGGGATAAAACCACACATTTCAGCTAAGCCTCCTGCGTTATCTGAGATTGGTCCATATGCATCAATTGCAAGACAAATGCATAAATTAGCTAACATTCCCAAAGCACTTATTGATATTCCATACATTCCAGCGTAATGGAAAGAAAAGTAAATAGTACCAGTAATACAAACAACAGGAATAACGCAAGAGTAATATCCAAGAGCTAATCCGTTTATAACATTGATTGCAGCACCTCTCTTGCAAGAATGAGAAAGTTCTATAACAGGATCGTGTGAGTTTGAAGTCCAATAGTCAGTGAAATAGCCAATTATCAAGCCTGACCAAAGGCCTAACATACAGCAAATCATGATATGCTGTGAATTTGTAATGAATACTATTTCTTTTGACATTATAAAAGTAATAGATTGGGGAAGACCTATTTTTGACATTATAATTATCGCTGGAGTTAGAAATATAGTTGAAATTATAATTTGCCATTTTAATATGCTTTCAATAGAACCCGATCTTGAATTTTCTTAATTTTTTTAAAATGAAAATTTATTATTAGGCGAAATAAATAAAAAAGCAAATAGAATATATAATACCAAATCAACATAAAAAATATAGCAAAAGAAATAAAAAGAAATAATTAGTTTTTTAAAATTCTTAATTAGATAAAAGAAATATTATTTTAAAAAGAAAAATTTTTTATGTAAAATTACTGCCGTCATTTGATGATTCAATCGAAAAAAATGTTATGAAGAGAGTAGTTAAAATGCATACGAAAATTCCTGAAGCAGAAATTAAAAGCGGGTAAAAGTAATATCCATTTTTTATTAAATCTGGGGAATCACCCGAGATAACCAAAGCTGCTACTGTAGATTCAGCAAAGGAACCAAATAAATCTGAACCCATTCCTGCAATATCTCCAACATTGTCTCCAACATTATCTGCAATAGTTGCTGGATTTTCATTAGAATCTTCATTTAATCCTAACTCATACTAAAATTTAATTTAATTCTTTTTTCTTTAATAAAATAAATCTTTATAAAAAATAGTTTAAAGCATGAGAATATATATTGAAAAATCTCTATTTGGGATTTATTACCTTTCCTACTAAATCAGCCCCTACATCTGCAGCTTTTGTGAAAATTCCACCTCCAACTCTACAAAACAATGCAACTGCAGAACCCCCAAGTCCATATCCAGCAATATATTCAAACATCAATAACCATTCTTCCAATTTTTGTGGTTTTAGAATTTCTAGATAAAATTTGAATTTATTATTAAAATTCCTTTAAACAAATCTTTTTTTTGTAAAATATAAATAAATCATTAATTACCTGTGTATGCATAGATAATTCCCAACAAAACGAATAAAGCTAAAGAAACCAAGCAAAATCCCATAACACACCCACCATTAAAAGCCACACAAAAAGCTTTTTTATAGGAAATATTAATATCACTAAACCTAGCAGCAGTATAGGTTACTCTAGCATTAGCTGTAGTAGCTACATACATTCCAATAAAACCACTTAAAAGAGAAGTAATGGCTCCCAGTAAAAATGCAATCATAGTGAAAATTTTGAATTTATCAATCCAGGCGATGATAATCGAGAATAATATTAAAAAGAAACTAATGTAGAAATACTCCGAAGTTAAAAAAGTTATAGCACCCTAAATTATTTAATAAATTAATCTCAATAATTTTGACTATTTAATTGAGGATAATTTAGAATTCGATAAATAACATACTATATAAATGTATCATCATAATTTATTATAAATTACTTATCCTAAAAATTTTTTTTTACATCGCTGATCTTTTTAGAGTTTTGTTTTAATTCATTTAATTGCGCTTCTTCAAGAACAGTGATTCCGTCTTTACCTTCTGATTCGCTTTTTAATTCAATAGAACTAACTGAATACCAGTTATATAATCCATAAATAAATCCAATAATACAAGCAATAGAAACATAAGTATACGATATAGATTCATTAATTTCAAAAGGCATCTTTACTTCGTTTTTGTTTAAAAAAATTTAATAATTTTTATTAATAAATAAATTTAATAATTTTTAATTATAAATTTTAATTATAGTCTGATTATCATAATAAATTTAACTATAAAATATTTTTTTAATAAAAAATAAATTAAAATTCATAGAGAAAGTCAAATTTTTCTAATATAAGTAGGAAATATATAATAAAATAATTAAAATATTAATCAAATTAAATAAATTTATTTATTTTTTAAAATATCATAGAAACAAAGTGAATAAAAGTGTTTTAAATTATTGTCATTAACAATTTTGGGGATTGGGGATTGGGGATTGGGG
>Ga0194116_10005914_pt1 | contig 13255 bp, 9 predicted proteins | sample TA2MahsurfametaG_4_FD_148617 | JGI IMG/M metagenome (GOLD analysis project Ga0194116, IMG submission 148617) | Freshwater microbial communities from Lake Tanganyika, Tanzania - TA2015008 Mahale S9 surface | ecosystem: Environmental > Aquatic > Freshwater > Lake | place: Tanzania: Lake Tanganyika... | reverse complement strand
GCTGACCACGGTGCGCTTTGGGTTGCTGGCGCCCTTCATGATGATGGTGGTGTGCTTCGGCGCCTTCAACAATAACCGCGAATTAGCGGATTTGTTGTTGCTGCTGGGTATTGGCCTGCTTGGCTTGTTGATGCGCCGCTTCGGCTGGCCGCGCCCGCCCTTCGTGGTGGGCTTTGTGCTGGCGCTGCCGATGGAAACCTATTTGTATCAGGCCGTGCAATTCTATGGCTGGGATTTCCTGACTCGGCCAGGCGTTTTGATCATTGCCGCGCTGATCGTGGTATTCGCCGGGCTTGGCATTCGGCAACGCCGCCTGGCGGATACGGAAGAAGATGGCGGCAGCACGGATACGGGCCGGCGCCAGCCTCAGGCAATTTTTGCTGTGATCCCGGTGGTACTTTTTGCGGCCGTCTTCATTGATGCGATGGGCAAGAGCTTCCTGGGCGCGGTCTTCCCCATGATGATTGCCGGCGCCATGCTGCTGATCAGCGTACCGGTATTCTTCAAGCTGAATTTCGGCCGCGTCGGCGGTTCGCTATTTCATGATGCGGAAGCCAAGGCAAAGCCCGAGGATGGCAGCTTCTGGGCGCATCTTGGTTGGGTGATCGGGCTGGTCGGGCTTTCCGCCTTGGTCGGATTCCTGTTGGCGAATACGATCTTCTTCCTGGCCTTCCTACGCCATGCGGCGGGCTGCACCTGGCGCATGACATTATTTTTAACGTCCATTGCGACCATTGGCCTGATCGTGGTGGCGCAATTGCTGACGCTGGACTTCCCGCAAGGGCTATTGCAGCATTTCTTCGACCTCCCCTGGCCCTTACGCTGACGGATAAGACCATGCAGAAAGCCATTCCCTGCACGCTGATGCGCGGCGGCACTAGCCGCGGCCCCTATTTCCTGCGCGATGATCTGCCCGAGGATCGGGAAGCCATGGGGCGCGTTTTGCTCGCCGCCATGGGTTCACCGGATGCGCGGCAAATTGATGGGCTGGGGGGTGCGACGACGCTCACCAGCAAGGTTTGCATCGTCTCCCGCGCTGCAGCCGGTGAAGCGCAGCAGGTGGATTATTTGTTCGCGCAAGTTTCCGTGGATCGCGCCTTCGTGGATTGGGGGCCAACTTGCGGGAATATGCTGGCGGGCGTTGGGCCTTTCGCGATTGAAAGCGGGCTGGTGCCAGCCGAAGAAGGCGAAACCCGCGTGATGATCCGCGCGGTGAATACCGGTGCGATGATCGAAGCCGTGGTGCAAACGCCAGGCAAGCGCGTGAATTATGAAGGTGATACCGCGATTGCCGGCGTGCCCGGCAACGCCGCCCCCATTGTCCTGAATTTCGCCGATGCGGTGGGGGGAGCAACCGGGAAGCTGATGCCAACCGGCAATGCGATTGATGTCATTGATGGCGTGGAAGTCACCTGCCTTGATATCTGCATGCCGGTGGTGATCGCCCGCGCGCGGGATTTCGGCAAAACCGCCCACGAGACCGCCAAGGAATTGGATGCCGACAAGGACTTCATGGCCCGGATTGAAGCCATTCGCCGCAAGGCGAGCCTTGCCATGGGCATGGGTGATGCGGAAGGCCGCGTCATTCCGAAATTCGCGATTATCGCGGAACCCGCCGGCGGGCAGGGCGGTGTGGCGGCGCGCTATTTCACGCCGCTCGCCTGCCATGAAGCCATGGCGGTGACGGGCGGGATTTGCATCGCAAGCGCTTGCGTGCTGCCGAGTACGATGGCGGAAGGTGTGGCGCAGATCACAGGCGCGGATCGGGAGACGATTGTGCTGGAACACCCAACCGGCAGCATGGAAGCGGTGATCACCACGCGCCGCGCGGCGGATGGATCGCGCGAGGTGATTTCGGGCGGCACGCTGCGGACCGCGCGGCGGCTGATGGCGGGCGAGGTTTATGTCCCCGCCCGCGCTTGGGGTTAACCCATTCATGTTGTGGTCCGCTAAACGGACCGCACCATGAATCACTTTTTGCGCGGCTGATTCACGGCTTTGGCTTTCAGCCTCCGCCGATCAGACGCGCGCCGCCATCCCGCGCATAAAGGTCTCGCGGAAGCGGATCGGGTCGCGGTCCGTTTGCGTTTTGCCGGGTTCGTTATCAATTCGCGCGCCGATCACATGCGGGCCATCGGTCGTAAGGGCGCGGTCGATCAGCGCATCAAACTCTGCCTCATCCGCCGCCCAATGGGCGGAAGCAATGCCGGAAGCGTGCGCAATCGCCACCAGATCGGTGCCCGCTTTCGCCGCCGGCGTGCCCTGGCCGCCGGTGATCTGGTAAATGCCATTGTCCCAAATGATCACAATCAGATTTTTTGGCGCCTGCGCGGCAATGGTGGAAAGGCAACCCAACTGCATCAGCAGTGACCCGTCGCCCTCCAACGCGAAAACGCGCCGTTCCGGCTGAGCAATGGCCACACCCATGGCAATCGGTGCGGCCAGACCCATGCTGCCGAGCATGTAGTAATTCTCGGCACGATGGCCGGCGGCCCACAAATCCCAGTTGGAATTGCCGATGCCGCCAATCACGGCTTCCTGCTTCGTCAGCTTGCCCACCACGCGCTTGGTGAGTGCGGCGCGGTTCATCACCTGCGTATTGCGACGATCTTCCATGATCAGCGCCCCCCGGTCAGCAGCGGTGAAAGGATCAGGCAGGCCGGCCAGCGCGTGGCGAAAGCCTGGCGCATGGTGCGGCTGGCGATGAAGGCGGCCTCATCCAGGCGGGACATGGTGTGGTGTTCAATCCCCATGCTGTCCAGGATTGGGCGCATGGTGCGGCAGACAATCGCCTGTCCGGGATTGAATTCACCCAAAGTGCCGCGTTCGCTCACCAGCATCAGCACCGGGATTTGGCTGGCCACAACAAGGGAGGCAAGAACATTGGGCAGGGTGGCGAAGCCCGACGTCTGCATCAGCACAATGCCGCGCATGCCCGCCATGGTGGCGCCGGCGACGATACCGATGGCTTCTTCCTCTCGCGCGGCGGGGAAGGTGGTGAAGAAGGGATCGGCATGGCAGCCATCAATCAGGGGGCGCAGGACATTATCCGGCACATAGGTCACCAGCCGGACGTTGTTGTCCTTCAGGGCCTGGCGGACGATGCCATGCCAGCTTGGCGCGCTTTCGGCGGCACTCGACATGATGGGCGTTTGCTCCGTTGCTGTAAGAAAAAATGACACTATGGCGAAGCAGCGCGCCCGCCAAGCGTAACCCCACTCAAGGCACTGGTACGTCCAACAGCCAGGCGGTGGCAGGAAAGGCGATGGCGGCGATGATGGTGGTGAACAGCACAGCGGCCGAGGCTTCCTCAGCCCCGATACCCTGGCGTTGCGCGAGCAGATAGGCGTTGGTCGCGGTGGGCATGGCGGCCAACAGCACGCCGCAAATCACCCAGAATGGATCAAGCGCCAGCAAGCTTCCCAGGACGAACCACATCAGCGTGGGGTAGATGAACAGCTTCGCCGCGGTAATGCCAAAAGCCACCGCAAAAAGCTGCCCGCCAATTTTTAGCCGCGCGAGGGTACCGCCCAAAGCAAATAGCGCCGTCGGCCCGGCGGCATTGCCAAGGAAGGACAGAAAGCGTTCGATCGGCGCGGGGATGGGCAACTCAAGTCCGGCGGAGGCCGCGCCAAGCGCAATGGAAAGGATCACGGGACTCCGCAGCAGGCCGCGCAAGCCCGCCATCACCGCTTTCAGGCCCTCACCTTTCGCTGAGGGCGCCATCAGCATGGACCCAAGCGCGATAATCACCGCCACTTCCGCGACAATCGCCATGGCAACCGGCCCCGCAATGCGCGGGCCCAGCATGGGCAGCATCAGCGGTGGCGCCAGATAGCCGACATTGCCCATGGCGGCAGCGGCGCCAAAGGCGGAACCGATGCGGATATTGCCGCGCGCAACGCGCCCGATCAGCATCGCGCCAGCGAAGATGGCAAGGCAGGCGCCCAGATAGCCAGTGAAGTAAATGGCATCGAAGCTTTCGCGCAAAGGCTGCGCTACCATCAGCTTGAACAGCATCGCCGGCAGGGCGACGTTGAAGCTGAAAAGCCCAATCGCTTCCATGGCCGTGGGCGGCATCCATTTGCGCTTCGCCGCGGCGAAACCAAAAGCCACTACCGCGAAAATCGGCAGGCAAAGGGCAAGGAAGGCAAGCACGGAACGGTTTTAGAGCAGATCACGTTCAGATGGAATCATCTGAACGTGTGAAGATGCTCAAAAAACAACGATGTAGAGCGGGTTGCGTGAATCCATGTGAAAGCAACACGCTCTAAGCCAGAATGTGCCGGCCGTGAAAGCTCAAGCCTTTTATTGAGCGTTGGCGCTGGCTTCGCTGCGCGTGGCGCCGACGCGTGATGCCAATGATGCCGCCAGGAAATCATCCAATTCCCCGTCAAGAACGGCGGCTGGATTGCCCTTTTCAACGCCGGTGCGCAGATCCTTCACCATCTGATAGGGCTGCAAGACATAACTGCGGATCTGGTGGCCCCAGCCGATATCGGTCTTGCCGGCTTCGGTGGCGGCTGTCACGGCTTCGCGCTTCTTCAATTCCAATTCATACAAACGCGCCTTCAGCATGCCCATGGCAATGGCGCGGTTGCGGTGCTGGCTGCGGTCCTGCGTGGACGCCACCACAATCCCGGTCGGGATATGGGTGAAGCGCACACCGGATTCGGTCTTGTTCACATGCTGCCCGCCCGCGCCGGAAGCACGGAAGGTATCGGTCTTCAAATCGGTCGGGTTGACCTCAATCTCGATCTTATCGTCCACCACGGGATAGACATAGACGGACGCAAAGCTGGTGTGCCGGCGAGCCGCCGAATCAAAGGGGCTGATGCGCACCAGCCGATGCACGCCGCTTTCGGTCTTGAGCCAGCCATAGGCATTGGGGCCGCTGACTTGGATCGTCGCGGATTTAAGCCCGGCCTGTTCGCCGGCGCTTTCTTCGGTCAGCACGACCTTATAGCCATGCTGCTCCGCCCAGCGCGAATACATGCGCATCAGCATTTCCGCCCAATCCTGGGCTTCCGTGCCGCCGCTGCCGGAATTCACTTCAACAAAAGCGTCATTGGGATCGGCTTCGCCGGACAGCAGGCTTTCGATTTCGCGCTTTTTGGCCTCAGCTGCTAGGCGTTCCAAATCCGCGGTGGCGGCGTTGGCGGTATCGGCATCGCCCTCAGCCTCGGCCAATTCAATCAGGCCGAGCGCATCTTCCACATCACGTTCCAGGCGCTTCACGCCATCAATATGGTCGGACAGCCTGCCGCGTTCGCGCATGACACGCCCCGCTTCTTCGGCATTGTTCCAAAGCGTCGGGTCTTCGACCCGCGCGTTCAGTTCTTCGAGACGACGGACAGAGGCATCCCAGTCAAAGATGCCTCCTCAGCAGGGACACCGATGCGGTGATCTGCTCGTGCAGGGATTGGGCGTCAGCGCGCATAATGACTTGGCTAATAGAGCCCGCCGAGGTCCCTGTCGAGGCGGTTTGCGCCCGGCGCCCCGGGGGCGCCAGAACCATCGGCGCGTTCGGTGATGAATTCATCGCGCCAACGCTGAGCGCTGTTTTCAGTCCCCGGGCGGAAGGGTTCCATGATGCTGCCGCTGCCAGAGGCAACGCGCATCAGCGTAATGCCGGACGGGCGGCGGAAGGGCACGGGCGGGCTGCCGGAAAGTGCCGCGCCCACCACTTCGCGGAAAATCGGCGCGGCGTTGCTGCCACCGGTTTCGTTATTGCCAAGGCTGCGCGGTTCATCAAAGCCGATCCAGACTGCCACAACGATATCGGGCGTGAAGCCAACGAACCAATTATCCTTGAAATCATCCGTGGTGCCGGTCTTGCCGGCCACCGGGCGGCCCAGGCGCGAACCAATGGCATTGGCCGCCGTGCCGCGCTGCACCACACCTTCCAGAATGCTCGCCATCTGATAAGCGGAAATCGGGTCTGTCGCGCGCGGCCTTTCGCCCGCTTCAAGCCGCGGCGGCCCGGCTTCGGGGCCGGAAGCGCAAGCGGCGCAGGCGCGCTGATCCGCGCGCCAAATCACGCGCCCGCGCCTATCCTGCACCGAATCAATCATGCTGGGGGTGACGCGAAAACCGCCATTGGCAAAGGCGCCATAGGCTGCGGCCATGCGTAGCACCGTGGTTTCGCCGGCGCCGAGCGACATCGCCAAATAGCGCGGCATATTGTCAATCACGCCAAAGCGGCGCGCGGCATCGGAAACCGCGGCCATGCCGACATGATCCGCAAGGCGCACTGTCACCAGATTAAGGCTGCGTTCCATGGCGCTGCGCATGGTGACCCAGCCATTATAGGTATTGGCATTGTAGTTTTGCGGCCGCCACAAGCCCTGCGGCGTCATGATTTCCACCGGCTCATCAGGGATTTCCTGATTGGGCGGGATGCCTTTTTCAAGCGCGGCGATATAGACGAAGGGCTTGAAGGAAGACCCTGACTGGCGCTGCGCCTGGGTTGCGCGATTGAACCAGGATTTCTCCAGCGCCCAGCCGCCAACCATGGCCATGACGCGCCCGCTTTGCGGATCAAGCGCCACCACCGCACCTTCCGCCACAGGAATTTGCCTGAGCGCAAGGCGTTCCGGCCGCGCCGGGCGGTTGCGCTGCGCGGCTTCCGCCGGAAGGTTTTCCACCAGCACCACATCGCCGGGGTTCAGTACATCCTGAACGCGGCGTGGTTCTGCGCCCAAGCGCCCATCCGGCAGTACGGGGCGCGCCCAGGGGCGCAATTCTTCCAGGAAAAGCGTGCCCTGCTGCGGTTCCGCCGGGCGGCGCGGGTCGCGCCGTTCCAGCCAGGCAAGCCGCGCTTCCTGGGGCCTTGCTTCCAACACCACAGCCAGGCGCCATTCAGGCAAGGCACCCGGCGGGCGCGGTATATCGGCAAGGGCGGGCATCCATTCCGTGCTACTCGCCGAAATGCGCGCCTCCGGGCCACGCCAGCCGCCGCGCCTGCGGTCATAGTTCATCAGCCCATCACGCAGCGCTTTCTCGGCGGCGGTTTGGATGGTGGGGTCCAGGCTGGTGCGCGCGACCAAGCCACCCATGGTGGTTTGTTCCACACCAAAACGCTGGATCATTTCGCGCCGCACTTCTTCCGTGAAATGCTGGCCCACCTGCAATTGATCCAGCCGGCGCGTGGGCCGAGCCATCAGCGCCTCAGCGCGGGCGGCGCGGGCTTCTTCGGCGGTAATGGCGCGGTCTTCCAACATGCGTTCAATCACCCAATCGCGCCGTGCCTTGGCCGCATCGGCGCGCCGGATCGGGTGGTAGTTATTCGGCGCCTTGGGCAGGGCTGCGAGGTAAGCAACATCCGCAACACTCAATTCATCCAGGCTTTTGTTGAAATAGACTTGCGCGGCGGCGGCCACGCCATAGGCCTGCTGGCCCAGAAAAATCTCGTTCAAATACAATTCCAGAATGCGATCCTTGCTGAGCGCCTTTTCAATGCGCAGCGCCAAAATCGCTTCCCGCGCCTTGCGGGTGAAGGACCTGTCTGCCCCCACCAGCATGTTCTTCGCGACCTGCTGGGTGATGGTGGAAGCGCCGCTCATGCGCCGGCCGCTGCCATATTGCTCAGCGGCCTGGATCACCGCGCGCAGAATGCCCAAGGGGTCAATGCCGGTATGGTCACGAAAGCGCTGATCCTCGGCAGAAATGAAGGCTTGCTGCACGCGCTCCGGAATGGCTTCGATCGGGACGAAGATGCGCCTTTCCTGCGCCAATTCGGCCATCAGTCGGCTATCGGCGGCATAGACACGGCTCATTTGCGGGGGTTCGTATTCCGCAAGCCAGCCGTAATCCGGCAAATCCTGCGCGAAATGCTGATAGGCGCCAAAGGCCGCAATACCGCCGGCCAGGATCACCGCCGCGCCAAGGCTTAGCACCCAGCGGAACAGGCCAAAGCGCCGGCGGCGTTTTTGCCTTTGGGGTTTGGGTGTGGGTTCTGCGCGCGGTGGCTGAGCCCCAGGCGTGGCGCGCTGAGGGTCAAGCGGTTGGTCGGCGCGCAATTCCGGTGGCTTCATGGCCGCGCTGCGATACACGCTTCCACTGAAAAGTGCGACATGAACAATGCGGGTATGTCAGCCAGGCATAGGGCGCTGGGTGGACCCAAGCCAGGCTTCCGTGGCGCGGGCCAGGCTGGCGGCGATCAGCGCGCGGTGTTCGGGCTTGCGCAGCGCGGCTTCATCCCCTGGATCTGAAAGGAAGCCCATTTCCACAAGCACGGAAGGCACTTCCGGCGCCTTCAGCACAATGAAGCCGGCTTCGCGCCGGGGCTTGTGCAGCATGGGGACTGCGCGGTTCAATTCACGCACGGCAACCCGTGCGAAGCGGGTGGAATCGCCGCGCGTTTCCTGCCGCATCAGGCTCAGCAAGATCGCCTGCACCTCTGGCGGGACCGATGGCAGACTAAGACCGCCCGCCAGATCGGCATTGTTTTCGCGCTGTGCCAAGGCTTGGGCGAGGGGGTCGCTCGCGGTCTCTGCCAGGGTGTAAAGGCTGGCCCCCTTGGCGCCGGGCGCTGAATCGGCATGCAGCGAGATGAACAGCGCGGCATCGCGCGTGCGGGCAAAGGCGACACGATCCGCCAAGGAGATGAATTCATCGCGTTCACGCGTCATGGCCGCGCGGCATTTGCCGCCTTCCTGCAATTTGCGGCGAAGCGCCTGGGCGGCGGCGAGTGTCAGGCGCTTTTCTTCCGTGCCGCGCCGGCCAATGGCGCCGGGGTCATGGCCGCCATGGCCTGGATCAATCACGACCAGCGGCAAAGCGGGGGCCCTGCCTTGCGCGAAGGGTGTTTCACGTCGCGCCGCCGCGGCAAAGGCATCCGTGCTGGCCGGGGCGATTTCCACCAAAAGCCGCCCCGCAGGCCCCGGCAAGCGGCGCGGCAAGGCTGGGCGCGCCAGGTTCAGGCGCAATTCCCGGGTTTCGGCATCAAATACCGCGCCGGCCACTGGCCCCGCCGAGCCAAGCCGTGGCGGCCCCTGCCAGCTTGCGCCGGGCAGCGCCAGCACCAGGCGTGATGGTTGGGTGAAGGCCCGCCATTCCCAGGATAAGGGGCCTTCCAAAGCCAGGGAAAGCCGCGCCGCGCGGCCTTCGGTGGTCAGGCTGGCGGTATGGATGGAAGCGGCCAAGGCCGGTTGGGCGCTGCCCAAAACCGCCCCGCCCAAGCCCAGAAAATGCCTGCGGCCAATGCCCATGGCGGCCTTCATACTGGGCCGGGCGGTCCCTGTCATCCGAATCACGCCATCTTGCCCTTGTGGCGCGGGCAGTGGGGGACTAAGGAGAAGTGTCCCGGCGGCATCCGCTGCGGGCGAGAATTCCGGCGGCATCGCCAAGCGTATGGAGCCCCCAAGGGCAGGACGCGCCCCACGATGTTCAGCCCCCCGGCCTGAAGCCCCGCCCTTGGTGTTGGCTTTGTGGATTTGCCGGGGGTCGGCCCTTCCTTCTCGCCAGCGCGGCCCGAGGCGCGCGAAAGCCCCTGCCTTTTGGCCATGGCCCCCGTCGCGCCCGCCGTCCCGCCTGCGCCTGTGACCATAACGGTCCAAGGGTTCCCGGGGCAGGATCCAGGTGCGCCCACCCTGGGACCGCTGCGCCGCTTCGGCGCCGGTTCCACCGAAGAAGGTCTTCGCCGTCGCATGCCGAAGCACGCCACGCCGCAGTTTGATCCTTGTTCGGGCCTTGCCACGCATTTGCGCCCGCGGCTTCGCCCCGGCGCGGAGACTTCACCCCATGACCAAGCGTATGCTGATAGATGCGTCCCACCCCGAGGAAACCCGGGTTGTGGTGATGGATGGCAATCGCCTTGATGAATTTGATCTTGAAACGGCGCAACGCCGTGCCCTGAAGGGCAATATCTACCTCGCCAAAGTGGTGCGGGTGGAACCCAGCCTGCAAGCGGCCTTTGTGGAATATGGCGGCAATCGCCATGGCTTCCTGGCCTTTGGCGAAATCCACCCGGATTACTACCAAATACCGGTGGCGGATCGGCAGCGCCTGCTGGACATGCAGGCAGAAGAAGCGCGCGACGAAGATGATGCCGACCTGCCGCCCGAAAGTGCCATGGACCGCGCCGATTGGGGCGGAGAGGCGGCCGAGGCTTGGCAGCCTTCCGAGGACACCATTGGCGAAGCGGCGCCCGTTGAAGCCGCCGAGAACGCCGAAGCCACTGGGGCGCCAAGCCCAGAGCCAGAAGCCCAGCCAGAAGCCCAGCCAGAACCCGCCGCCGAAGCTGAAGCCGCTGCCTTGGCCCAGCCGCTTGCGATTGAAAGCGAAAGCCTGACCGCCGCGCCGGAAGAAGCCGGCGATGACGCCGCCGAAGCCACTGCGGCGCCAAGCCCAGAGCCAGAAGCCCAGCCAGAACCCGCCGCCGAAGCTGAAGCCGCTGCCTTGGCCCAGCCGCTTGCGATTGAAAGCGAAAGCCTGACCGCCGCGCCGGAAGAAGCCGGCGATGACGCCGCCGAAGCCGATCTAGGCCGGGTTGAGGAATTGCCCGCCGAAGAAGACCAGGCCCCGCCCGAGACCATTGGCGGCGAAGGCCCTGCCGAGACCGAAGAAGAACGCCGTGAGCGCCGCATCCCGCCGCGCTTCATGCGCCATTACAAAATCCAGGAAGTGATCCGCCGCCGCCAGATCATTCTGGTGCAGGTGGTGAAGGAAGAACGCGGCGGCAAAGGTGCCGCGCTGACAACCTATATGTCGCTTGCCGGGCGCTTTTCCGTATTGATGCCCAATTCCCCGCGCGGTGGCGGGGTTTCGCGCAAGATCACCTCAGCCGCGGATCGCAAGCGCCTGCGTGAAGTGATGGATGATCTGCAATTGCCCCAGGGCATGTCTTTGATTGTGCGCACCGCCGGCGCGCAACGGCCAAAGCCCGAAATCCAGCGCGATTGCGAATATCTGCTGAGACTCTGGGACAATATCCGCGAAAGGACACTGGCTTCTTCAGCGCCCGCGCTGATTTACGAAGAAGCGGATTTGATCAAGCGATCCATCCGCGATGTCTATGGCCGCGACATTGATGAGGTGATGGTGGAAGGCGATGGTGCTTTCCAGCAGGCGCGCGAATTCATGCGCATGCTGATGCCATCGCACGCCAATAAGGTGCGGCTGCACCGGGATGCCACGCCGCTTTTCGCGCGCCATCATGTGGACCAGCAATTGGATGCGATGCATTCGCCCGTGGTCCAGCTGCGTTCCGGTGGCTATGTGGTGATCAACCAGACCGAAGCCTTGGTCGCGATTGACGTGAATTCGGGCCGCGCCACGCGCGACCGGCATATCGAAGACACGGCCTTGCGCACCAATATGGAAGCCGCCGAGGAAATTGCGCGCCAGCTGCGCCTGCGCGATCTGGCCGGGCTGATTGTGATTGATTTCATTGATATGGAATCAAACAAGCACAATGCCATGGTGGAAAGGCGGCTGAAGGAATCGCTCCGCCACGACCGCGCGCGCATTCAGGTGGGCCGCATCAGCCATTTCGGCCTGCTGGAAATGAGCCGCCAGCGCCTGCGCCCTTCCATCGCGGAACAGACCTTCATCACCTGCCCGCATTGCCTGGGCCGTGGTACAATTCGCGGCGTGGAAAGCAGCGCGTTGCAAGTGCTGCGCGCGATTGAAGAAGAAGGGGCGAAGCGCCGCTCAGCCGAAATCAATGTGCATGTCGCGACTGATGTTGCGCTTTGGCTACTGAACCGCAAGCGCGACCGGCTTTCGGAAATTGAGGCGCGCTTTGGCATGAGCGTTTTCTTCCAGCCGGATGAAAAGCTGATGGGGCCGGCGCTGCGCATTGAACGCCTACGCGCTGCTGAACCCATGGCGGTTAGCGCCGCACCTTCCGCGCTGCGGATGGATTACGCGCCGGAAGTGGAAGATATCGCGCCTGAGATCGAGGAAGACGAAGCGGATACCCCACGCGCCGAAGCGCGGGAAGAAACCGCCGAGGAAGGTGAGCGCCGCCGCCGTCGTCGCCGCCGCCGCCGTGGTGGTCGGCGTGAGGGTGGGCCGCAGGGTGGTGAAGCCGGCGCCGAAGGTGAAGGCGAAGGCGAAGGCGAAAGCGAAGAAGGTGCTGAGGCCGCAGCAGAAGCGGGCGAAGCGCCGGAAGGCGAAGCCCAGCCCGCCGCGGAAGAAGGCCAGGCCGAGCCAGGCGCCGAGGGTGAGGATCGTCCCCGCCGCCGAGGCCGCCGTGGTGGGCGCCGCCGGCGTGAGGATGGCCCGCGTGAACGCCGCGCTGAGGATGCCGCGCCGGAGATGGCCGAAGAAGCCCCCGCGCCGCGCTATGTCGGCCCGACCCCGGCTGACCCCTTTGCCGGGCAGATTGATGATGTATTTGCCGCCATGGCAGCAGCCGAGGAAGCGGCGGAACGCGCCGCAGCGACCGCGCGGCGGATTGCGCCTGCCGCCCCCGCGCCGGAGCCAGTGGCGGAAGCGGCCCCTGTGGCTGAGGCTGCGCCCGTGGTGACGGAAGCGGCACCGGTTGCGGAAGCGCCGGCGCCTGTCGCGCCGCCCGCACCGGAACCCGCGCCTGCGCCGGTGGCCGCTGAACCTGCCCCAGCGCCTGAGCCGGATAAGGCAGAGCCGGTGATTGGGCCAGCGATTCAGCCGGTGGTGCTGGGCGAAGGCGCTGAGGTGGCACGGCCCAAGCGGCAGGGCTGGTGGAAGCGGCCGGGGTAGTTCCGGTAGCATTCTCGGAAGATAGCGGGGCGTCATCCAGCGTTAGTATCGCCTCGCTACCGAGCATGGCGCTTTGGCGTGCCGTGCGGAACATTTTCTGTGCGGCGCGCACCAGTCGCGTTCGGCAGGCGGTCCCTCTCGACTAAATTCTGCCAGGGTGGTTTCCTACCGTAAAACCAAGGGTAGGAAACCATGGCCGTCATCAGCCGTCGAAGCGCCCTGCTTGGCGCATCAGCGCTACTCGCCGGGGCACCCGCCTTGGCGCAGAATTTTCCGCTGCGCCAGGTGCGCTTTGTAGTTGGCTTTGCACCCGGCGGGGCCAATGACATCATGGCGCGCTTGGTTGCCGGCAAGCTGAATCAACGCCTGCCCGGCACAAGCTTCATTGTCGAAAATCGGCCCGGCGCGGCGACCTTGGTTGCGGCTGACCAGGTGGCGCGTGCGGCACCCGATGGCATGACGCTGATGTAAACATCCAATTCGACCATCATTGCGCCCCTGGTGAATAGGGGTTCCAGCTTCGACCCCATGCGCGATTTCGCGCCGATTGTGCTGGCCCAGGAAGCGC
>Ga0194116_10005913_pt1 | contig 13257 bp, 12 predicted proteins | sample TA2MahsurfametaG_4_FD_148617 | JGI IMG/M metagenome (GOLD analysis project Ga0194116, IMG submission 148617) | Freshwater microbial communities from Lake Tanganyika, Tanzania - TA2015008 Mahale S9 surface | ecosystem: Environmental > Aquatic > Freshwater > Lake | place: Tanzania: Lake... | reverse complement strand
ATAAAAAAGTTCTTGTAACTAAACCTCAAATAGATATAAGATATAATCAAGATAAAATTACTTCACATAATTATGAATCTGTTGATTGTAAAGTATTATCAAGATTAGATGAAATATGTGATGATGATATTTTAAACTATGATACAGTTATTGTAGATGAAGGACAGTTTTTTCCTGATTTAGTAAATACTATAACAAGATGGGTTAACAATTATTCAGTTAATATCATAGTTGGTGGTTTAGATGGAGATTTTCAAAGAAAACCAATAGGTCATATCTTAGATTTAATTCCAATGGCTGATAGATGTGTTAAATTAAATTCATTATGTAATATATGTAAAGATGGTACAGAAGCACCATTTAGTTTTAGATTAGTAAAATCAAATGATATTGTATTAGTAGGTGGTTCTGAATCATATATTCCTGTATGTAGAAAACATTTTATTAATTTATCAAAATAAAATTTTAATCTAATATTAATATATGACTAATAATACATGTTCTCATAAATTTTGTAATCAAGATATTTTAAGTATATCATATGATCAAGATAATTCAATGGTAAAACAAGGAACTGAGGGTAACAAAGTATCAATAGTTCAAGTTCCTCATGCTGAAGCTCAAGTTAAAGCAGCAAGGAAAGCTGAAGCTCAGGCAGCCTTATTAGCTCAAGCAGATAAAGCTCAGGCAGCCTTATTAGCTCAAGCAGCTGAAGCTCAGGCAGCCCAATTAGCTCAAGCAGCTGAAGCTCAGGCAGCCTTATTAGCTCAAGCAGCTCAAGCTGAAAAAAATAGGAAAGAAGAAGCTCAAGAACAAGCAGAAAGAGAAGCCAAGGTTCATGCAGCCCAATTAGCTCAAGCAGCTGAAGCTCAGGCAGCCCAATTAGCTCAAGCAGCTCAAGCTCAGGCAGCCTTATTAGCTCAAGCAGCTGAAGCTGAAAAAAATAGGAAAGAAGAAGCTCGAGAAAAAGCAGAAAGTAAAGCCCAGGCTCAGGCAGCCAAATTGGCTCAAGCAACAGCTCAAGCAGCTGAAGCTGAAAAAAATAGGAAAGAAGAAGCTCGAGAAAAAGCAGAAAGTAAAGCCCAGGCTCAGGCAGCCAAATTGGCTCAAGCAACCAAAAAAAAGCTGAAGCAGCCAAATTAGCTCAAGAAGCTCAAGCAGCTAAAGCTGAAAGAGAAGCTGAAATTAAAGCCCAAAGAAAAGCTGAAGCAGCCAAATTAGCTCAAGAAGCTCAAGCAGCTAAAGCTGAAAGAGAAGTAAAAGTTAAAGCCCAAAAAGAAGCTGAAGCAGCTGAAGCAAAAGCTAAAAAAGAAGCTGAAGCAACTGAAAGAAGAGCAAAAAGACAAGCAGATGCTAAACCTGAAAATAAAAGAATAGCTAATAGAATGGCTGAACAAACTACTGTTAACACTCAAAAAGATAAACCAAAAAGTCAACAAGAAATTGATAAAATTAAAACAGAAATAAGTAAAAAAATAGCAAAGTGTAGAAACTCTTTTAATGCAACTAGTGATAGTAACGTTAAAAGTGATTTTAATAACAAAGTAACAGAATTATCAAATATTTTAAAAAAAAATGATGAGAAAGATTTATTAATTCATATTAAATATAATTGTGATACTCCTTCAATAAAATCTTCTGCAAATGTACCTGGTGCACCAAAAGATAGAAAAGCAATGTCACCTAAAAGTCAAAAAGAAGAACAAAATAGGACAAATAATATTGATAAGAAAATTAAAGAATGTGTAGATATATTAAAAGCATTAGGTGATAAAGATTCTTCAGCTTTACAAATAATTCAAATTAAAAAAGAATTAGAAAGAGTTAAAAAAACTGTAAATGCACCACATAATAATTTCGTTTGCAAACCAGTAGCTAAATCACCAGCTAAACCAGTAGAACCTAAACCAGTAGTAGCTAAATCACCAGCTAAACCAGTAGAACCTAAACCAGTAGTAGCTAAATCACCAGCTAAACCAGTAGAACCTAAACCAGCAGTAGATAAAGCAGAAGCAAAAGCAAAAGCAGAAGCAAAAGCCAAAGCAGAAGCAGGAGCCAAAGCAAAAGCAGAAGCCAAAGCAAAAGCAGCAGCAGAAGCCAAAGCAAAAGCAGAAGCAAAAGCAAAAGCAGCAGCAGAAGCCAAAGCAAAAAAAAAAGAAAAATATTTGAAATATAAAATGAAATATTTACAATTAAAATATTTACTTGAAAATGGTAAAATTAATTAGATTTTTTTCTATGAATTTTTATTTCTTTTTCATTTAATTCTTTCAAATATCTAATACCTCTAAATGTTTTTTTTCTTTTTTCTGGATTTATAATTCTTTGATTAAATTCAATATTAATAGGTGAATAGGCATAATCTAAAAAATCACCTTTATTAGTTGTTTTATTCATATTTATATTATAAAAGAAAATAATTAATATAAAAAATTGAAATTTTTATTTAAAGATTTAATTCTTTAAATATATAACTATGTCTATTAAATCAAAATGGGATACTTTCGAGTTTACAGATTATTTGAATGTTGATAAAAAGGAAATTAAAAACTTGCCTAATGGAATCAGCATAAGTACAATGTGTGCATCATGTAAATTAAACACTAGGTTAAATATACCTAATATTGAAAAGTATTTATTATTAAATCCAGATGATATATTAACTGTAAAAAAAAGTAAAGAAGTTATGCGATCTTTAATTGCAATTAAAAATAAACCTAAAAGAATAAAAAAAATGGATACAAAAAAAAAACAACAAGATACTTCAAAAAATCATTTTTATAATCAAGTTACAGTAGTTGTTCGTGTTACACATGGTCAGGTTAAAGATCTAAATGAAGCGCCAAAAATTAACATGAAATTATTTAGAAATGGATCAGTTCAAATGTCTGGATGTAAATCAATAAAAAATATTAACATTGCAATAAATAAACTAATTAGTAAATTGAAAGAAGTTAAGGGTAAAATAGAGGATGGTAAAATTATTGAAAAAACTTTTATTGACGAACCTGATAATATTTCAGTAAAAGATTTCAAAATTGATATGATTAATTCAAATTATCAAGTATCTATGCAAATTGATCGTGATAAATTATATAATTTATTAATTAAAAAGAAAATTAAATCATCTTATGAACCATGTATTAGAGCATGTGTTATCATCAAATACATTCCAACAGTTGATAATTTAGAACATAAAGAAGTAAGTGTTTTCATATTTCAAAAAGGCAATATTATAATAACAGGTGCAAGATCTCAAAGTCATATATTATCAGCTTACAATTATATGAATGAAATTATATTAACCCACAAAGATGAGATTATTAAAAAAGATGAGAAAGAAGAAGAAGAATTAATTTTAGATATTTATCAGGATATTTTAAAAGAAATCAATATTGGTTTAATAAAAGTTTAGCTAAATTAATAATACAATTATTAATTTAATAATCTTCCCCTCGGGAAAAAATTATTTTATCATAATCTCCTATGTAAACAGTATGTTCATATTGTGCTGTCCAATCATTTTTATTAGCACAAAGAGGTGGATATGTATAAATATAATTATGATTAGCAAGTATTTTTAAATTAGTTTTATAATTAGCTTTATCATTTAAAAATCTATCAGTAAATGGTAATGTTTTAAATTTTTTATTAATATCATATAATAATTTTTTAGTACTATCTAATTTTATTTTACTTATATTATTTGTCATATCTGGATTAATTCTATATAATGTACAATCATCTAATTCATTTACTGAATTAGCTCCTGTTGAACCAAAAGTTTCAACAGCATAAACACCCTCTTTGAATCTATAATTTTTTGGTAAACTATTTTTCATATCTACAGATGGTAAAAACATTCCTCCATGAATTATACCTTGTAATATATTATGTCCACCTAAATTACTGATTGCTTTCACCGGATAAATTTTTCCATTAATTGTAACTTCATATGATTCCATTACTTCTTGAATATCTTTGCCCCAATCTCCAATATCAACATCTATACCTATATTTTTAATACCAGTGTTGGTTGCATCATTTACAGCCATTAATAAATTATCATATTTTGGATCAAAACAAATTGTAAATGCCGAATCTATAATCCAACCATTAGCTTCAGTTCCAAAATCTATTTTTAAAATATCATCTTTACCTAATTTTAATGAATCATTTTTTTTAGGATGAAAATGAGCGGCACATTCATTTACTGATAAACCAACAGGAAATCCAATTCCTTTATTTATTGATTTAGACTGATCTGATAATTCTTCAGTTTTATATTCGATAATTTCTGCAATTTCTTCAAAACTTATACCAGGTCTTAAAAAGGGTTGTAAAAATCTTCTTACTTCTTTATGAATAGAAGCTGCATATTCTAATGATTTAATAGTATTGTTATTTGATGGATATTCATTTAACATTTCAATTGGGTTAAAAATAGGTTTGACTCCTCTTAATTCAGTATAAATGTTCTCGTATTTTCCAAAAGCTTTATACATTTTTTTGGTGATATATATCATTAACTAGAGGATTATTCTTTAAAGTATTTATAAAATAAGGATTTACATAATAAGATGATGTTTCAATAACTGGTTTACTCATAGAATAAATTTTTTCTACTGTTTCTTTTGAAGTAGTGGGCATAACACTATGATCTAAGGCTTTATGTGGGTTAGATATATATGAAAATATATCTTTTTTGTCATTAAATTTAACATTTTCAGCATCAAGATATGGACCATTTAAATCTCCTTTACCATTAGGTGTACGATTATAAGTGGATATCTCACGTCTTTCATCAATTAGCATATTGTTAGCAGCTTGATTTGAAATTTGTCCATCAATTTCACCATGAATAGCGCCTGTATAATCTTTTAATAAAGTAGTTTGTTTAATAGTAACTCTTGCATTTTCATTAATATCCTTTGCATAATTTCCCATATTTGAATTATTCATTCTACCTGCAGGTGTTGAATAAACTGTAGTTTGTTTAATAGTTGGTTTAGCATTATATTCATTATCTTTTACATAAGTAGCCTCTTTATTATTTGAATTAATATGTCCAATATATTTTGTATTTTCAGTTTGTTGTCTAATTGTTGATTTAGCAATTTCATCTAAATCTCTCACATAAATAGATTCATGATTTTTATCATTTGCATGACCAATAAATTTTGTATTTTCAGTTTGTTGTCTTAAAGTAATTTTTGCACATTCATCTAAATCTCTAACATAAGTAGCTTCATGGTTTTTATTATTAATATGACCAATAAATTTGGTATCTTCTGTTTGTTGTCTAATGGTTGATTTAGCTTCATCGTCTTTATCTCTAGCATAAGCTATTAGTGCTTTTGAAGGATTTCCTGTTTGTCTATTAGATATGATTGTAGTTTGTTTAATAGTTGGTTTGGCATCATCTTGTAAACTGGTATAAACTAATTCATTTTCACCTCTAATATTTTTCTCAGATGGCATAAATAATACAGTTTGTTTTATAGTAGATTTAGCAGCATCTTCATTATATACTCTAGTTTGTTTTTCTTCTCCTCTAGTATTACTAACTAAATTATAATTAGTGCCGGGTCTTAATGTCATCTTAGCAGGATCTTCATTATACACTTTAGTTTGTTTTTCTTCTCCTCTAGTGTTACTAATAATATTATGAGAAGTACCTGGTCTTTGTGTCATTTTAGCAGGATCTTCATTATAGACTCGAGTTTGTTTTTCTTCCCCTCTTGTGTTACTAATAATATTATGAGAAGTACCTGGTCTTTGGGTCATTTTAGCTGTATCTTCATTATAGACTCGATTTTGTTTTTCTTCTCCCCTTGTGTTACTAATAATATTATGAGAAGTACCTGGTCTTTGAGTCATTTTAGCAGAATCTTCATTATAGACTCTAGTTTGTTTCTCTTCTCCTCTAGTATTACTTACTAAATTATGAGAAGTACCTGGTCTTTGTGTCATCTTAGCAGGATCTTCATTATAAACTCGTGATAGTTTTTGTTCACCTTGTGTATTATTAATTATATTATGATTGGTACTTTGTCTTAATGTCATCTTAGCTGTATCATTTTCATCACGTGCTTTAACATGTTTAATTTCAGAAGTAGCACCCAGTAAAGGATTATTAGAACTTTGAGTTTCTCTATTTGTAGTTGGTAAAACCATATCATTTGAAAATATATAATTTCCTTTATCATTATTATTTGAGACACCAATATTATTATTACTATAAATCATTAGTTCTCTTGCAGTAGTTAATGGAATATCTTTATAATCAATAGTATAATTACCTCCTGTTGCTTTAGAAACTTGACCTTCATATTCATAATTAGTAGTTACTCTTTGATTTTCATAATTTTTATATGATTTAGCATTAGTCATAACAGGTTTATTATTTACTTCAACAGTTGCGTGAGTAAAATCATTATAATATGTTTCTCTTTTATCTGGCTCAAATCTAGTTTTTGATTTATCTGGACCACTACCTCGATTAGAATTAATTGCAGGACCAGGTTTATAATTTTCAGTTTCATTTCTTTGAGTTCTAACATCTGTAAATTTTCCTGTTTGTTTTGGACCTTCAATATCAGCTTTTGTAGCTACTAAATCAGTAAATTTAGTTTCTTTATAATCAGGTAATTTATATTTTGTTAATTTTGGATCTGGACCTCTTAATTCTCCTTTTTTAATTGTTTCTAATGGTTTATTTTCATAAGTTACTTTTTGATTAATATCACTTCTTAATGCATCTACATTTCTTGGATTAACACGATAAACAGAATAATTACCTTTTTGATTTTCAAATTCCAATCCAGGTCTAACTTTAACATTATTTTCAAATGGTAAATTTCCAAAATTATTTTTACTTGATGGTAAATATCTATTTTGTAATTCATTAGTGACTGCTGGCATTCCATTTATCCAGGTTAAATCTTGCATAGGTTGAAATAAAGGGACTTTTTCTTTTTTAGCAACATATAATGGATCAATACCACTAAAAGCTTCTAACTTTCTTTGAGATCTATTAGTATTTATTGAAAAATCTCTTCTAGAAGTATTAGGAACCATGTTATTATGAGTGAATTTATCATTATTAACTACATCATAATGCATATCTGTTTCTTGAAATAAAGAATAACCATTCACAAAATCTAAATTTCTTTGAAGTGATGAATTAATTCCTTCTATTGTTTTATATGATTCATTTATACCAACTGGTGCATCTATATTATCCAATCTAAGATCATCAAACTGTTTAAGAAATTCAGGTTTTCTATAATTTTGTCTTACTTGTTGCATTTCAATCATATTAATTTTATTTTCCATATTAGAATCATAATTTAATTCTATTTTTTTTGATTTTGATCTTGGTTGTGTTAATGAGCCTAATAAAATACTTGACATATTATTATTAGATACATTTTATTTTTATACAACTAAACAAATATATTCTTAATTATTATTTAATTATTATTTATACAGCACAGATATCTTTAGCTGTTGCTATTTCTTTTGGTAATGCTTCACCTTTATCCCAAGCTTTTTGAGTGGGCATTCTATAAATATCTTTAGAATATAATCTTGAATTTAATCCAATTCTATCATTTGATTCTTGAACATGGCATTGTGGATTCACGTGTAAATAAGGTTCAACTTGGTAACTAGTAGTACTCATTGAACGATAGTTATCAATTGGGTGGGTAAATCTAGTATCTTCGCGGGCTAGTTTTTTAGAACATATAGGTTTGTGATGAACTTTATATTTTCCAATAGGAGTTTTATTATCATTACATTCATTTAATAATTGATTTCTCCAAGATAACTGAGATTCTATTTCAGCCATTCCTTTATATCCAAAATCTGTTGGTTTTCTTGCTAATGAAACATCTGATTTGCTTCCAACTGGTCCATCATATGATAAACACTGTGAACAATTTTCAGCATAAGGAGCATATAATCTATAATCACCAGGTGCTGTGCTTCTTCCCATTTGAAGATTGTATGCGCAACTATCATATTTAGTTCTATTAAATGACATAGTCTATATACAATAAGAACAGATATTTTTATATTTTTTTAAATTTATATAAATCAAAAAAAATAATTAAAAGTTTATTTTCTTGTTACCCTACAAACATTAAGACCTAAATTCTTTTCATTTAACATATTGTTTTTTGGTTTTACTAAATTACTAGGAGTAATGTGATGAATACTTTCACACATTCTTGCAGGAGATAATTCGGGGTAGTTAAATCCTAGCTTGGGATTAAATTTTAATTGAGGGCACAATGTTCCAGGTCTGTTCAAACCATATAATTCACTTTCAACATCAGCTCTTGGACCAAATTCAAGAATATTAGTAAATTTACCAACTGAACATTGTTTGCAATTTTCATATTTACCCTTAAATAAATTGTATTCTAATGGACCTGTACTTTCTTTTATTTCAGTAGCATAAGCACACTTATCATAAATTAAGCGATTAGAACTCATAGCTATATATATTTAATTAGAAAAAAATATAATTTTTAGATTTTATTTTAACTAAACTTTTATTTTAGAAATCCATTGTAAAACTATTATTTGAATTAAACCCTCTGGAATTATTTCAGGTTTAATATAACTTTGGTATAAATATTCTTGTAATTCTTTTTTTAATACACTCGTATTTATTTTTATTTTGTTTTTTAGGATTTTTAAAATTATAAATTTTATTTCAAGACTAATTAACCAATTTAAACTAAGATTATTATTGTAATCAATAAATGGAACTAAATTATATAATAATATTTCTATTTTATTTAATGGACACCCTAACTTAAATACTAAATCATTTGATAATTCCTCTTTTATAATATTTATAAATGTATTTCTTTTTTCATGATCAAAATTATTTACCATACAATTTAATTTTTTTATAAAAGTATCAAATGATATTTTATTTATTGAGATGGTACTATTTTTAGGATCACAATATTCTAATTCAATTTTTTCTTCTTTATTTATATAATCAAATATAAAATCTAAATGATCAATATCGGTTGTTAATTTTGTATTATCCATAATTTTTTTTTGTAAAGTTATTATATCTATTTGATTACCATTATTAAAATATTTTTTACCATCTCTAAAATCTAAATGTTTTTTCATATTTGCACCACAATATGTTAAATAATTTATAATATTTGGATCTTTTTCTAAACATGCAAATTCTAATAAAGTATGACCATATTTATTTGTTTTATCTATACCAGCACCTAATTTAAAAGCGTGTTTTAAAAATGTTGTATCCCCAAATTTAATTGCTAGATGTAAAGGGGTTTGACCATTTATATCAAAAATATTAAAATTACATTCACCATATTCAAAAGTTTTTAAAAAATCTACTTGACCTTTTTTAATTATTTCAAATAAAGCATTATCCTGTGATTTATCTATTATATTTTTTTTTATATAAGGTTTATCAAGAGTAGCTTCTATTGCCAATACTAAATATTTACTACATTCATTTTCAGTTTCATCTATTATTCCCTGATATTCTTGATTTAATTTATTTTCATCTTTTAAATCATTTAATATTTTAATACATTGTTTAAAATAATCATATGATTTTTCAATATCACTATCATAATATTTTTTAGCTGTTAAATATGATTTTAAACATTTTTTAACTTTTTTATTATCCATATTATATTTAATATTAAAAAAAATTTTATATGAAAACCCATTAATATTTAAATTTTATTGTCCTTGTAAGTTCATCATTATTTATTGGATTAGGATTTCTCATTGTATTAACTGATAATTGATTTTGTTTTCTGGTTGATTCTCCTCCCCTTGGTATTGTCATTACCACATGATTTGGATCTTGAAAGTTTCGATCTAAATATTGAAACTTAAAATCAAAAAATTGTTGAGCTTCTTTTTCTTGTTTAAATTCTTTTGTATGGTGTCTAGATGCATCACCATTTCTTATATCATTTGAAATATTTAAATTACCGAAACCTCTACCAGGACCTACATCTCTATTATTATAATAAAAACCTGTTTTTTGATTTTTATCTTTTTTAAGATAATTTTCATAATTTAAAGTATAATCAGATGGATGAAAATTATTTTTTAATTTTAATTGAGTTTTATCTTTTGAATTAACTGCTGGAGTTATTAAATTTGTTTCGTAATCAATTGCATCTGATTTTTTTATTATATTTTTATGATATCCTGGTACATCTTCACTTGGATCTCCTCTAACAAAAAATTTATTTTTTACATATTTTTCATCAACTTCTTTATTTTCTAAATCAATGTTATAATAATAACTCATTATATTAACATATATTTTTATTTTTAAGTAATTATAACATCATATCATTTTCAAATTTAATTGATGTTAATCTACCTCTATGATAAGTTGGATCTCTTATTTTGAGACAGTTTTTACCTTTTGTTTTACATTTACCACTATTTCCAAAACACCATTTAGCAAAACCTTTCTGATCATTGACTATTTCTGTATTTGGCATTGTATAGAAATTTCTATCTGAAATAAATTTACCCCAAATATCCGAACTATCTGAATATAGATGAGATCTAAATTCTTTTCTCATTTCATCTTTTGAATCTTCATATCTACAAGCTTTAGGTCTATCTGGTTTTTCAATTAAATCACCTAATGTATAATTCATAAATGGATTTTGTTTTGTTGGTCTAGTGCAGTTTTTTGGATTTTGTTTATCTGATACTGACACAAAATTTTCAGTAGTTCCTAAAAATAAACTTATAATTAAAATAACTATACCAATTGATAACCATTTTTTATCTTGATTAAATAATATTAATAAAACCGAATAGTAAATTGCAAATCTAGCTAATGAATTTATTTTTTCTATTCTTGTAAAACTTTTGTTTGGGAAAAACTGGTCATAGTTTTCAAATAATATTCTTGGATTACGATACCATAATTCTGTCATTTAATTATAGAATACTAGATTTTTTTTATTGTATTTAAAGTGATTTAAGGAGAATTTAATATTTATAAATATTAAACACTATGAAGAATAAAAACAATTCTTGGGTTGAAAAATATAGACCCGAAAATTTAAATGAAATTAGTGCACAAACTAATGTTATTAAATCTTTAAAATCCGCTATGCATACTAAAAATATACCTCACTTGATTTTCTTCGGTCCTTCTGGTTGTGGTAAAACATCTACTATCATAGCTTTGTCTAAGGAACTTTTTGGTTCTGAAAATTATACAGATCGTATTATTGAATTAAATGCTTCTGATGAAAGAGGTATTAATGTCATTAGAGAAAAAATTAAAACATATGCAAAACAATCAATTAAAAATATTAAAGATGCTCCACCTTGGAAAATAATTATATTAGATGAAGCTGATACAATGACATCTGATTCTCAATTTGCTTTGAGACGAATAATTGAACAATACTCTAAAATAACAAGATTTTGTATTATTTGTAATTATCATAATAAAATAATTGATCCAATAATTTCAAGGTGTTCTTTATTTAGATTCAAGCCAATAGAATCAACTGAAATAATTGGAAAATTAAAATTTATTTGTGAAAAAGAAAAATTTAATTGTCAAGATAAATTATTAGAAAAAATTGTTGGAATTTGTAGAGGTGATTTAAGAAAAGCTATTAACTTATTACAAAAATGTTTTAATTCTTATGGTGATAAAATTAATGAAGAATTATTAGATGAAATGTCGGGTATGATTCCATTAGAAAAATTTCATTGTTTAATGGAATATGTTTTAAAGAAAGATATACCAAAAGTCGATTTGACTATTAATAAATTATTTTTGGAAGGATATTCAATGGTAAATCAAATTATTTTATTCCATAATTATATATTAAATTTAGATATAACAAGTGAAAAAAAATCTGATATATTATGTAAATTAGCTGATATAGACCAAAATTTAATTAAAGGTTGTGATGAATATATTCAATTCATGAAATTAATTTATCATATTATTATTACTTTATAATCTAAATAGTAGATAAATGTTTTCTGATATATTCTTTAACATTATCGTAATTAATATCATCTCTTAATTCATACCATTTAGCATCATATTTTTTAATGTATAATTTAAGAGCTGTTTTTATAAAATTAAGTCCATTTGTTGATTTTATAAATTTACTATGTTTCTTTAGTTTCTTAAATTCTTCATTTTCATCTAACCACCTAATAGTTTTATTATGATAGTAAACAACTACTTCATCTTGTAGTTTCTTATCTTCATTCAAATCTTGATATTCTAGTTTTCTTTTACTTTTAGACATATTCACATTATTTAATAGTGCTAAATCATTAATCATTTGTAATGTATCATATTGTATCGGTATCAATGAATTAGATTGTCTTTTGATTTTATATTCTGGTACTTCAATAGCTTTTGTTAAATCGTCAAAAACTAAATTATATAAACAAATATATGGAGGATTTGTATTTGGTATTCTTGGTAGAACTGTTTCAATATAACCTTTCTTGAAATCAACAAATCTGGTTTCAAACGGAACTGAAAAAATTAAAGTTTCATTTGAAACCATTATTTGATCTCCTGGGTAATATTTACAATTTTTTAACATATAATAATTATAGAATAAATAATTTGGATAAATTTAAATAAATTATTTACTCATACAGTTCAAATAAAGCAAAATAGTGTAAATTCAATCAAAGTCAGGATGATCCTTCAGCCACTCTTGCATCGCTTCTTCCCAGCCCTCGGGAGGATTGTATGACTCTTCGGTAAAGTCACTTTCTTCGATCCAGCGGAAGCATTCGTTGAAAGACTTTCTTCCCGAAAAATGGTCTTGCCAAGAATTTTGATATCTTTCGAAGATTGCCCAGCCATAGTCTGTACCAGGTTTAGAATCGCAACCATCAGGCGAGGTCTCAGTATGTACTTTCGACGTCCTATAGCCTGCAGCTTTGAATGCTTCAATAATCCGGTTTTGAGAGACCAAAAAAGACTTCATATTGGTGCGATACTCTCTGTAGGTAGTCGTCGGAAATGGACCATTTCTTGCCCTTTTATTCATCAGAAGGACAATCCTGTGCTGCGCGCAGAATCTTGCAAGCTTGATCCAATCATCCCTCGTTTTGATGTTGTCGACCTTCATGTGAAACTCAATGTATCCGGTATCCTCAACGTCAAGTTTTTTGATTTCAGAGGTGTTATCTTCATCAGCGACCACACGAGCAATC
>Ga0194116_10005910_pt1 | contig 13263 bp, 11 predicted proteins | sample TA2MahsurfametaG_4_FD_148617 | JGI IMG/M metagenome (GOLD analysis project Ga0194116, IMG submission 148617) | Freshwater microbial communities from Lake Tanganyika, Tanzania - TA2015008 Mahale S9 surface | ecosystem: Environmental > Aquatic > Freshwater > Lake | place: Tanzania: Lake... | reverse complement strand
TACTTCATGCGCGTGGAAATTAAAATCCTTGCAGGTGCCAAAGACTTCCAAGACTGCGTGCGGCAGATTTGTTTCAAGTGATGGATACATTTCTTAGCCTCGCTGCCCGGCTCATCATCGCTTGCTTGCAAGCCCTGCCTCTAGGAGCTGTGGCTCGCCTTGGTCGAACCTTTGGTGCGGCGGCGTATCTGCTGGACGGACGGCATCGAGGCGTAGCGCAGCGGAACATCGCGGCTTGCTTTCCGGAGAAATCCGCCGCCGAGGTACGGGCGCTTTCGAAGGAAAACTTTAAGCGGATCGGAGAGAGCTTCGCCAGCGCAGTTAAGACGGCAAGCTTTGATGCCGACGGCATCCGCGCGGTAACGGAGTTCGTGGGCGCGGAGAAATTTCCCAAGGCGGAACCCGGGACAAAGCCTCGTAGCGTCGTATGCGCGGTCGGGCACTTCGCGAACTTCGAACTGCTCGGCCGATCAGCGCTTTGGCTGACGGGCTATCAAATCGCAACCACGTATCGCGGTTTGAAACAGGAAGGGCTGACGCGCGTAATGCAGGAATTAAGAGAAATGTCCGGCTGTTTGTTTTTCGAGCGGCGCAAGGACGTCGATGCGCTTAGGGCCACCATGAATCTACCCGGTACAGCGCTTGGCCTCCTTACCGACCAACACGCCGGCGACCGCGGTGTGCGCCTCCCGTTCTTTGGCCGCGACTGCTCCACCAGCGTCGCGCCGGGCGTGCTTGCGCAGCGCTACGGCTGCCCGCTTTACACCATAATTTGCTATCGAATCGCTCCGGGCCGCTGGCGCATTGAGGTAGGCGATGAGATACCTACGCACGCAATTGGCCAGCCGCGTTCGCCCGAAGACATAGCTCGTGACGTAAACTGTGCATTCGAGGCCGCCATTCGCCGTGACCCGGCTAACTGGTTCTGGGTGCATAACCGTTGGAAGGAGGGCAAGTGGCGCAAGGTAAGGGCGGAGGAAGAGCAGGATTAAGTTTGCGATTACGAGCCAAAGTTAGATCCGCCACCAACCGTGCTTCCCCTGCTGCTTGCGCTTAATCATAATCCTACTCTAAATCCTCCCTGCACTGCTCGATCGCGTGACTGCGTCACCCTTAACATCAGCCACTCCCCGCCGCCTGCTGGTGCGCGGCGTCAACTGGATTGGGGACGCTGTGATGACCACACCCGCGCTAATGCGCCTGCGCGAGGCACTGCCGAACACGCATATCACGTTGTTAACCCACGAAAAGTTAACCGGAATTTGGCAGAGCCACCCAGCCCTGGATGAAGTTATGGCGTTCGATACACGGGAAGGCGTGTTTAGCATCGTGCGGCGCCTGCGGGAGGCGCACTTCGACACTGCGCTCTTACTGCCCAACTCAATCCGCACCGGATTGGAGGCGCGCTTAGCGGGGATTCCCCGTCGGGTTGGCTACGCGGGGAGTGGGCGTAACTGGTTGCTCACAGATGCGGTGGCTTGGCGCACGAACGTACTCAGAATGCGGAAACGAACGGCCAAAGAGGTGCGGCGGATAATAGCGGAAACGAACAAGAGAGCAATCGCAGGTTCGCCGCCAGCCAAGGAGCAAAATGGTCGCGGGAGCGAGGAATGTGCAACACCACAAGCGAGTCACCATGTCTTCCACTATCTCCATCTAGCAACCGTGCTGGGGGCCAAGCCTGAGCCACTTGCTCCGCTGATCGCTGTGACGGACGCCGAAGTGACGACTGTAAAGGCGAAGTTCGGTTTGCCGAGCGGCATACTCATCGGGCTAAACGCGGGCGCGGAATACGGTCCGGCCAAACGCTGGCCCGCTGAAAGATTTATTGCGGCCATGAAGGAACTCCAAGCGCGGTTAAACTGCGCTTTCGTGATCTACGGCGGCCCGGCGGACAACGCGCTTGCCTCCGAGTTGGTTGCCGCCTTGCCTCAGCCAACCAGCATGCAAAATTCGGCATCAAGCATCGTGACCAACCTTGCAGGCCGCACTTCCCTCCGCGAACTGTGCGCCGCGCTGCGCGCCTGTCGCGTTGTAATCACCAACGACACCGGACCAATGCATCTGGCTGCTGCCGCAGGCGCACGCGTAGTAGCCTTGTTTGGCAGCACGTCAAAAGAGTTGACTGCACCTGGCCTGCCCGGCAATGCACGGCACGTCATTCTGCGCGGCGAAGCGGCCTGCGCACCATGTTTTCTGCGCGAGTGTCCCGTGGATTTTCGCTGCATGAAGAGCATTACTGTGGACGATGTGGTCGCCGCCGTCCAGCGAGCCGCTCAAGCCTAAACGCATTGTCCTGTCAGGCCCGCGCCCACGCGAGGATGCGCTTGTGCGCGGCAGTGAAGGGAAGTTGATCCAATTCTTCAAGCGAGCACCAATGAAGCTTGCGGGCCGAGTACGGCAGCCGCTTGGGCATGACCCGGAAGACGCGCTGTGTGATGCGATACCGGGTGATGGAGTGAGTGACTTCGCCGCACGGTTGGCAACGGGAAGTGATTTGTAGTAGCTGCTTAAGACAAACCGCCGGCGAACTGTCCCAGCTCGCAATTTCCAGGTTTGGAAATTCCCACAGGCCGGCGTTGACCGCTCCGACAGGACGCTGGGCAACGAGAAGCTTTCCGGCATGCTCAACAACAAACGAATAAAACTTACGACGCGTCGCAACAACACGCGGGGCGATATTCGGCAATTCTGCGATGCGGTTCTCACGGTGTGCGGCGCAATGCGTTCGCACTGGGCAACGCGGACACTGCGGGTTTGCCGGTGTGCAGACAGTCGCGCCAAGTTCCATGAGGGATTGGTTCAGGGCCGAGTGGGGACCAGAGAAAATAAGTGAGGACCTTTTTTTTATTAGTGCGGAGTGCAATCGTGCGCTTTCAACCAGTCGTCCTGCGAGTTGCCACAGGCCTTCGTTAGTCGCTTTCTCACGCGGATTTTCGGCAATGGCGAAGAGGCGGGTTAGGACGCGCATGACGTTGCCGTCCAGAATGGGGGCGGGTTGGTTGAAGGCGATACTGGCAATCGCGCCCGCCGTATAACGGCCCACGCCGGGAAGTTTTAGTAGAGCGGCGAGGTCACGCGGAAAAATGCCAGCGTGAACTCGGAGGACGTGCTGCGCAGCTCTCTGGAGATTACGGACGCGCGTGTAGTAACCGAGTCCCTCCCAGAGCTTCAGCAGCCGTTGCTCGTGCGCGCCGGCGAGCGCGACCAAGTCAGGCAGTTCGCGCAGCCAGCGTTCCCAGTAAGGGATAACGGTTTTCACCTGCGTTTGCTGGAGCATAATTTCACTTACCCAAATCGCGTAAGGGTCGAGTGTTCGACGCCAAGGCAGGTCACGAGCGGCGTTGACGAACCAGGCTAGCAACGAGGGAACCAAAGAAGGCGGAAGATCAAATGCGGAATGCGGAAATACAGAAAAAACATGGGGCCCCGGGTGTTTGGCAGCCCGAACCTTGAGTTTTGACCTTAACTTGCGCGGCACACCGCGCAGTTTGCACTCGAAACCTGAAACGCCAAACCCGAAACTCAGCCCGTGAAACCGCTAACGATGCACACGTGCAAACTCGACGCTGCGCAGGCTGCGAAGTTGGAAGCCTATCTTCGCGAGCATGGCTTCAAGTCGCGCACGGTGCCGTACGCACGGTTCGCAGGGGAGCAAGACAAGCTCAACATTGTGTTTTATGAAAGCGGCAAGCTTGTCGTGCAGGGCAAGGGAACGCAGGAGTTTGTCGAGTTCGTGCTGGAACCGGAGATTCTCCAGCGCGCGGAGCTGGGCTATGAGGAAGTTTTGCATCCGGAAATGCTCGTCCCACGTATCGGCGTGGATGAGTCGGGCAAAGGTGATTTCTTTGGGCCATTGTGCGTGGCGGCGGTTTATGTGAATGACACGGTTATCCGCGCATGGCAGGACGCCGGCATCCAAGACTCAAAGAACATCGGCAGCGATCGGCGCATCGCGGAGCTGGCCAAGTTGATTCGTGGGACACCGGGCTGCCACAGCGAGGTGCTGGTGCTGGGCGGAACGAATTACAACCAGCGTTACCGCGAGGAGCGCAGCCTAAACCCGCTGCTTGCGAAGGGTCACGTCAGTTCCATTCTCGCCGTGCTCGCGCCCGCACACCATTTGAACCCGCCGCCAGAGCACGCGATTATTGACCAGTTCGCCGCGACAGAAACGACAGTGGCGCGCGCGGCGAAGGCGCGCGGCTTGAAGCTGAAAGTTGTTCAACGGCACAAAGCAGAGACCGACCTCGCGGTGGCGGCAGCGTCCATCTTGGCGCGGCATGAATTCGTCACGCGGCTGGCGGAAATGGGAAAGGAATTGGGCCAAGAGCTGCCGAAGGGCGCGTCCGCCGCTGTGGATGCAGTGGCGAAACAGATCGTCGCGCAGCACGGCGTTGCAGCACTGGCGCGCGTGGCGAAAATGCACTTTCGTACTGCCCTGCGCGCACAGGGCCTGCCGGAGCCCCCTAAGGTCATGTGGCGGCAGAAGTAATTTTTCGCCCTGTGATGAGTTTCCGATTTACACCGGAGACTTTGCGGCTATTGTCAAAACCCGCTACACGCTATGAAAAAAATCGAGGCCATCATCAAACCCTTTAAGCTGGACGACGTGAAAGAGGCATTGACCAGCATCGGCGTCGAGGGCATGACCGTAGTGGAGGTGAAGGGGTTTGGCCGCCAAAAGGGGCACACGGAAATTTACCGCGGCAGCGAATACACGGTGGACTTCCTGCCAAAACTCAAGCTGGAGATCGTCGTGTCTGACGCCAACACCCCCAATGCGGTCAAGGCCATCGTCAGCGCCGCGAGGACCGGCAAGATCGGTGATGGTAAGGTCTTCATTAGCACCATCGAGACGGTCATGCGCATTCGCACCCAAGAAACTGGCGACATGGCGATTTGAGCCGCAGATTTTTTGCAAGCCAGCACGCCGGCGAGCGTCCCCACTGACAAAAAATTCCAAAAATCCCCCAATTTAACGGGTAAATCCACCTGTGAACAACCTGCGAACAAGAGCCGATACATTGTCCTTCCCTCTGTGGAAGCGGTGGCTTACAAGAAATCGCAGTCAATGCTCTTCCAGCGGTAAGATCTTAGAGGAAGGTTTTTCCTCTGAAACTGGAAGAAATATTCTCTAAGTAGTTGATAAACAACTTGTTATACCGTTTTGACTAAGCAATCATAATCCAAGTGGACCGCTCCCGCCAACTATCCCTGCCGCCCGAGAAATGCATGAAAACACACGCTTTTATTGGTGTTTCTTGCCTGTAACGGAGCAGCGTGAATAAGCTGGATGGAATCGGCCTTTTGCGAAAGCCCCCGCAAATGCAGCCCAACCCCGATAAAACCTGGTCCGCCGCGCAAGAAAACCTGCGCACTCTCCTCAACCCCGAGATTTATCAGCTCTGGTTCGCCCCGTTGCGCGCTGTCGCGATGGACGCCAGCTCTTTCACGCTCGAAGTCGCTGACGACTTTTGCGAAGTGTGGCTTAAAGACAATTACTTTGGCCTACTACGCGACGTGATTGCCACCGCGACCGGCAAGCAACTCGATGTGCGCTTTCGCGTAGCAAAGCACTCGCCTACCACGGCCGCCGCGCCAAACAAAGGCAAAACCCCCGAACCGGCCGCCCCGACCGCCCCCGTACGCAGCCCGGGCCACCCAGCCGCCGAGGCCGAACCCAGCTTCAACCCGCGCAACACCTTCGACACCTTCGTCGTAGGCAACAACCAGTTTGCACACTCGGCGGCATTGGCCGTCGCGCAGGCGCCCGGCAAGTCTTACAACCCGCTATTCCTTTACGGTGGCGTAGGCTTGGGCAAGACGCACCTGCTCCATGCCGTCGGCCACCATGTCAACGCGCACAAGAGGGGCGCGCGGATCGCCTACGTCACCACGGAAAAGTTCACCAACGAATTCATCGCTGCGTTGCAAGACAACTCGCTGGCACGCTTCCGCAAGAAATACCGGCAGACCGACCTGCTGCTGATTGACGACGTGCAATTCCTCGCCGGCAAGGAGCGCATTCAGGAAGAGTTCTTCCACACCTTCAACGCCCTGCACGAGGGACATAAGCAAATCGTCCTGACCTGCGACCGGCCCGCCAATGAGATTCAGGGGCTGGAACTGCGGCTCGTCTCGCGCTTCGAGTGGGGGCTGGTCACAGACTTGCAACCGCCAGACGTTGAAACCCGCATCGCAATTCTCCGTAAACGCGCAGCGGCCTTGGGCAGCACGCTGCCGGATGACATCGCCGACTTCCTTGCAAACCGTATCCGCACGAACATACGTCGGCTCGAGGGTGCGCTAATCCGCATTGTTTCCTACGCCGCGCTCACGGGCAAACCGATGAGCATCGAGACGGCAGAAAACCTTCTACGCGACGTCCTGCATGAAGAAAGTCGCTTCACCTTGACCATCGAAGTCATTCAAAAGCGCGTGGCCGAGCATTTTGACCTGCGCTTGGCTGACATGACCAGCAAACGCCGACCGGAAAACATCGCCTTCCCCCGCCAGATCGCCATGTTCTTGGCGCGGCAGATGACCGAGAGTAGCCTTAACACCATCGGCGAGGCCTTTGGCGGCCGCGACCACGGCACCGTGTTACACGCCTGCCGCCTCGTGAAGGACCGCATGGAGGTGGATTCCGGCGTGCGCCAGACGGTGATGCTACTGGAAAAGAAGCTACGCCGCTGACGGCAGCGGCGCAGGTTAGGTTTTTCCTTCTCGGGAGGGCGAATTCAAGCTAATGAGATGACAGTTGCCGTGAGCAGTTCTCTGTCCACGCAGGCCCTGGTCGTATGAGCATCCCATGATTGACACCAAAATCGCCTGCCAATGTGGCAACCGATTCAAGTTCGACATGGACTTGGTCAACGGCCGCGCTCCGGACGGCATGGTTTGCCCATCCTGCGGCGCGCCGGTTACGCCTGCGTGCAACGCGCTGGTGGATTTTCTCGTGGGTAAAGTACCCCCGTCCCTCGGCACCGGCTCGCGCCCGCTTAAGGAAATCCGCGTCGTCTGCGCCTGTGGCGCGCGCTACAAGTTTGACCTCGAACTGTCGGAGCAGGAAATGCCCGCCCCTGTAACGTGTCCCGGTTGCCAAGCGGACCTCACAGCGACTGCCAACTCGGAAATCCGCAGTTACGTCACCAAGCGCTCACTCGTTGCGGAGACGCCGGCCGCACCAGCCGTTGCGGATACCGTGCCTGCGCCTGCGCCCGCGGCGTCACCAGCGATCTTGCCAGAACCATCCCCCGTCGCGGCTTCGACCACGCCGACGCCTCTGGCCCCAGCCGCCGCCCTGCCAGTGCTGCCACCTTCGCTCGTCACCCCGGCCGCCATTGCCCCTGACTCGCCGCCTGCAGCATCCCTTGACTCGCCGCCTGCAGCCGCCGCAACACCCGACCCTAAACCGTCGCTCGACGCCACTGCAGCATCCACAACCACGCCCACGCCCGCCACTCCCGCACCTAAGGACGCAATCGCCAAACCAATTGAGGATCCTTTTGGCCCAGCCCCGGAGGCAAAAACTTCTGGACCCAAGCTCAAGCCGCTCGAAGTTCCCCGTCCCAATCGTCCGCCGCCAGGTAGCCGTCCGGCCACACCGCCTGCAGGCAACAAGCCTGCCGTGCCCGTCGCCTCCGCTGCCTCCGCCGCTCCCGGCGCAAGGCCTAGCAGCGGCAAGCCCGGCTCTAAGACCATCGCCAAGCCAGCAACCAACACCGCTTCACGCGAGCCAAACTTCACCGTCGGCGTCGGCGGCGCGGTCGGCGGTGCGGTCATTGGCGCGGTTATCTGGTTCGTCCTGTTGAAAGCCACGCCGATGACCGCAGGTTGGATGGCGGTGGTAGTCGGCCTGCTTTCGGGCGGAAGCGCGCGGCTGCTGGGCCGAGGCGGCTCGCCCAAACTCAGTACTATTTCCTGTGTCAGCTCTGCGGTGGCCATCGGGCTAATGATCTGGATAGGCATGCTGCGCTTTTCTGATCGGCAGGCTGAGAAGGGGCTCGAACCACAATACCAACAGTTCGTGGCTGACGCCAAGCTGGCGATTGCAGCTGATGACAATCAACTCCGGGCCTACATTGCGCGAACGCGCCCGAGCGCCGATCTGGACGGCAACCTCATCACGCAGGCAGACATCCAAAAGTTCCGGGCTACCGAACTGCCCAAACTTAAGGAACGCGCCACTGGCTCCGCGGCGGACAAGGCTAAGTTTTTCTCCGAGCGGATTGCCGCTTATCGCGACGCGCAGGCGTGGGACGAGGTCTGGCAAGAGACGTTTGGCATCTTTGGCCTGCTGCTGGCGCTCGTAGGCATTATTGTCCCAGCCAAGCTGGCAGGCTAATGAAGCCATGCTTTAGCCCATAGCATGCGGCGCAGTAACCTTAATTGAGTCATTGAATTTTCCCAACCATCTCATTGGTCAGGCAATTTTTATCCGCACTGGCGTGCCGGATTACGATGAAGTGGCCCGGCCTTTTCAGACCCTGGAAGAAATGGTGAAGCTCTGCTCTGAACCGCTCGCCGGCCTAACTTTAGAACGCGTGATCATTTACTCCATGCGTGAAGGCCAGCCTTGCGCACTAACGCTGGGGTTTATCTCGGCCAGCAAAAGCGTTCGACCCAACAGCCTCAATTTTAACTTTAAAGACTAAAGGGTGACCAACCCGTTCTCAAAGTGCGATGTCGGTGAAAATCCGCGTCTGCGTTCGGTCCTTAAGCACTCTTGCCAGCGGGGTTCGGCCCGGTGACGCGAGCGACTGCCGTAGAGCCGCCTCTTTGCCCGCGCCGGAAGCCAGCACCCACACTTGACGCGCGGCAGCAATTGCCGGGTAACCCAGTGTGATGCGGCGCGGCGGCGGCTTGCTGGCAGTGACGGCTCGATAGACGACGGGGGAGGAGAGCGCATCTTCAGCCTCGCCAGGGAAAAGCGAAGCGACGTGGCCGTCCTCACCCATGCCCAGTAAAACCAAGTCGAGTACCGGCTGGCCTGCTGCGTTGAGCGACGCGAAGCGGCACAACTCTTTCTGAGTTTCGCGCGCAGCGTGCTCGGGATCGTCCTCGCCTCGAATGCGATGTATGTTTTGGGGCTGCAGGCCTAGCGGCATGAAGAGCGATTCTGCCGCGCTGCGATAGTTGCTCTCTGCGTGATCTGGCGGAACGCACCGCTCATCTGCCCAGAAAAAGTGGACATGTGCGAGTGACTGTTTTCGCGTAAGGGCAATTCGGAGAACGCCGCTGAAGAAGTCTTTGGCAATGCGCCCGCCAGAAACTGCTACGTTTATGGGCACGGGGGAGGAAGCCGCCCATGCTACCATTTCGGCCGCGCCTTGCTCCGCCAAGGCGGTCGGGTTGGCACACTGCTTCAACTCCCAGTTGGACATTGGCGGAGAAAATTGGCGATTGCGCTGCGCGTCACTTCGCCGGCTGCGGGTCGCGCCAAGTGTGGCCGGAGGCGGCAATCAAGTCCTCCGCCGCCACCGGCCCCCAACTGCCGGCGGAATAAAATTCGCGGTTCGTCAGCGGTTTGTCGCTCCAGCCTTTGCGGATCGGATCCACGATGCCCCATGCTGTCTCGACCTCATCGCGACGGATGAACAACGTCGCATCACCGGCGATAGCCTCCAGCAACAATCGCTCGTAAGCTTCCGGCGTGTAGGCGCCAAACTCCGAGTCGTAACTGAAGTTCATCCGCACCGGGCGCACTTGGAGGTTCGCGCCCGGCACCTTGCCGTTAAACCGCAAGTAAATGCCCTCATTGGGCTGAAGCCGCAGCGTGATTGAGTTGGGATCGAGTTTCAGCCCGCCCTTCGCTGCAAAGAGCACGTTCGGCGTGGGCTTGAACTGGATCCGCACCTCGCTCGCAGAGAGCGGCATGGACTTGCCCGTACGCAAGAAGAACGGCACGCCGCTCCAGCGCCAATTATCGATGAAAAGCTTCAACGCGAGGTAGGTCTCGACGTTTGAATCTGTCTTAACTTTTTCCTCCTGCCGGTAGCCGTTGCGCAGCTTGCCATCTACCATGCCAGCAAAGTATTGCCCGCGCACTACCTGCTTATCTACGTCCCGCACGGGACGGATAGACTTAAGCAACTTCACTTTCTCGTCACGCACGGCCTCGGCCTCAAGAGACACCGGCGGCTCCATTGCGATGAGCGAAAGAACCTGTAGCAAGTGGTTTTGCACCATGTCGCGCATCGCGCCCGACTCCTCGTAATAGCCGCCGCGCCCGCCCACACCGACCTTCTCGGAAACTGTGATTTGAACATGATCCACGGACGTGCGGTTCCAAAGCTGCTCGAAGATGGCGTTCGAGAAGCGAAACATCAGGATGTTTTGTACCGTCTCCTTGCCGAGGTAGTGGTCAATTCGGAAAATTTGTTTTTCGTGCGCGAACCGTGTGAGTTCGTTGTTCAGCTTGAGGGCGGAGGGCAAATCCGTGCCGAAAGGTTTCTCCACCACCACACGCTGCCACTCGCCCGGCGTCTCGACGCGTTTGAGGAGGTTCGCGCCGCACAACTGCTCCACCACCGCGCCAAACTGACTGGGCGAAATGGCGAGGTAAAATAGCAAGTTATTCCGTAACTCCGGCACACCAAAGGAGGTGAGTTTACCCGCAAGCCGTGTGTAGGCAGCGGGGTCGGTCAAGTCGCCCTGGCAATAGGAAACGTTGGCCGCGAACTCCGACCAAACCTTTTCATCCACCGACTTTGAGCGGCTAAATTGCGCCACGCCCGCCTTCAACTCCTCACGCCAGACTGCATCGTCTTTCTCACGACGTGCGAAGCCAATGATGCGCACGGGGCTAGGCAGCGCCTTTTCAACCGCAAGGTGGTAAAGCGCGGGAATGAGCTTGCGAATGGTGAGGTCGCCACTCGCGCCAAAGATGACAATCGTGCATGGCGACACAGCTTTGCGCCCGTCATCGAGGCGACACGCCATTATTTCGTCGAGTTGGTTGAGATCATCCATACGGTGAGACAGTGACGTTTTGCTCCTTAAGTTCAAATGCAAAAGTCTGTCCCGGCGGCAAACTTTGCGCTTTGAACCTAAAACAATGAACCTCACCTTCTCCGAATGGAACTTTCAGGTAAAGCCGCCATCGTCACCGGCTCCTCGCGCGGCGTGGGCCGTGCCACTGCAGTTGCACTCGCCCGCCGCGGCTGCGGCGTGCTTATTAACTACAACACCTCGCGCACCGAGGCAGAGGCCACCGCCGCAGCTGTGCGCGAACTCGGCGGCCGGGCTGTCTGCTTCGCTGGCGATGTGGCCGATGATGCAGTGTGCCGCGCGATGATTAATAAGGCGTTACGCGAGTTCGGCCGCCTCGACGTGCTGGTGAACAACGCCGGCACCACGCGCTTCATTAACTTTCCCGATCTTGAAGCCGTCACCGAGGACGACTGGACCCGGATTTTCGCCGTGAACCTGAAAGGCCCGTTTCAGTGCGCCCGCGCCGCGCGCCCGCACCTGGAACGTCACGGCGCCGGCGTCATCGTCAATGTCGCCAGCGTCGCGGGAATCACCGGCGCGGGCAGCAGCATCCCTTATTGCGCGTCCAAGGCGGCAGTCATCAACCTCACCATCGCGCTCGCCCGCACCCTGGGCCCCGCTATTCGGGTCAACGCCGTTGCGCCCGGCTTCATTGATGGCGAGTGGCTTCGTAAAGGCTTGGGCGACGACTTTGAATCCGCCAAGGAAACAAAAGCCCAGCACGCCGTCCTCGGTAAGGTTTGCCAGCCCCAAGACATTGCCGATGCCATCCTCGCGCTCATCACCGCTGACCTGGTCACCGGGCACACAATGGTCGTAGATGCTGGCCATACCATCGGCCCGCGACTAAATCACGGGATCAAGTGACCACGCGAGGTCATCGGCCTGCCAAATGCCGCCATGCGAACCCAAGCCGTCCAAGGCAAACGATGGCAAGCAGTGGCAGGCATTTATGATTGCAGGCGAAGGGTGCGAGTGATTACCCCCAAAGGGAAATTACTAAAAACACGAGTTCCTAATGTTTAAAAACTTCCCATTCATCTCTGAGCACAGTAATTTTCACCCAAGATGACTCAGTACAACGTAGGACGGGCCAATTCCTCTGCCCCCGCCCGTCGCCTCCGCTGGTGGGGGTTGGTTACCCTCCTTTGGCTGCTGCAAGCCGGAGTTGCCTACGCGCAATCGCCTGACTCTCTGGGGGGGCGAACAATTCAGTGCACGATCAGCAATGGAACCTTTCCATTTTCGAGTAGTGGGAGCTTTCGTTTTCTTCCATCCACCTTGAACAACTCTTATGCCATCGTCCCAATCACCGGTGACACTGAGGCCAGTACTGGCACTTACACCTATCAAAAAACCGGCCCAAATACTGGTACTGTGGTTGTTATTGATCAGGGCACTGGGCCTAATCAGGGTACTATCACTTCCACAGTGGTTTGCACTTTTACCTCACCAAATTCTGGTAACTACACGGTGTCGAGCCAATCGTTTGGGGGCTCCCAACGGGGTACGTTCATTTTGTATTCAGGATCCGCTCCTGATTCAGGGGCCGGACTAGTTGTCAATGTGACTATCACAAGTGGCGAGTCTCCATTTGCCAGCAGCGGTCACTATCAAATTCGCACTGCCGCTTCGGGAAACACTTATCAAGTGATTGGTGGGCCGACTATACGTGACAGTTCTGGTACTTATACCTACACGAAGATTTCCGCCAGCACGGGCCGTATTTCCTACACTGACTCAGTGAGTGGACCTGGATTCAGCCTGCAACTTAATTTTGATACAACTAGTTCTGGAGCAGGCTTTTTGCAAAATCTAAGTCGATCGGGATATCAAACTGGTGTTTTCTCGATGACTTCTCCCCCCAACACCCCACTCATCATCACCACCCAGCCAGTGAATCAGACAGTGAGCGTGGGAGGTAACGCCACCTTCAGCGTGACGGCTACGGGCACCGCGCCCTTGAGCTATCAGTGGACTAAGAACGGGGTCATTATTAATGGGGCTACCAGCGCGACGTATTCCATCAACGATGCCCAACTAACCGACGCGGGCCTTTACGATGTAGTGGTCAGCAACGCCTCGGGTTCGGCGCACTCAGGCGCGCCGCTCTTTATCCTCCCCACCGGGAGTTTCCTGGGCAATGACCCTTTTAGTAATCAACGCAATCAAACCCTGTGGGGAGTGAACGACTTCGCTCACCCAGGGTCCGCGCTGACCGAGAGCGGCGGTAAGTTAGTGCTCACGGGCACGGCCAACGCCGGC
>Ga0194116_10005906_pt1 | contig 13267 bp, 6 predicted proteins | sample TA2MahsurfametaG_4_FD_148617 | JGI IMG/M metagenome (GOLD analysis project Ga0194116, IMG submission 148617) | Freshwater microbial communities from Lake Tanganyika, Tanzania - TA2015008 Mahale S9 surface | ecosystem: Environmental > Aquatic > Freshwater > Lake | place: Tanzania: Lake Tanganyika... | reverse complement strand
CTCCAACTTCGTCAGATTCAATCATCGGAACCACGCCGTCCTCGCCGTAATCGATGATGCTTTCCATGGGTGCCTTTTGTTCAGTGCTCCGCTACTATAGCACAAGTGTCAACCCCCTGTCAACCCCTTTTTTCAATGTTATACCATTTCACTCCATAAGTTTTGCTATCTTTCCATCTAAATTTTAAAATTCCATCCTTATTTCTCTGAGTAGTTTCATCATTCAATATGAAATATTTTTGTTCTTCGGTAATTAACTTATACTCAATCATTTTTGAAAAATATTGATCGAGAAAATTTAAATATTCTTCTCTACTTCTACCATTTTCATAAGGAAATGGTACTAATTCCACGCCAAGATATTCATTTTCATATACAGAAGAAGCTACTGATGGCAATTGTAGACCACACTCTTCGTAATCTTGATTATAAAACTGCGTTTCGTTTGTCAAAAAATTAATTAAGTTATCAAATTTATGATATGTTGATAATTTTTTGGTAATAAAATCTTTGATCATTACAGAAAAACCCAATTTACACAAAATCTTTTTACTATCAAATCCAGCATAACTGGCATAAACCGCTTGATCTTGAGTAGCATAAGATAAAATGTAATCTCTCCAAGAATGAGATAATTTCATATCATTCAAGCATTCAGATTTCTGTTCTTCTGGTACTTCATTCAAAAAATACGGAACTATACTGTAATAATAACCATGTAAATATTTCTCATCAACTGATAAATCTACTCCAAAAATACCATTAATATCTACCACGGGTAACTTTCTAAAATAAGAAAAATATGGAAACAAATCATGCACTGATTGTACATTTTGATTATGATCTTTATCTGATATTAATTGCAAATTTGCATATTGATATCCATATCCCATAGCAGTGACTTTCATTCGGTCACAACTAAGTTCATATCCCTTACTGTTATAATTTTTATTCTTATGAAATCTTCCTACTGCTTGTGTAAAAATTGGAAAAATTTCATTAAACACTGAGTTTACATCAGATGGATTTTCAAATACCAACTTAACGTTTTTAGTATTGAATTGTGATAAAATTTTCGCAATTTCTAATGACGTAAATTCAAAATCATTCATCTTAAGTTCCGTATAACCAAATACCTGTGGAATCTGCAGATTCTACCGTAATATAGTAATCTCTGTCAAGCTCATCATATTCATCATCATCAATTAGTTGTAAAGATGGAAACCAATGTTCAAGATTCGTAATCGCCTCATTTGGTGTGTCGAAAAAACAAAACACCTCACCAAAACTTCTGAGAGTATCATATACAGAATCGGGTATCTTACCATCATAAAATTGCCAAATTTTTTCTACTTTTTCTGGATCTTGGCAATTCATTGGACCAATAGCTTTGATTCTTGCAACTGATTTTCCGCTCATTTTAGCAAATGCTGCAGCAGAATCTTGTATAACTACAATATTTTCTCTTTTCATGGTATTACTCTGCTGATTGATTTAATTCATTAATAATATCAAATACTTCATCACCCACTTCTTTTTCCGCCGCCTTATATGTCATCTCTTCTACTATTTTTTGTACCGTTAAAGTGCTGCCAATTTCCTGAAGTTGCTTATCAATTTTTGCTTTGAAATTATCAAAATCAGACATAAATGTTTCCACATTCTCAGATGACTTGACAATATCAAACGTACCTACTTTTAAATCAAATAATGGTAAACTCATTTTACTAATACCATCAATGATTTGATTTTTAATCATATATTGAGTCATTGATTGTACTATATTTTCAACATTTTCTGTTAATGTCGAATCGTCTGTAAATCCTTTGAAGTGCGCTGGAACATATGATTCAATTTCCGAAACCAAATCTGCTAATTGATTTACAGGGAGAGGAGCTACTGGAATTTTAATATTTGCATAATCATTATTTTTCCATGCATCTTGATCAGTAATATCTCTCAATTCTTGTCTATATGAGGACCATAATTCTTTCATGCTTTCATCTTTAAATTTATAATCTGCAGTGAACATAAAATCAGTATTTTTTAGCATTCTATCACGAGAATTCAAAATAATCATCTTAACATAAGAAAGATCTTTTACATTGTTTAAAATTTCATCATTAATATTTTTAACTTCTTTCAGTTTGTATTCTTGGTAAAATGTAACAAATACTTGTAAAAGTTCATCAACTGCTTCTTTGCTACCAGCATCAAAAACATATGAAGTGTCTACCCACTCTTTTGTTGCATAATTGTAAACTCTCTTAACTCTTTCACAAAAATATGTATTTTCCGTGGTATATCTGAAATTAATTAATTTATCATTATCAGTATTCCAAAATTCTGGTAATTTTGCATAAAGATCTTCATATTCTTCTTGCGTCAATACAATTAATTGACCATGATATACCATTCTTCTTGGTTGTGGCGATTGCCAAACCTCTGGAAATAGAGTTACCGATAATATGTTTTGTAAATCAGAAGACATGTTATTATCCCAGAATACCTTTATTTACTATTTAGAATGCTTTAATCATATACTTCAACCTAAAATATGGTTGAATCATCGGACATACCTCGTTATTTCTCAAATAGAATGTGTATGCACTATCCCAAATATTTCTTGATCGTGTACTCATTGTTCCTTGTCCATTATTAATTGAAAGACCCATACTTGGTGCTGTAGAAGTTTGATCATTATGTAAATCAATTGTCTGAGTTAAGAATGGAGCACCATTTGTACCAATACCAGTACCATGATCAGCACTATTAATACCACCTGGACTTGCTGGAGGAACTGTTACTGCTCCAGAATAACTAACTGTAACACTACCACCAGCTCCAGATGTATTACTAGTACCAGCTCCACCAGCAGTTGTGATTGATGGTGTTCCACTATGAGTTGATGATCGATACGCTGATGTTCCTGCCGCCCCACCATTTGAGTTACAATCATTATTGCGACATCCTAAACGAACTGTACCACGAGCGCCGCCATTGAATCCACCACCGCCACCACCACCACCGCCACCATCGGTGCCAGATCCTGCATCATTTCTATTTTGCCCAGTTCTTCCAGATTGTTGCACTGTACTGGAAGTAGATCCATCATAAGTTCTAAAAATTAAACTCGCTTGATTACTATAAAATGTTGAAGAATTAATACTCGATGATGCCCATCCAGATCCAGCATTTCCACCTGGATATGTTGTAGTAGTAGTTCCACCATGGTGACCACTACCACCACCACCTCCTCCACCACCAACAATAACTAATATATCTCCTCGCTGTAAACCAGATGGATTTGGTCCCGATCCTAAAGTTTCGATGTACATAAATGAAGTGCCGCCGCCACCTCCACCTGATCCAGAACAACCAGAAGAACCAGAAGTTCCACCACTACCACCACCAAATCCAGTACCACCAGAGTTACCTCCAGTTCCGCCAGCTCCAGACGCAGCACATCCAGTACCGCCGCCCCCGCCAGCACCAATTTTAATAGCAATTGCTGTTCCTGGTGGAATATTATTGATTGTTCCTGTTGCTTCTGCTGCTGAACCACCTGGGGCACCTGGGTTTGGATTGTCGTTACCACCACCACCACCAGCGCCAGATTTTATACTATATGTAAATGAAGACACATTTGATGGTAAGGAAAAAGAATAAGTTCCTGGAGCACTATAACTAACATCTCCACCAGATCCACCACCACCACCTCCACCTGGAGGAGTATAAACTATAGATCCACCAGTAAAAGAAAGACCATGTTTGTGAGTTCTTCCTGGACTTGGCACACCTTCTGGACCATCGAGAATATTACCTCCATCTGGACCATTTCCTTGTGCAGCCGAACCAGATCCACCAGCACCTCTTCTACTACCATTTGCTCTAATTGTGTTTATAATATGTTGGTGTGGTGGTCCAGCACCAAGGTCTCTTTCTCCAATACCAGTATTATCCGCTACTTGCCAGGTAAACTGCCCATTAAATGTAGTTTCTACTGAAGCAGTGCAATTTTCCCATCCATCAGTTCTATGCGTTCCGATAGTAAACGTATCAGATGATACACCATCTGCGCCACTACCATCACCAGGAGATCCTGGTGGTAATTGAGGTAGTTTTTCAAAATTATACACACCACCCATAGATCCAGCAATATTAATAGCACCGCCACTAATTGATGTTGGACCATATAGAGGAACTACTGAAGCTGATGCACGATTATTATCCACATTACCAGTTCCCATAATTTTCATTCCATATGGAGAAGGTAATCTGAAAGTATCATTTGCATTATATGATGGATATGTTCCTGTAATTGTTCCACCGTATTGCGTTCCCATAATTCTAGCTAACTCTGGGAAATCTCTAGCTCTCAAAAGTTGCCCTCGCATTTCAATAAAACCAGGAAATCTATCATTTGGTCCATATGGTCTAGTAGTTACACTAACTCCCTGTGCTGGACTACCAGAGGGTGTTTGTCCAGTGAGAGCAACTTTCCATCGATCAGCATCATCTGTATTTGCAGATGGATCATTAACATATCCAGCTGGTTTTGGAACACAAATAACTGTTCCAATAGCAGCTCCCGATTTTTGTCTCTGTTTACTGTAAAACGAAATATTAGGAACTGCTGTTGTTACATTTAATACTATTGTTTGTGTTGGAGTTTGCGTACCTGCTGGACTAATGTTTTGTACTACTGTAGACCCATTTCTAAAATATTGAAACGTAGTTACTTGATTTAATGTAATTAAACATCTAATCTCAGTATTATTCAAACCAATAACCATATTTGGTCCGAAAATGGTATATGAAGGATTTGTTTCTCCTGAAATATTGGTCCAACCAGCAGTGGAATTTGGGCGAGATTGCCATTGATATGATGGAGTATCATCACCTGTAAAAGTAGGTTGTAAATCAAAAGTAACTTCTTGACCAACGGGTACAGTTTTTGTGGCAGCATCTGCGAAATAATAAAATCTTCTGTCAACAGTGATTGTACATTGATTACTATAAGTATATCCTGGTACACCCAAGGCATTCATTCTACATCTAATTACTAACCCATTATCAGTAGTTCTTGATAATGGAAGTAAATTATAAACAGCAAATGCAGCTGACGATTGATTATATCCTGCTGGTAGTGTTTGGAAAGTTGACGATCCAGGTGGTTTAGCTTCCCACAAATATTCTACAATATTACCATTAGTAGAAGTAGCAGCAACCGTAAATGATGTATTGATAGAATTTTCTAAAACCGTGATAGAAGTAGGAATATTTCTGGATATCGTTAAAGCAACAGGAAATACTGTTAATCTAGCAGCATTTGTTTGCGATACCGTTTGCCCCGAACTTGTTACTTTACATCTATAAAATCCTGTATCTGATGGTTGAGCGTTCAAAATTTCATATGTTGCCGAATTTGCACCAGTAATATCAACCCAGTTAGGAGAAGTAATTGCTGAAGAAACTGTATTTTTTTGCCACTGATAATAAACTGTTCCCAAACTCAAAGAGTTTGCAGTAACTACCCAAGACGTACCATTAAATTGAAAAATTGCTCTATCATTTATTGAGCTAATTTGAAAAAACGAATCTGTTAATATAGTAATTAATGACGTGCCAGTTATAACTGTCGATAAAGAATCTGGAACTGATATAATACATCTAAAATATCTTCTCGACATATTTTCAGCTGCTATTGGAGTAATTGCTAATGTATCTGTTAATGCACCAAGATATTTTGGAGCAGATGAAACTGTTATTGATCCAGCAGCAGGGGAAGTAGTTGGAATACCATACGCAGTATACTGAAAAGAAGTTGCAGTTAATCCAGTTGCTAATACTGTATATGATCCATTATATACTGTATCTGTAGATCCTTCAATAAGAATTAAATTTCCTGCAGAAAATCCATGAGCAGAAGCGCAAGTTACTGTTACTGTATAATTACTTCTTGTTATAGAAGTAACAGAAATTGGCACAGTGTTTGGTAAATTAAACCAGTTTAAAGCATTAGAACTATGTTGCCACTGATAAGAAATAGTTGTACCACTAGAAGGAGCAGCAGTTACTACTAAAGTACCATTTTGTCTATTATAGGCATTAATAGATGTTGGATTATTTGTAATATAGGCAGTTCTGTATACATTCAGAGTGGCAGGATTTGAAAATATAGTATCATTAGTTCCTGTTTCTCCAGTTGGATAAGTAACTGATAATCTATATTGTGATAAATGATCTACATCTCTTCTCAGCGGAACTGTTTCATAATCATATACACCTGGACTATTTGGTGCTGTACTACCACCAGCGAGATCATCAGTACCAAAAACAATTTTTGGCACACCAACATTTTCAAATGTAGATGATCCATCATATTTTCGTTGCCACTGCAATGTAATTGGACCACCCCTCAATCCATTCGGTGCATTGACGTTAACAGCAGCACTAAATGTGGCAATTTGAGCAATCTCAGGATAAGTGGATCTATTTGGAATATCACCATACTTATCTTCAATAACAAATTGATCTGAAGGATCTGTAATTAAACCAGACGCAGATTGAGTAACTGTAACAAATGCAGTATCTGAAACAAGAGCTGTTTCTCCAGAAGATCCAGAAATCGTTACTCTAAATCCATATCTACTATTAGCATTACTATTACTAATTACAATTCTTTCCAATTCTAAAATAGGACCGATAGAATTTGTTCCTGCCAATAGTTGAAATGGAGGTGTTCCTATTTGAGGATTAGTGGTTGCAAAATTAATATAGGTTTGACCTTGATCTAAGGTATAAGACCATTGGTATGTAATCGCACTTGTTGCTGTTGTATATGCAGTAACAGATAAGGTTGCTCTTCCACTTCCAGATGTGCTTGGATTATATGAAATTACTGACGTAGTATCTGTTCCTGTTCCTGGTTGTTTAGTAACAACAATTTGAGGATTGACAAGAATAGTTACTGCGTCCGTAGAAACTGGACTATTAGATGCGGTTGTTCCATCCTTAGTATATGAAATCAAACATCTGTATCTGTATAAATTTTGACTAAATGCAATATTAGATATTGATAAAACTGATCGTTTATAATAACTTTCTGGAGTAGTTCCAAAAGCAAGTAAAGTAGTATTTACACTTAAGTTTGGTCCTACAACAATATTTGAAAAGGTAACTCCATTATCCGTGCTTTGTTGCCACTGAAAAGTTAATTCTGTGTCAATATTTGCACTATTTTGATTACTAAATTGACTTAAATTACTGACTACTGTAGCTTCAACAGTTAAATTTAAAGTAGATCCTGTTGCTACTGTATATTGTGGTTGATTGGAATCATTAACAAATATTTGAGGTGGAGTTAATACTGTTAGAGTTATCGCATGACCATTTGGTGTTGCAGTATCACTGTAAACAGTTTCAGAAACTCCTCCCGCACCAGAATTGGCAGTTAATTCACAACGTATTTGATCTCCATTTTGAGTTACTGCTATATTAGTAATAGTAATTGAAGAATTACCGTTATTTGGTAAATTATTCCAAGTTACTCCACCATTAGAACTTACTTGCCACAAGTATGCAATAGAAACTCCACCAGTTGCAGTTGCAATAATACTAAAAGTTAAACTCCCTCCAGCAAATACTTGCGGTGTTGTAGTTGTTGGTGTTGTTTGACCACTAGTGGTCAGAGAGGTTACATTAATTGCCATGTCTTTTAGAATTTAATTAAGTATTCACATAATATAAATTTTGGAGCAATATAATCTAATTTAAATGTAGTATCAGTATTTAAACGAACACTGGTCTGTAAAGAATCAGCAGCAACTTTAGTTCTTAGCATTCTTGCTTCTCTACTGAGAGAAGTAGTATTTGGAAAAACACCAGCATGTGTGTGAGTAGTAGCTGTCGTAGAACCAAAACTATCAACTGCTCCACTAATCCATTCAATACCACTAGGAATATTTTCCCCACCTACAGTATATGCAGTATTGCAATATGTCCAAATTCTAGGAACTTGCTTAACAAACATCGTTGCTGATGCAATAGATCTTCCCGTAGAAATATTAGACATGTGACCATGAGCTAATAGTTGTGTCTCGAAAACAGATGCAGAAGGAGTAGAAGAATTTGCTGTTGTTAAAATAGATCCACTGATGGGAATATTTGTTTCAGGAATTTCAAAATCTCCTTGATATGAAAACAAAATTTGATTATTTACCGTTGTTGTACTTAAAGAAATTTCAACACCAGCACGAAAAACTTCTGCATTGGTTGTGGGATTAATTGTAGTTGTATTCAAATATCCACCAGGAGTACTGGAAGCTGTAATATATTTACTACCGAGATCTGGTAATTGTATTTGCCCACCAGATCCATCTGTATTTTGATTTAATAAAGTTTGATTAGTTTTTTTATAAATGCAATTAGAACCAATCCCAATCACAGTAGCTAGATTAGGATATTGAGCTGCATTCAATATTTGCCCTTTACATTTCAAATATCCAGCAGGGATATTTTCATAAAATTCAGCATCTAAAGGAGATTCTGTAGAAATAGTTCTGAAAAAAGGAAAAATACACCCAACATGACCGCCATATTTTCCTCTTTGAAATGCATATGTTGTTGCCATATCTCTAAAATGCCTTAATGATGAATATTATTGCTATAGATGGTGTAGTGCTAGACATATTTATTGTAGCAGCATCTACTCCAGCAGTATTATCAATAGCAACATCTCCAGGAACAACTTCATTGATGGTGAAATTACTTTGTGCTATCAATCTACTGGTAAATTTTACGTTTACTGAATTATGAGTGTGACCAATTACTTCATTGAATCTTAAAATAAGTTGATTTAAACTGGTTTGAAAATATCTAGTTCCGCTTGCAACAGATAACATATCTCCACCAGAACATCCATTTCCACTATCTTCTGTTGTTGACCCGATTCTACCACCCCCACATCTAAAATGGTTTTGCCCCGTAGAGTATTTTCTATAATCAACAGCATATTGACCTTGTGGGCATTCTGGAGCAGATCCATAACAGTCTCCTGTCCATGGAGTTTGGCATTGTTGTTGACCTGCTTGTATTGAGTGACCAATAGCTTGTTCTCCAGGAACCGTAAGACCATGAGAGTGTTGAGGCCAATGCCCATCACCGAGTTTTCTTTCTAAAATATTAAAAGATGTAGAGTAATCACCGTCTGTTAAAGAAATACCAGTAACAGTAGCAGTTAAATTAGTAGAAAGATTTGATCTCACACCTATCAAATCCATCGTAGAAACATGATTAGTTTGAGAAACACTACCAGTATCACCACCTGCACCAGGAGTCGAAGTACCATTTCCTATTTGCCTCCAATATAAATCATTTGTTTGATTTACTCCTAATTGCGGACACCAAGCACCAGCTGTCAATCCTTGCATTGGATGATTGTTTGATCCAGCGGGATATGTTGCCGACGTTGTTTTTAAAAATTGATAGTGCCCATGAAAAATATCGACAATTGCTTTATTGTTCAAAGATGGTATACCAAATGTAGAACCCACTGTTCCGCCATAAGTATTTCCAACACATTCGTATAAAAGTGGATATGTGTTGATATTTAATATGGTCCCAGTACAAGATAACCATCCTTTAGGAATATTTTCTGTTGATCCAGACCAGGGAACGATTGTTCCGATTGGGAATCCTCTCATTCCCTTTATTCGGTTATAATTGGCGGCGTCTATGTATGCCATCGATTATACCTCCACTAACCACCAACCTCGATTTGTATCCGTTATACCATTTCCATCAGAATCTTCAAGACCAGCATAGATTAGAGCAAATCCAGCGTTTGGTGTATTAACAATTAACTCACCACCAGCATATCCACCAGATCCCGCTGTAGATCCTTGTACTGCCACCGAAATAGGAGCTCTTACTTGCAGAGAAACATTATAATTTAGTGACCCCTGAACATCAACAAATCTAATAATATCCCCAGTTTCTGCTGTTGCAGGTAGATTGAGAATTAAATTACTCGTCGGTCTTACTAAGTATTGTGTATTTGGTTCAAGTGCTTCTGTAACTGTTCCTCCTGTGTTATTAATCATAATCGTTCTTCTGCCACCATTCTTATTGTAGAAATTAGTTCTACCGAAAGCATTAATTGATGCATCTTGCTTAATTCTAAATGGTTTGTTGCCACTCACGCCAATACCATTTACAGCAAGAGTTACAACTCCAGGCGCAGGAGTTGCTCTTGAAGCACCATTAATTGTTAGATGTCTACCGACAAAAGTATCACCTGTTTGTGCGTCAACAGTAAATGTATCCGTGCCACCTAAAGTATTCTCAACCGTAAAATCATCACCAACATTTAGAGTACCAGCAATTTTAGTATTACCAGAAGCACCAAGAACTTCAAAAGCAATATTAGAAGCAGCGTCAATTCTCGTTTTATCAAATACTCCAGAAGAGAAGAAAGAATCTTTGAAAATTTGTAGATTTGCTCCAGTGTAAAGTTTAGTGTTTCCTGTTGCAGTTTCCACATATAACTTAGGAGCTGAACCATTTGTAATAACAAAATATTGTTTTTCTGGCAATGCAGTAGAAGAATTGCCACTTAATTCAATAGAATTATGTACTTTAAGATTTCCTCCACCAGTAACAACGGTAGTACCAGACAAGCTAGATGTACTAGATGTAGTTCCATTATCAAAACCAATTGTTACATCACCAAGAATATCAGTATTACCAGAAGTAGTTACAACATTGAAAGTTGTAATTTTGTTTACAGTGGAACCATTATTAATAGAGAATGATTGTGCATCAGATTCATTAATAACTGTTATTTTGACATATTCCTCTGCACTGGTTCCTTTATCAATTCTCAAGAAATCGCCCTGAGCAAACGTGCCACTAAATTCGGCAAGATTTACAGTTGTCGTAGTTCCATCAATTGCATTTGGGAAAATAAATGATGCATTTTCAGTTCTTTGTAATTGAACAATGGTTGCATTATCTCCATGAGCAACTGCTGCAGTTCCTTCTTGTCCTCTTACAACTTCAACTGTAAATGGATATGTTAGTGAAGGAAGATTTGTTGTTTTTACAATCTCAATTCCACCAATAAGATAAAATTCATTAATACCAAAGTTACTCGAACTATTAATAGGAATGGTGGTTTGCGTAGCACTGAGGAAAGAACTTCCTGAAGTATCAATAGACGTTTTATCAAGTGTAATCTTTGCTGCGCCTGGACTAGTGGCACCACCAGCTAAATTAACAACGATTGGATTTCCTCCAGAAGTTGTTGAAATAGTAAATCCAGCAGAATCAGATTCAACAACATAGTAAATTGTTGATGTCGAAACACCAGTAATATTACCCAAAGCAACAAATCTAACCGCATTGCCAGGAACAAGATAATTATTAGATACTAAAATTTTAGTAGAATTTACTGGAGTTGTTACACCAACTAAAGCACTAATATCCAAAATGGCAGCAAAATTTGGTTTTGTAGCATAATAATCTACATTTAGATTCGCTAAACTACCTTGTGCATGTGTTTTGCCAATATTAGGTACTATGACAGTTCCTGTCGCTGCAACTGTAGCAACATTCCCACTCGAAACTGTTGTATAGGTAAATGTTGTTGGTGAAGTAACAGTAATTATTACTGGACCGATGCTACTGAAAGTTTCATTGCTACATGCAATTTCTACTTGTTGTGAACTTGTTAATCCATGTGCAGCAATAGTAGTAATTGTAGCCGTAGTTCCTGTTCGGGAAATAGAAGCAATTCGAATTGTTCCAAATACATTTCTGGAAACTCCAACGCCAGCATTTCTAAATCCACCATTTTGGATTACATCACTTTCAAAAATAGCAGTATTATTAACTCTCAGACCATTTCTAAGAGTAGTTGTGCCAGCAACGCCACCAATTTCAACTGATCCTGCAGTAGGAGCAATTCTAATTGCAGATAAGTTTGTTGGGAACATTGTGAAAACACCAGTTGGTGTCGTCGCAAACATTCTATCGCCTCTGATTTCTAAAGTACCATCAAGTACTGTTTGATAGTTTTTAACTCTAAAAATACTTTGTGACTGATTAACATATGCACCACCTAATGTAATTAACGAAGAAGGTGCAAAGGATGGTGTAGTAGGATCAATTATGTCATCAGTTATTGCAAGATTTACAGTAGAATTATAAACATTTGTGTGAATATTTAAAGTTCCAGCTGCTGTTACTGCAGTGCCGATATTAATTGTTTGCGATGCTGTTGCATTATTAAATAAATTGACTGTAGTTGCACTAGCCCCAGCAGCAAATGTTAAAGCATTTGCCTGATTTGCAATATTAAATATTGCATTTGTAGTAGTAATATCACCACCATTAACTTCAATATCAGATTCAAATCTAAAATCACCAGTAATTCTACCATTACCACTGACAACTAATGTTCTATCAAGGTTTGCATTGTTGACATTAATACCTACTCTACCAGCATTAGTAGTTGCAACTCTAAGTGTTGCTGCAGCGGTAAGTGGATTTGCACTATCACCTCCAATTAGGAAAGCAGCATCTTGATTTGTTTCTGTTTTTGTAGTACCAGTTTCGGTGAGATAAGAAAGAATCTTTTTACCACTAATAAATGTAGTACCAACAACATCAAGGTTTGCTCTTGGTGTCGTAGAAGCATCAACGAATGCAGTTTGATATGCAGAATGTGCAGAACGAGCAACTGTGTTAACACCAACCTTATAATCACCAATTAGTTCTGTTTCTGTTCTAATAGATTCGGAACCAAGAACACCAAATTCTTTAAATGCAGATTTTGATTTCTCAATTACAATATTTGGTTGCGCTACAGCATCAACTGGATATCCATTGTTAGGAAGAGGAATTGCCGTATACTGAGGCAGATTTGCATTTACAATTATAGTAACAAAATTAGCAGTAGGAACAAATGGAGTCCCACTTGTGCTATAAACAGGCCACACTCCGTTGATAGGAGCAAGAGCGCCAGTAGCACCAGTAATACGAATTTGAGAAGAAGACGTAATTTGTAATGAAGTATTTGTAAGACCAACATTCCACGTTAAACGAACCAATGTGCCTGTAGCTGCACCTTGAATGCCAATGATTTGTGCGCTAAAACCACCACCAGTACGATTTTCAATACGAATATAATCATTGGCATAGATCCAACCAAGAGAACCAGTGAACAATGTTTGATTGCCCTTTAATTGCATCAATCCAGACG
>Ga0194116_10005901_pt1 | contig 13289 bp, 9 predicted proteins | sample TA2MahsurfametaG_4_FD_148617 | JGI IMG/M metagenome (GOLD analysis project Ga0194116, IMG submission 148617) | Freshwater microbial communities from Lake Tanganyika, Tanzania - TA2015008 Mahale S9 surface | ecosystem: Environmental > Aquatic > Freshwater > Lake | place: Tanzania: Lake Tanganyika... | reverse complement strand
CACTCTTAAGCCGGTAAAGGGGCCTGGACCCATACCTATGGCAACTAATTCAATCTTACTTTCAATAGCCAATGCTCTTCTTACTAATTTTGGTAGCACCTCACTATGAGATAGTGAATCGTCATAAAAATCACTAAAAACTACTTGTGAATCCTTAACTAAGGCGACAGATGTTCGCGAGGTTGAGGTATCAATTGCCAGAATGGTACTCATAAGTTAAAACCTAACCAACGATCTCCAACAAAGTTAAAACTTATATTCCTAAAACTTTCTTCTGTGCCTTGTTTGATTATTATTTCTAGATATTGATCAGAAAGTGTATTTACAAACAGTGAACCCCATTCAATTACAAAAATACTATTTTCTAAATAACTTTCAAAATCTAAATCACTAAAACTGCTAGCTCCTTTATCTAACAACCGATATGAATCTATGTGAATGAAATTTATCTTTGACTTATAAACTCGACTGATTACAAATGTTGGGGAGGTGATATTTTTTATGCCAAATGAGCTAGCGATACCTTGAGTTAATACCGTTTTTCCACTTCCTAATTCGCCAGTTAAAACGACGACATCACCTGCCTTAAGCTGTGCACCAATTTTTGCACCAAGCTTATGCATTTGGTCAACCGAATTTGTTTGAAATTTCATAACACTGCGTAGTTTACAGATATAAAAAGGGTCATAATTTACTGAAGTCTTTCAATAACTAGATGATTATTGCCGATATTGGTGAACCTGACTTCTGCAATTCGGATTAATAAACAAATTCTTATTCATTGTGTTAGCGGACTTAACCACTTTACATGAAGGTGCTCCTCTTGATTTCGTAGAATCACCTGAAATCCCGTCAATATTCAGCCATTTGTCTCCTACAATTTTATAGCGTGGGTTTAGCTAACTGCAACCAGAACAAGGTTGGAACTGGGTGCACTTGTAAATGCAGTAAATTCGTAAACTGGCCTCTTTTGAATGTGTGCAATTACCGAAATTTAGTTTTTTGAAACATCAAGAGCTAAATATCTATGGTTGTGATATATCAATGTTACGCTGTTTAGGTGAATTACAAGGCAAAGTAACTTGCTACGACTGCGTTAGTAAAGCCCACAGGGCTTTGCGGAAACGCTCTCACGTTAACTAAAAAATTATTATATAGATCGCTATTGCTGCATTAATAATTGAGATTCTTGACAGTCCACTTTAGTTAACGCGTTATTTTATGGATTATATTATTAGTTAAGTGTGGTAAACGCCAAAAGATAATAAAGAGTCAGTAACAAGTTTATTCTAGTTCTAGATTATTTAGCTTTTATCTACCTCCTAATACTTATCACAGAATCTTACATTTTAATATTAAATACTAAGTTGTTTTATTTGAAGTCAAGTCAAATGAATTTTCGAGAAATAAAAAAAACGAAATTACAATTATGAACCATCCGAATACTACTTTTAATTTCTCTGGTCTTATTTGGGTAAAGAAAAATGAACCAAGTATTGATCCAATTGAGACTCCTAAGATCGAAAACATAATTATTTGAAAATCAAAAACGATTTTTTCATTCAAAGAAATGGTAATTTCGTTGAATCTCAATGAATAACCTACAAAAGCACCCAGGCTCTTCAGCAAAACTACAAACAGCGAAGTTGCAATTGCCTGTGTTATGGCTAAGCCACCAAAGAGAACTAGCACAGGCACAACAATAAAGCCGCCACCAGCACCCACTAATCCCGTCACAAAGCCAACCAAAACTCCATAAATTATTAGCCTGAAAGCCTTAACCTGGCTATTCCTAATTAACTGCGGCCCATTAATGCGCCTGATCATAGCGATTCCTGAGAGCAACATAATTACTGAAAATACCAGTAGGAGGACTTCCCCTCCAAGGTTAGCGCCGATTTGGCCTCCGAGAACGGCAGTGAGCATCCCTGAAAAGCCAAAAATAAAACCAACTCTCCATTGAATCAGACCAAATTTCCCATAACGAACAAGTGCGAACATTGATGCAACCATAACCACCAATAGACTGGATGAAATTGCAGTAACAGGATCCATTCCTCCAACATAAACAAATAGTGGAATCATTAAGATCGAGCCACCCGCGCCTAATAGGCCTACTGATAAGCCAATTACAATACTTAATAGAAATACAAGCATCACTCGATTGTCTAATCAGATATGATGATTAGAATCAGTAGATCGAATACCTTTTTTGTGATAAATCTCCAAAGTCTTTCTAAATGGAATAACTTGATACTGATTGGCTAATTTTTCCCACTCAGAACTGAGCTCAGCAACAAGATTAGGATTATTGCTCGCAAGATCAATTAATTCATTTCTATCTCGGGCTAGATCATAAAGTTCCCAAGCCCAATCATATTGACGGACTAGTTTCCAGTTTCCCCGTATAATCGCGGCGTTACCAATATGCTCCCACCATAATTGCAAACTTTTACTCTCGCTGGTTGAAAGTGTTGATAACATACTATCGCCTGTCAAAGGCTGCAACTCAAAACCGTTGAGGCTTTTTGGATAGTCAATGGCCAAGGCGTCGTAGAGTGTTGGGGCAACATTTACTAACTGAAAAAAATTAGTATTAGTTTTTCCACCTGTTAGCAATCCATTCGGCCAATGAATTATGAAGGGCGACATGATGCCACCCTCATGCGTATATCTTTTATATAGCCTAAATGGAGTATTTGAAACATTTGCCCAAGCCACACCATAACTGGCGTAGGTATCTTCTCCCCCTGGCATAACATCTGGATCATTGCCGAGAATAACTTTCCTACCATCCCGGGTTTGAGAGCTTATAAGATTCTTAGCACGACGGAATTCTGCGATATCGTCAAGAGGAAGAGCTTCGGAGCAAGCGCCATTGTCTGATAGGAAAATAATGATTGTGTTGTTCCATTCATTATTATCTTTAACTTGCCTCAGAATTTCACCAATGGCTCTATCCATTTCAGTCACCATAGATGCGTAAACCTCCATGCGCCTTGCTTGCCAAAGCTTTTCGGGCTCCTCCTCCCAAGGGAGAACGCGTGCATCGCGAGGACTCAATTCGGTCTCTTGAGGTATTATTTTGAGAGCCTTTTGTCTCTCCAGTCGGTTAGTTCTAATTACGTCCCAACCCACATCATATGTGCCAGCATATGATTTGATCGTCTCTTCTCTTGCGTGTAAAGGCCAATGGGGAGCGGTAAAAGGTACATATAAAAAATATGGCTGGTCCCCCCGCTTTTCTTTTAAAAATTTAACTGCCTCAGTTGCGATTTCATCCGTATAGAAAAAATCAGGGTTGTTTTCTGCCTCTAGTTCAATGTTTTGTAAGCCTCGCGTTAAAGTTCCAGGGCAAAAATACGTCGCACATCCATCTAAAGTTCCAAAGAATTCATCGAAACCTCGCTCGGTGGGCCAAGCACCATTTGGCTTATTTGGACTATTTGTTAAGTGCCACTTCCCAGTAATTGCTGTAATAAACCCATGAGCCTTTAATACCTCTGCGATAGTTGCACAACGATTATTTAAGTTGCCCGCATAGCCTCCCTCTGCCTCGTTGCTGCCGGTCAGAATGCCGATACCAGTTTGATGAGGGTGTAGGCCGGTTAGTAAAGAGGCTCGGCTAGGGCTACATCGAGGAGTGTTATGAAAATTTGTGAGTTTAATACCTTTTTTTGCAAGGTCATCCAAATTGGGGGTGCGTATCTCGCCACCGTATTCCCCAATATCAGAGTAGCCAAGATCATCCGCCAGAAAAATAATGACATTATTTACAGGTTTTGTCATGTTTGCAATCACCCTTTTCCTTTCAACTACTGAATAGCCAGGTAGGCATTCATAACTAAATTTTTGTTGTCATATATATCCATAATATTTCGAAAAGGAATTACGCCATTATCTTTGGCAATTTTCTCCCAGGCGTCAGATAAATTTTTCACTACTTCAGGATATTTTGAGCTGAGATCTACAATCTCACTTCTATCGATGGAGATTTCATAAAGCTCCCAGGGATAGTCATATTGACGGACTAACTTCCATTTTCCACGTTGTATAGCTGCGTTGCCACAGTGCTCCCACCATAGAGAGGGATTAGCAACATCCTCGCCTCGCCAAGTTTTAAACATACTCTGCCCCACCAATGGAGGTAAAGCTACTCCAGATCTTTCTTGGGGATAATCTATGCCAAGTAACTCAAGAAGAGTTGGCATGATATCAGTAAGTTGAAAAGGTTGATCAAAAATCTTTCCACTGCAAATATTTCCACGCGGCCAATGTGCGATTAGTGGTGAAGCAACGCCGCCTTCATGAGCCCACAATTTAAATAACTTAAATGGGGTATTAGATAAGTTGGCCCAACCACGGCCGTAGCTTGAATAGGTATCTTCTCCCCCTGGCATCACTAGAGGATCATTACCAATTTGCACAACTCGGCCGTTTTTAGTCCTATGGTGAAGGATATCGGTGCGCTCTCTCCACACCTGCAGTTCAACAAGAGGGATTGGATCTGCCGAAGCGCCATTATCAGACATAAAAAGAATAACAGTATCCTCCCAATCGCCATTTGTTTTAACTTGATCGAGGATACGACCGATTGCCCGATCCATTTCAGTAACCATCGCCGCATATACCTGCATCCGTCGAACCTGCCACTCTGGATTCGGCTCAGCCTCCCAGCAGGGGACACCATTGTCGCGCGGGCTAAGTTCGACGTACTCTGGAAAAAGCCCGATCTCTTTCTGTAATTTTAATCTGGAGACTCGAAGCGCATCCCAACCACTCTCATAAATACCCTCGTACTCAGAAATGGTTTTCTCGCGTGCATGTAGTGGCCAATGAGGTGCAGTAAAGGCAACATAAAGAAAATAAGGTACGCCAGGGTTCTGTAATTTATGTGACTTCAGGAACTTTACTGATTCATCAGCGATAGAGTCCGTATAGAAAAAATCTTCTCTAAGGGCTTCGTGTTCGACGTTTTCCGTTTCGCGAGTTAGTGTTCCTGGCTGATAGTAAGATCCGCAACCAGTCATCGTTCCCCAAAAGGTGTCGAAACCGCGCGCTGTTGGCCAGGCGTGATTAGGGGCACGATTACTCGGAGTCAAATGCCATTTTCCACGAATGGCGGTGATAAATCCGTGTTGTTGCAAGATTTCCGCAAGCGTAATACAACTTTCATTAAGTTCCCCGGGATAGCCACCCTTATCTGAATCGTCCTTGGCTAAAATACCGACGCCGACTTGATGTGGGTGCAAACCGGTCAGCAATGATGCCCTACTAGGGCTGCAGCGCGGCGTATTATGAAAATTACTCATCCTGATGCCCCTCGTGGCTAGAGAATCAATAATGGGGGTCTTTATCTCACCGCCGAAACAACCTAAATCTGAGTAGCCTAAGTCATCGGCCAGCAAGATAACAATGTTAGTCAAGACCTTACCGCCCCAGCGGTCAGACCGGTTACTATTTGACGGCTAACAAAAGCCGTAAGTACAACAATCGGAATGGCAGCAACAAAACCAGCTGCAGACATTTCTCCAAATAGAATTTGATAATCCTGCACTAAGCCTGCGATTCCAACTGTTAATGGCGCTGAATCGCCTCCCGTAGTCAAAATTAATCCTATTAAAAACTCATTCCATGCCATAATCGCGACATAAATTGCAACGGCACCAAGACCAGGTTTAGCAAGCGGTAGAAGGACGGATAAGAAGATACGTCTCTCGGTTGCTCCATCTATAAGGGCAGCTTCGCGCAACTCTTCAGGAATTTGATCAAAATATAACTTGATCATCAAAATTGCAAAAGGAAGGTTAAACACTGTGTTTATTAAAATTAGGCCTGTTAAAGATCCAAGCAGGTTAAGATTGGTAAAGACTACATAGAGACCAGGAACTAAGGTTATTGGCGGAACAATTGGAAGAAATGAGGCTAGGATAAAAGTAGGAATTGTAAACAATTTGGGTGGCTTCAGTTTAGAAAGTGAATATCCAGAGCCTGCACCAATGGCGAGTGTTAGAAGTACAGTACCAAACGTAATTATAACACTATTTATAATTTGACGCGTAAACTGCTGACCCGGTTTAGTGATTGCTCTAAAATTCTCAAGCCAAAATGAGAATTCAAATGAAGAATTAATTATCGATTTGTTTGGCATAAAAGCCAAAATTACGGTCCAGAGAATAGGGGTAACAGTAATGACAAGGGCAAGTAAAATACATGTCTCTGTGCCAAAATATATTTTTGGTCTTTTTTTATGGATTACCGACGTCATTCCCGCACTCTCTTTTTTCGAAAGAAATAGAATATTGAAACAATCAAAGCCAAAACAAAAACAATGCTGAAACTTAAGGCACTAGCGTATCCATAATCTAGTATTTCAACGAATATTCTACGGATATGGAGACTGATTATCGAAGTGGCATTATCCGGACCGCCCTTAGTCAACAAATACATCTCATCAAAGGCTTTGATAGTCATAATTACTCGTAGCGTTGCAACTAGAGCAATTGTTGGAAAAAGAATCGGTAGGATTATGTTTCCAAAGATTTTCCTCTCAGAAGCTCCATCTACCCGAGCGGCCTCAATAATTTCTTGATTTATTCCACTCATTGCTGCGTAAAAAAAAAGAAAAACGACAGGAGTCCAATGCCAGACGTCAACAACAACGACCGAAATAAATGCCCCCATTTTGCTATCTAGCCAAATTTGTGGATCTCGACCTAAAAACAAAAATAATTTATTTAGAAACCCCACAGTAGGGTCGAGAATCAGTAACCACATCATGCTTACTACTACTGGGGCAATGACTGCTGGCCAAATAAAAATGTTTCGGGCAAAATGCTTAAAAATTACAGAGCGTTGTACCAAAATAGCGCCTAAAATCCCAAAAAATAAAGTAAGTGAGACACATAAGGCAGAAAAAAGCAAGGTAACTTTAATAGAATTAACTGCCAATGGGTCAGTGGTGATCTTTTTAAAATTATCAAGGCCATTAAATTCAGAAAAAAATTCACCATCAAAAATAGCTGTCTCCATGAAAGACATTTTGATTAATTCGTATAGAGGATAAAGGGCGAAAACTGCAAGAAAAATTAGGAATGGTAGAAGGGCGAACATAGCATTCGCCCTTCTACTTATTACATAGACAGCAGAAATCCTAAGAGGGAAAAATGTTCTCGACTTAATCATCTTTGGTTTTCCTTGTCTATATTAACTTTTTAATAAATTACTAAGAGACGTTTCAAGACACTGTAAACCCCTTAGGACACTTAGCATTTATTTTTGTGATTTTTAATTGCTTTGTCCCTTTTGTGCAGGTGATTGTGACAGCCGTGGTGCCAGACATTTTGAAGTCAAAATCTCTCACAATTTTCGAGATGTCTGAAGACAGCCCCTGCATACCAGCTCCGGGTTCCAGAGTGCCCGCGGCTATAGCTGCAAACCTAGTCTCAGTCGCACTTAACATTTGAGCTGAGAACAAATATCTGACATTTGGAACCGCAAATTTAATGCCCTGCTGATAAACATCAAGATAATCACGTTGCGTGGAGGACAAATTAGCTGCAGCTATGACATCTGTGCGTGTGGGAATTCCTCCGTACTCAGCAAACTTTATTTGTGCTTTTTTGGAAAGAAGCCAATTAATATATTTGTACGCAGCTAATTTTCGTTCTGGGGAGAGGCCGGCAGGCACTGACAGAGCAAAGGTTCCTGAAACAATACCTGGATTACACTTTGCACAACCTTTTGGCATGACAGCAAAACCAATCTTTCCGGCGACTTTTGATAATGCAGGATTATTCATTTGGTTTGCTGCAGCGAATACAGTATGACCTTGTGCTGCTTCACCAGCAAGCATGGCCGCAATCACCTGTGCCTGGCCAATTGTGTTAGTAGCTTCGGGACCATACTTTACAAGTTTGCGCATAGTTGTTGCTGCCGCAATAGCTTCCTTTGAGGTCACATCTGGCGACCAATCGACGCCTTCTGCCTTAAAGAATTTTGCACCATAAGATGCCATGATGTGAGCCATATCGTATGTGACACTAGATCCGCTGGGCGTAGCCTGGGTTCGCATAATGTACGGATACTTAACTACGTTAGCTTGTTTTATTTTTTCCGCATTTGCGAGGACCTCATCCCAAGTTGTTGGAACTTTAAGATTTAACTGTGCATATATATCTTTACGATATAGCCAAACGTTTGTATTTCCATTAAGCGGTAGACTAACGACGGTACCTTTTGGATCACTAATTTTTTTTGCATCATTCCAAAACATAAAGTTTCCATATGAGCCAATATTCGGATCTAAACTGAATTTTGGGTCTATCTCCTTCAATGGTGTAACCCATTTATTTGCCGCAAACTCATGGGCAAAAAGCTCATCGTATTGATAAACATCAAAAGTCCTACCTGAGGCTTGAATGTCCTGAACCAGAAGAGGCCGCATTTCAGGATATGGAACTACTCTCAAATCCACCTGCACACCCGTTTCTTGGGTGTAATCAAGTATAAGCTTTTTGTAGGCCTCCACCCAAGGAGATACATTTGTATTAACCGTTATTTTAGTTACGTTAGCGTTTGCATAAGAGAGAGGTAAAAATCCCACTAAAATTGCGCTCAGCGTAATTTTAGCTAAGTTCACCCATCTCCAGTCTATTTTATGTTGCATCCATAGCCTTCTTTCTCTTATTTTTTTCTTGGTTCAACTTGAACCGATTAATTGTAAATTTGTATCCCACGCACATCTAAACCCGATATGTGCAGTTGGGCTATTTGGAGGTTGAGATGTTCTTGCCGATGGACGATACCGATTACAATAGGAATCGTGACACAAAAATGAGCCTCCTTTTATGACTTTACCCTTATCGGTTCTTACACTTTTCGGATGATTTAATTTATCTTCTTGATTATTTAGTAGATATAGTTCATTGCTCCACCAGTCATGACACCATTCCCAAACATTTCCGCACACATTATAAAGTCCGAAGCCATTGGGTTCAAATGAATTTACGGGTGCTGTTCCCAAGTAGCCATCCTCTCCAGAATTGAAATCAGGAAAATCGCCTTGCCAAATATTACAAGTAAAGTTACCGTTAATAATTAATTCATCGCCCCAAGGATACAAGGTGTTTTCACTTCCACCCTTAGCAGCCTTTTCCCATTCAGCTTCTGTTGGTAAGCGCTTGCCACACCATTGCGCAAAAGCATTTGCGTCATCCCAAGAAATATGAACAACGGGATGATTTTGTAGATCAACGAAAGAAGACTTTGGCCCTAGCGGTTGACGCCAATTTGCATCCTTGACTGCCGCCCACCATGGAATACTTGTCGGTTGACCAAGCAAAAATTTGCTATCTAAATTAGGAACTAGGAATTTAGGCACAAATGACCATCCCAAATACTCAGCCTCCGTTATATAGCCAGTCGACTCCACAAAAGATGCGAAATCCTTATTAGAGACAGCTGTCCTATCTATCCAGAACTCCTGGAGCTCGATTTTTCGCTTCGGGCCCTCTCTATCTAATGGGTAAGCCACAGCGTTATTTGTACCCATATCAAATGGCCCACTTTCAATCTTTGCCATCTTATTCAGCTCTTGAACAAATTTTTTTACTTTAACTGGGTTTATTGACTGCCTTTGGGCATATTGATTCGCTACTGTGGGGGCGCAACAGTCACTCACAATAAACCCTCTTTTCCCGAAAATTATATGTACTGTACACCACGCCTACAATAAATGAAAGGTCCGTATTGACTCAATCTCTATTAACCTAATAATGTTGTAGACCTAGAGAAAAATTATCCAAGGAAGACAGTTTCTTGGACCAATGTTCTGATCTGCAATAAAAATATTTTGAATAATTGTCATTGCCAATCAAGACCCATAGGACAACGGCTTTAAAGAATAATTGAACTTTTACGTAATTAACTTAAATTTTCCCAACTTGATTTTGATGAGTAAGGAGTTTCGTACGTTGGTTTATTTACATAACGTGAGTAAGTAAAATCAAGAGTAGCTCCAGCTCCAGGTGATAGTTCGAAAGATACCCACTTGCTATCAATCTCGTGTGAAGTGCTGGTACCGTCTAAAGTTATAACACGTACTGAGTCAAATCTATTTTCACCAAAATTACCAGCCTGTAAAGTTAAAAGTCTACTCTCATTATCATTAAGATTTACTATAATTATGCGAATACCATTACAAGTTAGCCTGTCAACTAGCGCACAAACATCCTCGGGAAGTCCCGAACGCGCCTTATGGCCGTCAAAATAACGAATCTTTGCGTGTTGTAATCCACCATTTACATGCATTGGAGCACCGTGCAACAACTGGTACAACCCTTCAAAGTAAATAGGATTAAATTCCTGCCAAGCGTGAATGCTATAACCAGGAATTCGTAAATCTATCCCCAGCTCTATATCTGCAGTCGATGGATCGTAATTATTCCAATTTTGTGGATTTCCAGTATTTGAGCGCATTTTATATAATTGTTGTTCAATAAGAGAAAGATTGGCTTTCAAAATACTTTCAGGATAATTTGGTAATTTCCCCTGAATGAAACGAAACCACGGTAATGTATTGCCGTTGTAATGTTTAGTGTTGCGTTTAGTGCGAGAATCCACCCCTGATACTTTAGGAATGACAATTCTATCCCAATCCTCATCATATGGAATAGCCTGAATACGATCTAAGTCCTCTTGTGCCATTGACGAAGTCCAAAGTTGAATCAAATAGTTCACTGGAGGTAGACGATAATCGTTCCACCCATCATCAAAATGACGATAAGGAACAGTTATAATTCCATTTTCATTTCTGCGAAGTGACCAAATCAAATCAAATTGAGATCTTGGAAGCCTTAGATATTGGCTATCTCCAGTCATGAGAACTGCATTCGTAGCGGCATTTAATAAAGGCTCTATTATGGTCATAAATCCATGAGGCCAGCGCCAGCCGTAATAGCCACCCCACCATTTCCCACCGAGAAATTCCCCTATCTCACCTGAAGTCCCGATGTTATCTGGCATGATCCCGCCATTTCGCGCACAACGCTCAGCCCAAGCCCTGATGTAATCGATCGCAATTTGCTTGGTCGAGGTTTCGTGTGAATACATGTAATGATGTGTAAGTAACGTGGTGGAATTTAGGTTAAGCGGCACATCTCCTCTATTCATTCGCTCATTCATCTTTGTGATTAGATCATCATAGATTTCGCAATCAGACCAATTACATTTCATTGATAAAAAATCTGTTTTTATAATATCCTCAAAGGGCGCGAGATATGCATCCATTACCTTCCTTTGAGTTTGCCAATCGTCTCGAGTAACCACTAGTCGAGGTCCTTTGCTGCCGGTCAAAGGAGATGCCATCTGTTTTTTTATTGGATCATAGTTTTTTGCCTCTTCATCCTCACCTGTATACAGACTGGCAAAACGCGCCGCTCTTTGCCGATCAATTAATGATTCTGGTTTGGTGAGGCCAAAAAAATAGTGGAAGAGATTACCTTCCCCATGGTGCATCCAATCGTAGTATCCGTCAAACTCGCGATAAATCTGCCCATATTTTGTCCATTGTAAAGTGATTGCATTCCACATCTTTTGCGCTAGCTGGTAAACCTCTTCGCTACCCCCGATACTGTAAAAAAGTGCAAGATACATGAAGCCCTCATAAGGATCATCTGATCCATCCATTCCTGACCACTCTTCAAGCCAAATTAATGATCCATTATCTTTTGTGTACTTTTTAACAAACTCAGGAGCTGCGGTATTAAGTGTGTCTATTATTTGTCGTTCCAACCGAGCCCACTGTTGAGGCATCGCCTTTGAAGTGATAAGAATTCTCGGGTGGTCTACTAAATCCATATTCCAATATTACCTCAATAAATTGAGTCTATATCCTTGAATAGATTTAATAATTTATCAATCACACATCGGTTTTGATCTTGATTGTACAACACAAAAATTTAAATAAAGACGTTACTTATTACAAAAGTTGGTACAGTAATAATTTCTTCTTGAGAGGTGATCCCAATCCCTTGAACTAGAACGGTTTTTTACTTTAAAGTGCACCAGAGATTTCGACTTTACCACCAATATTTTATTAAGAGTAAATTTTTGTCCACTTGGCACACTTGTCGAAGAGTTTTAATGAGTATCTATAACGGTGGAAAGTTTATTTAGATAAAAAGGGCTCCAGTTTCCTGGAGCCCTTTTAGAATAAATTACTTATTGACGATACTTGAAAAGTGTCGCTGAGTAATTTGGATCCACAAATAAGTTTTTATCGTTCTTTATCGCAGCCAAGACTGCCTTATTTGATGGAGTTTTTCCAGATTTAGCAGAGTTATGCAACATCTTTGCGATCATCATAATTTGGCTCGCTGAAAAATTGCAATGTTGCGTTCCATTTGGTGCAGCGACAGGTGTAACTGGTTTTCCATCCGCACTAAATGTGGTGTATTCATCTGCTGGCTTATTCCAGATACTAACAAGTAGGCCCTTTTTACTTTTGCCTTGGGCCACTGAACTGTTGTATTGGTTAATTAGGTACTGGGTTGCGCCAGGAGGAGTGATGTGATCAGCTGTCGCCGCTAATGTGATTGTCGGCACCGTAATTTTACCCTCAATTTGAGGTAGTGCTTTCAAACTAGCAACAGCTCTAGCATCAGCTTTTACCCTTGGAGCAGCAGGATTTAATGGACTTAGATACGCCAACATACCAGCGGTTGCAGTTTTTCCTGATAATCCAGCAGAAAAAACATCACTATCGTCGCCTAATCGATCGGAGTAATTCGTCTTTGAGTTGTCGTATACCACTCCGCCAGCTCTAAGTTCTAGGTCATATGAGGCTACAACTGCAAGAAGAGCAGCCTCAGCTGCGTTCTCTAAAATCGCAAGTGCCGGACTGATAACCAAGCCAAATGATGTCTCAAGAGGTCCCTTTGGCCCACTTGAGGAGTCGAATGTTTTGGATTGAGTTGGCACCCCGGCCAATAAACCCATTAGTAAAACAGCACTTCGCACTGGAATACCCTTTAAAGTGGCGGGCACAGTTGAAGTGGTGGGCCATGCAGGTTGCAATGGGTTCGCGGAGATTGCAGCAGATAATGTGCCAAAGACAGTAAGCACCTTACCTATATCGGTAACCATTTGGGTATAACCAACAGTCCCAGGAGAGTAATTGCTTCCTTGAATTGTAGGATCAAATAATGTCTTTGTTAACCATAATGCATCTCCTGCATAGGTAACTGCATTCGCCTCAGCTGACTCTGATAAACAAAGTGGTGCAGCAG
>Ga0194116_10005900_pt1 | contig 13291 bp, 9 predicted proteins | sample TA2MahsurfametaG_4_FD_148617 | JGI IMG/M metagenome (GOLD analysis project Ga0194116, IMG submission 148617) | Freshwater microbial communities from Lake Tanganyika, Tanzania - TA2015008 Mahale S9 surface | ecosystem: Environmental > Aquatic > Freshwater > Lake | place: Tanzania: Lake Tanganyika... | reverse complement strand
TTTTCATTTTTTATAAAAATAATATATTATATAAATTAAACAAGCAAAATAAGGAAGGAATAAATTTTTAGATATTTCTTTCAATTTAGTGAAATTGAATTTATATATTATTTATATATTTTAAATAAAATAATTTAAAAATTTTCAGAAAATTTCAAAATAAGAATTTTTTAAATAAGCATTATTGCTATAATATTTAAGCAATTTTATTTTGAAAATAGATTATTATAAATTTTTTATTTAAATTTAATAGAAATAATTAAATATATAAAGTTTCACTGATAATGCAATAATTATAAAAAAACTATTTTTCTCACCTTAGTCAATCTCTTCAGATTACGAGGAATATGCAATTAAATATAATTATTTTTTGATATGATAAATGTTAAAATTTGATAAATTTCATAAAAATTTAAAATTCAATTAATGATTAATTTAAATTAAAAAATGATTATAGAAGATAGAAAAAAATTTTAAATAATTTTTATATATCAATATCAAAATTTCTTCTTCCGAAACCCTTCTTTTTGTTAGCACAATTTAAGTTTTTGAGATAATTCTCAGAAGCGGAGTTATCTTTTTCTTTTAGATCTAGATTTGATGAAACCTCTTCTGCACATTTTATAGAGGTTTTTTCTGATTTTTTTTCCCAAGAATTTTCAGTCTCTTGATTATTATTAAAAGTAAAATTATTGCTACAACTGTAAATTTCTTTAATATTATTTTTATTTATTATATTATTGTTACTGCCACTGCTCTCTGTTTGAATCTGTCTGCTAGTTATTCTTTCAGGGCTTTTACAAAATTTATCTATATCATCTGATAATAAAGTTGGATGATTAATCTTTTTTAAGTCTCTTTTATTCCTTTCAATATTTAAATTTAAATTTCTTTTGTATTCAATATTAAATTTGTTTTTGTTTTCATTTTCTTCAATTGAATCCTTGGTAGAGTTAATATTTGATTTTAATTTATCTTTTATGTCAAAGATTTTGTTTAGATTATTTTGTTGTGAATCAAATTCATCATTCGTTAAACCATAATTAAAATTAAGATTTTGATTGTTTATTTTCTTCTCAGGAAGTTTTAAATTTTGAATTTCAGAATTAATTTTATCTCTAATTGGAATTTCTGTTCTAAATTCTAATTTTCGATCTGAAAAGTGTTTTAAATCTTCTTGTATTTTATATTTTTCTTCAATTAAATTATTTGAAATTTCAATTAGATTTTCATTTTTCTGAAGATTGCTATCAGAGTTCTTATTCAATAATTTATCATATTTTTCATTTATCTTTTCGGTGTCAATGCTAATTCCATCAAATTTGGTATTAGAATTTCTTTCTTTCTTTTTTTTTCGATCATTTAAAAGTTCTCTGTAATTATTATTTTCTATATCTTCAGAATGCTGCAAGTCTTCTTTGTAAACATATTCAGGATGAATTTTAATTTTTTGATTTTCTTCTTGCTCTTCTAAAAAACCCTGATTTTTCTTTTCATTAGAAATATCATTTTCAAAAGCTACTTCATTTTTATTCTTATATGTTTCAATTTCTGAATTTAATCTGTATTCAAAATTCAAATTTTTATTATAATCTTTATAATTATCATTTATTATGGAATCCTTATTGGCAATTTTAAGATTCATATTTTCATTTTTATTTGTTTCTGAATTTTTATTAGAATCAATTAAATTTTTTTTAAAAACATTTGTTGCTTTATTATTATTAAAAAAATCATTTACTGTATTATTATCAATCTTATAAAATAGGGGATCATCATTGTGATTTTCCATATTGACATTTTTATTACTATTAGTATTTGTATTAAAATTCTTATATTCCATGTCTTCTTCTGAATAAGTATTATCCTCTTCTAATTGATTAATCTTAAGCTGCCTATTACTTTCATCTTCTTCAGTGTTTTCTTTTTTATATAAATTAACTATTGATGATTCATCCGGTAAATTTACTTCTTTAGATATTTTATGAATATCTTTACTATAATAATTATTAATAACATCATCTATTTTTTTATTTTCGGTTTTTTCCCTTAACATTATCTTATCGAATTTCTCGAAAATATTATTTTTTAAAATTTTAGTATTTTCAACTTTTTCTTTATCTCGAGATTTAGATATTAAATCAATTTCTTTTAATTTTTCCTTTTCCCTTTCCTTTTCCCTCTCTTTATTGAAATTGTTCTCGAGTAAGAGTATATTTTGTTTTTTATCTTGAATTTTCCTGTTTAATTCTAATAATTTATTTTTGGCATTAGAAACTTTTATTTTTAATTCAGTATAAATTTCAGAATTCTCCAAATTGTTATTATCTTTTTCAATAAAAAGCTTTAATTCATTTTCATATTTTTCATGGTTTTTCTCAAGTCTTAATCTCTCATATTCTAATTCAGTTACTTGAGAAGCTATTTCTAAGATTTGTTCAACAATATTTTTGATATTTGCAGAATTTAACAAATAAGAGATTTTTAATATTAAATTTTTATAATATAAAAGATCTCTTTCAAAAATAGTTAATTTGCTATTGAAATTATAATTCTGATATTTGTTTTGATCATAGAGTTTTTTATTATCATTTTTAAAAGATTTTAACTCTCTATTTAATTTCTCATTTTTGTTCTTATAATCTGAAATCAAATTTTTCAATTTATTTATTTCTTCTTGAAGAATAAAATATTCATTCTTGTTATTTGTCTTTGAATTTTCTGTATTTTGTGTATCAAATTCTTTTCTAATATCTTGTGATGATTCTCTTCTTCTTTTACTATAATTGTTACTTTCATTAGGATCTTCAAATGAGTTATTTTTTAAATTTTTTTCGTAATCAAGTATTGTATTCAAAGTTGACTAAAAAAATGAATTATTTCGATAATCAATTTTTATTTTAAAAAATTTCAATATTTAATACATTTATCTCTTGTTTGGTAATATCTATCCATTCCCCAAAGCTTTCAACTGCAAATAATACATCTTTTGTGTTGCTGCTTAAATCTATATTCTTCTTATTAAAATTTCCTGCCAAATTTTTTGATTGATTTTTGTATATATCATTTAAATTACAATTTCTTTCATTCCTTTTTCGATCAATATTTGATATAATAGATTCTCTGTCTTTTCCAACATATTTTCTAAAATTGAAATCACTGTTATTCGAATATTTATCGTTAATTTCATTAAAATTATTTTCTGTATCATTTCCAGAAAGAAGTTTATTCTTTAAACTAATTAATCTAGAAATATAATTGTCAAATGAATTAAGAGTGTTTCTAAAAGCTGATTTTATATTCACAAAAGATAAATTAGAGATTTTATTGTGATTACTTATTAAGGTACTTTTTTGAAGAACTTCGTTTTCCAAAGCTTTAATTAATTTTTCTTTTAAAAAAGCCTCTTTTTTTTCATTATCCATTAAGTTTAATATTTTATTCTTTTCTTTATTTAATGATTCGATTTCTTTATCATAAACCTTTTTCTCATTCTCATATAAATTTAAATATTTGCTTTTTTCTTGTTTTAAAATATCAATTTCTTTTTCATAAACCTTTTTCTCATTTTCATATAAATTCAAAAATTTGCTTTTTTCTTGATTTAATATAGCAATCTCTTTTTCATAATCATTTTTTTCTTTTTCATATAAATACAAATATTGGTTTTTTTCTTGATTAAAAATAACTATCTCTTTTTCATAATCATTTTTTTCTTTTTCATATAAATTCAAAAATTGATTTTTATCCTTTTTGAGAAATTCTATTTCTTTTTCAAAATCCTTTTTTTCTTTTTCATATAAATTCAAAAATTGTTGTTTTTCTGTATTTAAGAAATCAATTTCATTTTCAAATTCCTTTTTCTCTTTTTCATATATATTTAAAAATTGTTGTTTTTCTTTTTTTAAAATCTCTATTTCATTCAGAGTTTCTTGATTTTTCTTTTTCAATTCTTCTATTTCTAAAATATTATTATCATATTTTTGATTAAACTTTAAATTATCCTCGTTAAAAAGCTTTAATTTTTCTAAAAGCAGGTTTTCTTTTTTACATGCATCTGAAATCTTCTCTAATAATTTTGAAATTTCATTTTCTTTTAGATTTCTATCTTCATTTAATCTAAGATTTTCTGCTCTAAGTATTTCGTTATTTTGAATTTCATGGTTGAGCTTTTTATTAAGAGCTGAATTTTCAAGATTCAATTTTTCAACTTTTTTTAAATGTTCTTCTATTAAATTATTCAAACTATTTTTTTCTTTATAAAATTCAGATTCTTTTTCCTTAAACAAATTTTGATTATTTCCTAATTTATTTTTTTCATCCTCAAATAAATTTTTATATACACTTAATTTATCCTCAGTTTCTTTTAAAAGATTTTCTTTTTCCCTTAAAGAAAATTCCATTTTTTTACAATTCTCTTCGAAACAGTAATTTTTTTTCTCTAAGTTTTCCTTTTCTATTAAAATTTTTTCAAATTCCTTATTTTGTAATTGAAATTTATCTTTATACTCCAAAAGCTTCCCCTCTAACAAACCTTGCTGATCGACAAGTTTACTTAGATCAGTAATAGTATTATCCTTTTCTTCTATTAATATTTGAAGTTCTTCTAATTTCTGATTTTCCTTTTTTACATTAAAATTAAGATTTTCAAATTCAGTTTTTAAAATTGAGAGTTCTGAATTAAGATTATTCTTTTCAAATTCAAGTTTCTTTACATAAATCTTTGTTTCTTCTAGCTCAGATATGCCCAAAGATAGATTTTCTACAATTTTCTCACGCTTTAGATCGTTATTCTTATTAATTTGCTTCATAAATTGAGTTTCTTTTTCCAAATTTGAAATAATAGTGTGTAATTCACCTGTAAAATTTATCTGATTTTCTAATTCCTTTTGAAGCTGGGAGATATCACAAATAAATTCTATCATAGTTTTGTTTTGAGGGCAAATAAAGTTTCTGAATTTTAAATATTGAAAGTTAATAAAAGAATAAAACACAATTTAAATATCAGCTGAAGCTCTATTGAATATTATAATTAAATAAAATTTACAAAATCAAGATAAATTAAACAGGTTATAAATGTATTACAAATATTTATTACTTTTGTTTCTGTAAAAGTTCAACTAGGTCATTATTAACTATTGAGTTTTCTACTATAGTCTTTAAAATTTCAATATAATTCTTTTGCTCTTCTGATAATAATACTTCTTGATTTAGGGATTGTAAAATTGTTTCTTTTTCTTTTTTCAATTTATTACAATATTCTTGGAGATTCAGATAGGCCTCTCTTAGGCTTTCATTTGGTATTCGCTCTAAATTCAACATTTCAGTCTCATAATCAAATTTATTCTCTTTTTCAGAATTTAAGTTTATATTTCTCAGGAAGACTTTTTCTTTTTCAAGATTATCAACTTTGAGCCTTAAAAAATTGTTTTCCTTGAAAAAGTTTTAAATAATTTTACAGAGATAAAATAATTTTAATAAAAAATAATACATTTTGTAAATTGGTAAAAGCATCTTTAAAATTTAAACTACTTAAAACATTTTCATCGCCAATTCTTTTATAGTTTTTGTTGTCAATATTTTTATATGTCATTAAAGAATTAATTTCCTTAAATCTTGCTGTAGGAATTGGCTCATCTAAAAATTTATTTTCATTCAAGGGTAAAATTTCTTCTGGATTTAATTGTAAAATTCTATTTTCTAATATTTCCTTATAGCGCTGTAACTCATATAAGCGTTCCGCTTGATTTTTTATTTTTTTTTCTAATATAGTTTTATAATTCGTGTCATTATCATCTTTATAAGATTTTTGCTTGATTATATTTTTATCCCTACTATTTTTGGAATTGTTTCTACTTTCTTTTTGTTTATTGAGTGAAATTCTTTTATTTTTTTCATTGGAATTACTTAAACTATTATTTCTTAAAGTTTTACTAAAATTATTATTGGCATTATGAAATTCTTGTTCTCTGCGGCCTCTATTATTGAAGGTTTGATAATTTTTGTTTTGGTTAATAATAGGATTATTTATACTAAAATCGAAAGTTAGATTATGATTATTTTGGTTTTTATCTTCATTGTCCTTATAAATAAAAAATTTCCTCGAATTTTATTTATTCAAATTTAGAATTTACAGTAATATCCAATAAATATTGTTAAATAAAATAAAGATAATCAACTTTTTTTATAATACCCAAAAAATTAAAAATAACTTATTATTACTTTATATCTTGTCTCTCTTAAGTTTGGTATTTGCTCTTTTTGAAATCTATTAGTATAAGACATTTTAAATTAACTTTCTTAAATTTTAATTAAAAAATTTTGATGAATTCATTTAAAAAAATTTATCATTGAAAACATAAAAATTTTATTGAAAATTAAAGATTTTGGATGTAAATGCGATTAAAATATTTTTAGGCACCAAATAGAATTTAATAAAAATTTTGTTTTATGGTGCATTGCATAAAATGTGTTTTTCAAAAATAAAATCTAAAATTTGAGCAATAATAAGAAATTTTTTCTAAAAAGGATAATTCTTGGTTTATTAAAAAAATAATTCTAAGTTTTTTCTTAAATTTCATTACCTAAATTAATTTTTAAAATATTGATTTTAGATTAAAAAAAAAATAATCAGTTTTAAAAGTTTAAGTTAAAGGAATCAGATTATTTATCATAAAAAGAAATTAATTTATCATAATGAAAATTTCAAAATTTTAATAAAAATATTCAGATATTCAATTGATAAATTATCTTTTATATAACTAATTATATTAACATTATTATTATTTTTAATTCAAAATGCAAACAAATTACGGGAGTTATAAAAATACCTTTAAAGGAAACTCATCTATCAATTTTAATAAAGAATCAGTTTCAAATCGAGAAAAAGATATTAATAATTCTAAAGATACTAATACAGGAAATAATCAATTACAAAGTTATGTTCATCAACAAAATAAAAAAAGTTCAAAAAATATAAAAGAAAATCAAGGAAATGAAGTCTCAGTTGAAGAAGAAAAAAATCTAAAAATTAAAACTGCCCTTTATGGCTCAAATAAAATTGAAAATTCATCAAAGTAATTTTTTATTATAATGTTTTTGAGAAATCCTTTAAAGTTTAATTTTTCAGAAAATAAAAAAAAAATGGAAAAAGAAAGAGCTGAGAAACAAAATTTACAGTTGGAATTATTTGACTCTGTAAATCTTAAAAACAAACTTAATAATTTTTTTATGAATGGTGCATTTCCAAAAAAAGATATAAAGTTTTTATTTTCAGGAAATAATTTGAAAGAAAGAAATTCACATTTAGAATTTAAAGATTGTGTTTATACCAAAGAAGAAATTGATATACATTCTGAGATCCAATTAGAAAATTTGAAAAAAGCCAATTTTGAGTCGACTATTAAAAATCTTGATAATTGGGATAGTGAGCATCTGATTGAAAATAAGTCAAAATTAATAAATAATTTCAAGCTTTTAATTGAGAGTAAATTTAGCAATTTCAGAGAACGATGGACTAGTAATTATAAGAAATCTGATCTGCATAACCAGAAAATAGATTTAAATTCTTCAGTTTCTAGTACAAATAAAAATCTAAAAAGTTCTCCAAATCATAAATCTAATAGTAAGTTAATTGATGTGATAAAGAACATCGGAGCTAAAAATAATAAAAGAGGAAATATAGATAGTAGCTATAATTCTGACCATGATAATGAAAAGCACAATAATGATATGAATCCAAATGAAAATAAACTACCAGATTTTTTAGAAGATGAAGAAAGGGATCAAATGTGTATATTATTACATAATATTCACATATTTAGAAAGAAGTTTGATTTTAATATTTTTATAAAAAAGTATGAAAATAAAAAGTCAGTACTTGAAACAAATAATAATACTAATATGGAAAATTTTGAAATTAGCAAACCATACACTGCAAAAGGAAATCTTGGTTTTCTTCAAAGATTTAATAAAAGTGAGAACACATTCCAAAATTTTACTAGAAGTTTTAGTTCCCATAAGAATATAAATAATATGACTAATATAAATTCTGTTTTGATTAATCATAATAATATTAAATTTTCTATAAATAATATTAATACTAATCTACCTAATATTAATAAAAATGATGGGTATAAAAATTGTTCTGCATCCATTAACTTTGATAAAAATAATCATAATTTCGATTGCACAAAAGAGACAGATCCCAAATTATTTAAAAAATTTGAAATTAAATTAAAAATTCATAATTCTATTGAAACTCCAATAATAAACACTGATAAAGATATAAATGATAGCCCAAATTGTGAAAAAAAAAAAATTCTAAGTACAAATATAATCACAAATGAAAATTATCAAAATTCAAAAATAATAAAGCCAATTATGATTGATTTAAAAGAAAAAAATATAAAAAATCAAGAAAATTCTTTAAAAATAGATAATCCTTTAAATTATGAAAACTCTGCATCAGATAGAAATAACAATCTTTTAATTATTGATAATTTAGAAAATAATTTTTCAAAACAGGATACTTTTAACAACACTAATAAAAATTTCTACAAAGAAAAGTTCAAAATTCCTTTAGATTTAAATGTTGATAATACCTTTGAAAATAAGGCTTTGGCAAGAAAAGATAATTATATTAATAAAGAATATTTAAAATCTATATGTGAATTTAAAAAGGATTTGCAAGTTTCAGGAAATGTTATTTTCTTAAACAACGGAAGTGTGTTAAATTCAAAGATGAGTGAAGATGAAAAAAATGGGAATTTTCAGTCAACAAATAATAATGCTTTTAGTATTTTAAATTACAACACAAATAACACCATTAGATTAGGAACTTCAAAGGATAGAAAAAAATCCGACTTATTTTTGAAAGAATTTGATAAAATTGAAAACAATTGGAATTCAAATAGAAATAATTTAAGTACAACCAAAAATTCAAAAAATGCATATAATGGTAGCTTTTTACTCAATACTAATCAAAACATAAACAGCAACAATTACGATATTTATAATCTTACAGAAAATCAAAAAAACATTTTCGAAACAATTAATAAATCAAATCAAATTAATACACATAATCAAAATAATTTAAAAATTACTGCAACTAATAATAATGATATAAGTGAAATTAGTAATAATGAAAACGAAAATTTTGGAAACAAAAATAATTTAGGATATAAAAATTCTAATCAAATTAAATGTAAAGATGGAAACATCAAATTTAATTTATATCTAATAGATAAATATACCCAATTAAAAGATAAAAAAGGTTTCGAGGATCTTGATAGCGTTGACTATTATAAAAAAATAATAAAGGAGAAAGATGAAAAAGAAAGTTTTCTAAGAAAAGAGTGAAAAATAATTTATATTATATTTTTAAAAAATATTAATTTTAAATTTTTGAATTTATAAAAAATAAAATTTAGTATATTACAAATGACAAGGATGATATTTGAAAAAAAACACAAGCGAAAAACTCTGAATAAAGAAAAATGTGACATAGTTATTAAAATTAACCGATTAAAAGAAAAACACACTGTAAATTAATTTTAAAATGAGAATAATTCATTTATTTTTATAAATTTTCATAAATTTTATTAGATTGACCTTGCTAATTTAAAAAAGGAGAAGTCTAATGAAGAAATTCTAATTCACAATATTTACTATAACACAGGTAATTTCTTAGCCTCCAATATTTTGGGAAAGCTATCAAATAAGCAAGTTAATTCTCCTTCTCCAAATAAAAATAAATCAAATAATGCTGATTCGAATGGAAAGTCTTCAATAGGAAAAATTTTTAAAAATATGTTAAATAAAAAAGTTTCGGATTCCAACACAAATTATAACAATAATGCGGAAGAAGCAAATAAATCACCACCTAATTCAAAAAATGGTTATAATCAAATAAATTCAAATATCAGCAAACAAAATCCATGCAATAATGAAAATAATACTAATATGTCTAAAAAGTATTTAAATATTGATTTGAACATTAAAAAAAACAATTCTTCAAGTGTAATTGATTCATCTATTGCTTTAAATAGCAAACTAAATTCCAAAAATAATCAAAATTATAATACTTCTGATAGAGCGATTTACTCAAGTGTTGATGCAAAATATGAAGAACTGTTTAAAAAACTAGATGGTGACTTTTTACCTGTAAAACTTGAATATGAAAAAAAAATAGAAAAAATCAACAAAATCGTACTTCAATTAGACAGCGATATCCAGTTATTGAAATCTAATTTAGAAATTTTGTTTTCAAAACAAAGACAATATTACATAGATTTATTAAATAAAGGTATAGATGTTAGATCTGAAGGCCTTAAATGGATTGTTAAAAGATTAATTGAGTTAAATACTGTCATTGATTACGGAATTTTTCCAAGATTTTTAGAAAAATCACAAATTGATTATATTATATATATTTCATATAAAAGTGTAGAAATTTCTCAAATTAAAATATTAATGAAAATGCTTCGTGCAAGACATTTAAAAGAAAGCAAAATTGGAATAGTTGATTCTGGTTTGAGTCTTAAGAATTCGGAGAAAGAGACTCCTAAAAGTATTACAAATTGTAACCTTCACTTAGAAAAAAAAAATGTTCTTAATCTTAGAGAAAAAAAAAATAATCATTTGAATTCAAATTCAAAAAATAAATTAGAGCATAAAGTTAAATTTATATTTAATTCAGTAAATGAAGAGAATTTAAAATCTATTAATCCTGAAAATAACAAAAATACAATTAAAGATCTTAATTTAACTTCAAATGAAGCTCCCATTAATAATAATTTTGATAACAAAACAAATGAGGTAAATTTTACAAATGAAAACTGTGATGATATTCTCATAAATTATGATAGACTAAATTCTTGTGAGATTTTTTTTAACACATTTTATACAGGCAAAAAGTCGGTATTTTATTTAAAAAGTTTTTCTGAGAAGGCATTGAATATCTTTGACAATATCTTTCAAAAATATGAAATTATTGGTAAGAAAAAACTCGAATTCTATAAGAAAGATAAGAAAGTAAGATGAATTAATTACTAATTTTTCTAAAAAATTTTTCTGATATATACAAAACCATTTCATTAATTTAATATTATATTATAGACACTTGATAAAATTAATTCTTTAAAAGACAAGTTGAGGATCATATCTTCAGGAAACGCTGAAAATGAAACGTTAGAAGTAAACTAAATATAAAAAAATTTTTAGGAAATAGGGGAAAAAACAAACAAAATTTTAAAATACTTCATGGATAATTATGAAGAAAAATTATATTTAAAAGAGATTATCAATCTCAAAGAAATAATAAAAATATATGATAGTGAAATAACTTCTCTTAAACAAAACCAAATTAACTTATTTGGAAAAAGATACGAAACATTAAGAAGTACAGGAGAATTTTCAATCCAAAATGAATTAATTTATTCTTGTTTGTTTGGTAACGGTATAGTATAAATTAATATATGCATAATCTATAATAGAAAAAATTTAGATATTTAATATTTTTCAATAATTTACTATTATATAAATAAATTTATAAAAATTGGAACTCGATTTTTTTAATATTTTCAATAAAAGGTAAAATTATTTTATCTTTATTATTAAATATTTAATTAAAGATCCTATTTAATAAAAATTTAATTTTAAATAAACTTAAAATTTTAAAATACAAAAACATAACTTCTTAAATAAATTATTTCGATTTGAAATTAAGTAAACTTAATTTTTTTTTAATTCTCTTATGATTTTATATATTTATAGCGGATGTTCGTTTCAATATTGTATTTTATTTTGAGAAAAATATTTAATCAATTATATTTCAAACAAAATCTTTAAATTCCACGAAAATCTTTTAAGTAAAAAAGGAAATTTCTTATGATTTTTTATTGAATAAATAATAATATGCTTTCAACGAATTTATCTTTATTTTTTAAAATCTATTCCCCTTAAATCATCTTGAATACTTATAAATATAAGTAAATATATCAATTATTAAAAGCAATTGATTTTTTGATTTTATTTCATAAATGGATATAGATTTGAAAAATCAAATTAATTTATTTGATCCTTTATGGGTTTTCCTTTTAGCTTTAATGACTAATGTGTTTTCAGAATTTCTCTCTTGGATGTTCATTTATAGAACAAAAAAATACTCTACTACTAAAAAACAAATTGATTCATTAACAAAAAAAATTGAAGAATCCAAAGAAATGCATAAAATGAAAGATAAAAATTTTGAAAAAAAAATAAAACTCCAAGAGAATGAGCTTAAGAATTTAAATAGTGAGATGATGAAAGTAATTAAAATATCTAATTAGTTTTTTTATGTTCATTTTAAAATGAAATTTTATTTTGAAATTCCTGTTTTGTTATAATTTAAAAAAGGTCAAAATTAATATTTATTTAAAATTTAAATTTTTAATAAAGAAAATAGATAATCCTTGAAATTATTAAATAATATAGACTAGATTAGTTACTACTTTCATAATTGGCTTGTTTGTGATATTTTTCCTCAGCTTATTTAATAGTTTTTATCAGGTAGATCATGATTTCTATTTTATTTATAATCAATCGAATTATCTTAAAGTTCTCATCATATAAATTTTTTGAAATAGGGTATAGTAGTTGCAAAATTACCATTTGAACCATTTGGATTACTGTCATCTGTTTCTCATAGAGGAATTTTATCAAATGATAAAACTGATTGTTCTTTTATTTTCTTGTATATTTTATCAAATGTTGTTTTAAGACCTATAATTCAAAAAATTATGGGCTTTGCTCCACCAAGGAGTGCAAATCAATTCCCAAATTTCTTTGGAGCTCCTGGAGAAAATTAATTAGATTAAAAGCTCAAAAATATTTATAATTTTTAGAAATCTAAAATAAAATCAATTGGATATCTTAGTAAAAAATGTTGGAAAAATTTATTAAAAAGTAAATAATTTTATTGATTAATCAATAAAATTAAATAACCAGCAAATTAAACTTTTTATTTCATTTTCAATAATCAATTATTTACAGTTGATTTTTTTTTTTTTCGATTCGAAATATTAAAATAAATTCCAAAATTTAATTTAAATAAAAATTGAATAAAAATTTTTAATTAATAATAATTTAAATCTTTAATAATAAATATTAGGTGAAATATACTTTTTATTTGATGATATAAAAGAAAATATTTAATATTTTATAAAAGAGAGATTTGAATTTTAAGATAAAGTTATAATAAATGGGGATTGGGGATTGTGGATTGGGGATTGGGGATTGGGGATGTGTC
>Ga0194116_10005897_pt1 | contig 13296 bp, 11 predicted proteins | sample TA2MahsurfametaG_4_FD_148617 | JGI IMG/M metagenome (GOLD analysis project Ga0194116, IMG submission 148617) | Freshwater microbial communities from Lake Tanganyika, Tanzania - TA2015008 Mahale S9 surface | ecosystem: Environmental > Aquatic > Freshwater > Lake | place: Tanzania: Lake... | reverse complement strand
AAATCTTTAAATTATAAAAAATATAATTTAATTGATAATCTCCCAAAATGCGAAATGAAACCCATTTTTTAGAAAATCTGATAATTGTAAAGAGGAATTATTTATTTTTATGTAACATTTTTAGACTGAATAGTAAAAGTATTTTTTAGTTATAAGGTATTTTGTTATTGTAAATTATCAATTAAATTATTGATTTTATTATATATATTAATATTTAAGTTATTTTGTTTATATTCAATTTCTATTAAATCTATAAGAATTTTTTTATCAGAAAAAATATCTTCTTTCATTTTTCCTATAATCTTAAAAAATTCTTCTCTCATTTCTTGTAAATAAATCTTATGTATCCCAATATTTTCTCTATTTCCTTCTATCTGTTCTTTTATTATATTCAAATTTGAAGAATAATCTTTTTCAAGTAAATTATCAATACTTTCTTTAACAATTTCATTATCTTTATTCATTGGACTTAAATATTTTCTATGGTTTAGCATTGTGTTTTGATCCCCATCATTGAACTCAACTATTGAATCAAGGTTTGAACTTAATTCTTGATTTAAATTTAAACAAATTTAATTTATATGAGGTAAAACATAATAATTAAAGATATCTAAAACCCCATTTAATTTTGGATATTATAATTTTTGGCTTTCTATAATACATAAAAAAAGGGGATTTATTTTTGAATAAAAGAGAAGAGGGTTTAGCTTTGAATAAATTTAAAACAAATTTATTCTTACTTATTTTTTTAAAAAGCCTATCATAATCTATTACTATATAATCATCCAAAAGATTGGCGTTTAATTTATTTTTGAAATTCTTTTCAGAATCATATTCAGAATATATTTCATCTGTAATATTTTCACTGATTTTATTTGTTCTATTAAGGAGAATCTTCCCATTCAAATTTATTTTGATCTCAATAGATGATAAAGAATTATTGTATTTTGAATTTTCTTTAGAAATTAAACTTTCAAAAAATTGATGTTTCATTATTTTATATGTATTGTAATTAAAAATATCTGTCAAGTTTTTATAATTTCCTGTTTTTCTTGATTTTTCAGAATCAACTCTAATCTTTTCATTTTTTTCTAAATCATCAAAATATTCGTAATATCTTACATTCTCATCCAAAACTTTTTCTTTTATAAGATTGTCGATTGTATTTTTCATATCAACCTGATAGTTTCTTTTATAAATTTTATTAGTATTTATATTTGCATTGTATTTATTTAAATTGGTTTGAATAATATTTATTTCATCGAGCATTCCGAGTAATTTAACATCCATTGACTTTTGCTTTAAATTTAATTGATTAATTTCATTTGATAAAATTTTATATTTGTTTTGACAATCTTTTAATTTAGAAGAGTGATTGAATATTGTTGAATTAAGGTCATTAAAATGATATGTAAAAATATTTTCTTTATTTTTCATCTTCTCTAATTCAGACTTAATTTGATTGAGATTTTTATGAGAATTCTCCAAGTTTTTATTTTTTTCATCCAAACTGTTTATTAGAAAGGTTAAATTGGATTTTATCAAAATAAAATTGTTCTCTATAGCCAAATTCTCAGTTTCTATTTTATCTATATCTTCATTTTTTATATTTTTTTGCTCCAAAATGTTATTTTTTTCAGCAAGCAATTGCTTTATTTTTTTTTCAATTTCTTCAATTTTTTTGTTATCATCATCTAAACTTTGAAAAATTTTTATTTTTCGATTTAGATTATTTTCTATGAGCATTTCAGTACTATTTTTTTGTGAATTGAGATCATTGATTTTTTGTTTTAAATTAATAACCGAATTTTTATTTTTACTGATTCTCTTATTTTGAAAATCAAATTTTCTTTTTAAATTTTGCTTGTCTGAGTTTACCATCTTTAAAATATAGTTATTTTCAAGCAAATCTGCTTGTGTTTTTGTTATGAGATTATTATGAAACTCAATATCAAATTCCAAATTTTCTTTTTGAGTTTGTTTACTTATTAATATTGATTGGGTTTTATTATATAAATTTTTCTCTTTCTCTAATTCGGTTAATTTTTTATAAAGAATTTCCTCTTCAATTTGAATTAATTTACCATCTCGAATAAAAGACTTGTCAATTTTTTCGATTATTTTTTTGTAAGATTTAATTTGCTTTAGCTCCAAATTTTCAAAAGAGGCTTTTTCCTTGTGTAAATTTTCAGACTCTTTATATAAATTCGCTAAACTTGTTTTTTTCTTTTCCAAGCTAGATAAGTCATTTTGCAAATTTGTGATATTTTGTGAAATTAAAAAATTATTTGTTAGGATTTTTCTTAAATTTTCTTTTAAATCATTAGCTTCAGATTTTGCGTCTTGACAAGATTGGAAGACAACACTATTTATGAATTTAAGAAAAAAAAACTTTTTTTCTTTTATTGTTAATTCTGCATATTTTTTCTCAAGGTTTTTGATGTAATACTCATCTTTATCTAAAGGATCCTCTGTTATATCTTTTTTGGACTCAATTTTGCCTAACTTTCTATTAATTTCTTTTTTAGAAATTTGGGACTTTTTGTTCAAATCGGAATTTTCTTGGGTATTCTTTTCTAAATATTTATTGGTTAAAGCTTCTATATCGAATTCTTCTTCTGAGGTGTCTATCTGTAAAAAACTTGAACTATTCTTAAAAGTTTTGCTTTGATTTCTATTTTGAAGTTTTTCATTGTTTAAATCAATGAAGAATTTCAAAAAAATATCTCCATTGTTATTCTTATGGTTGAAATTAAGCTTTATTAAAATATTTAAAATTTCTGGATAGTTTTCTTCATTTTCATCTCTTTTGCTATAGCTATTATTTTCAACTTTTTCTTTTTCATTTTTAGATAAAAATCTGGAATTCGGATATTCCTTTGCATTTTCCTCTTCTGAATTCAATAAACGGTTTATTGGATTATTTTTATTTGCTGATTTTAAAAATTTAAAATTCAAATGGATATAAAAATTAAAATTGCTTAATGTATAAAATTCATTTTCAAAAGGCTTTTCATCATAATTAGGATTTTCTTCCGAATTATTATCTTCATGATCTTCGTTGTTTAAGAACATATTGTTAAAGCTATTATAATCTTTAGCTTTATAATTACTAAAACTTTCTTTATTAAAAATAAAATTTTCGCATTTTTCAATAAACCTGTAATTGAAAGAAAATTTCATGATATTTTCTTCCAATAAAGAACCAAAATCCACAATCGAATTTTTCAAAATTTTTTTCGTCTCTTTTGGATTTCCATTAAAAATAACTTCCAAATCATTTTGAGAAATATTAATTTTTGATTTTAAGTTTTCAAAATATCTGAGTTGTTTACTACCTTTTAATATCTTTAGATCTATTTTAGCATCTAAAAAATTATTGAAAATTAAATTCTGTATATTTTTCGATAAATTATTTGTATTAAATTTTATTCTTCTTTTTTCTTTGCTTACTGAAGAATTCATTTTTTCCTTATGAAGCGATCCTTTTTCAAATTCATTGATAGAAAACTCTTTTTGAATAAAATTAGCTTCAATTTCTTTGTTTAAATTTTTATTTCCATTTTCATCAATTTTTATAAATTTATTATATTTGCTCTTCGTTTCATTATCAACTTTTTGGTTATTGACAAATTCAGTCTCTGGCTCATTTAAAAGCGTATTTTGTATATTAATATCATTGGTATTTGATTTTATCAATTTTTTTTCCTTTTCTATTTTGATCTGTTCAATCTTTTTTAATTTTTCGCTTTCTGAATTCAAACTCTTTCCGTCAGATTCATTTAAGAAATTATTTTGCAATTTTATTTGTTCATTGTTAGTTTTATTCATTGATCTTTTATATTCAATACTTTTTTCTTTTTTTCCAACTTGCTGATCTTTAGTTATATATGTATCTGTTTTATCAATTTCGATTTTATTTTCTGCTTCTTTTATTTTCTTTTCTTCTCCTTCTTTTATGTTAAATAGGCTAATGTCTTTTAACAAACTAGCTTTATATTTTTGCAAAAAAGAATGGAAATTCAATTTTATTTTTTCTTCTTGTTCTTTTATTCGATTTTTGGAATTAATGTCTTTGTTTCTTTCAAAATTATTTTCTGAATCATGAAATTCTTTATCAACAAAATCAGTATTCAAATTAACATCGTTTGTATATTGTTTTTTATCAATGCGATTATTGTTATTAAAATCATTAAGATCATTAACTCTTGAGCTTCTTATAAAATTTGAATAAAATAAAAAACATAAAAAATGAAAGTAAAATATGTAAGCAAAATTATAACTACATTTCTTCATTTTTTTAATTTATAATATATGAATTAAATAAAAATAAAATAAACTAAGAGAGTATTTCTTTTGTTAATAAAATAAATGTCAATTAATTCACATTCATCAAAATTATTTAAAAATAATACAAAGTATAATCATGAACTAAATATTTTTGATGAGTTTACTCCAATTAATAATAAAGACAAAAATAAATCTTTCCTTAATAATGACTTACTTTCACATATTGGAAACGAACAATTCAAAAACAATAAAAAATTTTCTAATCACAGCAACAATAACCAAATTAATATTTTAAAAAGTCTTCTTAAATCAAATAATAACATTAATAATAATAAAGATATTAATTTGACGAATAAAAATTTTATTAATGTTAATTTAAAAAATAGTTTTAATTTAGAAGATTTGTCTAAACAAGATAAAAACAAAATTAATAGTTTTAAATATTCATGCAACAATTCAGTGAGGAATTCAAATAAAAATAATGAATTGTTTCGAAAATATAAGTTAAATAGAAATTCAGATAAAGTAAAATCAATGGATTTTGATTGTGATAAAAATTTATATGAAAATTTTGAGTTTCAAGCTTATATAGTTTCTGGAGATTTTAATAATAATTTGAGTAATTTTAACAATCTAAAAACCCTCTTTCCAAGAAATAATAATTTTAGAAAAGACAAAAGCTGTAATATAGAAAATAAAATAGACAAATATCAAGCTTCAAAAAATTCAAATATCAAAAATAATAATATTAACTCCAAAAAATACAATAATTTTGTGCAAATCCAAAGTCCCAAAAATTTGATTAAAGGTAATAAAAATTCAGATTTGATAATTACAAAATCATTAAAAGGAGAAAAAGTTGAAAATACAACAATGAGTTCATTAAAAAATAAAAATTTACAACTTCAAGAAAAAAAAAGCTTTAATGATGATGTTAAAAATAATAATAATAAAAAAAGTAACATAAATAGTAATCAATTAAACCAGAACAAAGAAAATGCCAATGTTTTAAAACATTCCGTTTTTTATTATAATAAAATTTCAAAACCTATAGAATTCAATAAAAAATCATCATCTGTGAAACATAAAAAAGAAAAAAAAGGGACTTTTATGTTAAAAAAAGATTATTTGATTCAAAATTTAATCGAAAAGGGTACAAATTCAAGCTCTCAAACCTTATTTTCTGATATGAATAAAAATAATGATGAAAACAATCAAATTGAATATAATGTTTATCTTCACAAATTAAATTTCGATAATGAAGCTCAAAAATTTGATAAACAGTTTTCTACTATCAATATCAATCAGAATTATTTTAAAAATAATGAATTTAAGCTTCCAACAAATATTCTATTGAATACACCTAAAATAATTCTTCCTAAAACAGATCCTTTAGTAATCAAAGATAATTTTTCAGTGAGGAATTTTTCTAATTTTAAATTAATTCCGAAAAAATCTGATAGAGCATATTTTCAACCACCTTCAAAAGACTCTTATTCAGCTTTAAGTGAAAATAAATCAAATTTAAACGGTGATTATAACAACATTGGTAAATTTAGCAATGATAAAAATTACTTATACAATTCATATTACAGAAATTGCCATTCTGCAGTTAGAGAAGACTCTATGCTATCAAACACAATAAATTTTAAAGAAAGAAATATTTTTACAGCTAAAAATATGGTAAATAAATTAATAGATGGTAACAATGTAGATAATTACAAAATCCGACAAAGCAATTTATATAAAAATTCTAATAAAAATTCCAATAATATCAATTATGGTAAAAATTTCAATCTAAATGAAAATAGATACAGAGAATTATCTGCTTTTACAAGAGACAGGAAAAATAAACTTTTTTTGGAAACGGAAAATGATTTAGAAGATACTAAAAACATGATAACTCTAGATAATAAACAAGTACAAAACCTTTTAAATCCAAATATTTTACATTATAAAAATAATAATGAAGGAAGTAAAAATGATTGTAATAATGAAAGCAATATTATTAATATAAAACCGCTTTTGACCAAAAGACCTAAAATTTCATTAAATCATTTGGAAGACAAAATTTTTTCTAATGAATTAATAAATGATAATTTCGTAAAAGAGAAGACTACAAAAATAATGTATGAAGTTAAAAATAAAAATGAAAATTTAGATTTGGATAAAGCAAACCAAATTGCAACGGACGAAAGAAAGAATTTTAATGAAAACTCTCCTAAAAATAGTTTGATTAAAGATAATTTGAATAAGAATTATATAAAATCATTAAATGAAATCAATGAAGATATAGTTGATAAAACTGATAGCCCTATCAAAAACATTTATGAAAAAAAATTAATAAAAAAAGACGAGGAATTGAATTCATTTAAAACTCCAAATGAATTAGAAAGGAAATCGAAACATGAAAATCAATCTTCCTACGTAAACAATTCCGGGTCTGAAGGAAATTTTCAAAGGATTAAAAGCATTGCTTTATTTAAGGAAAACTTCGAAAGTAATAATCATATCATAAATGAAAAAAACAAGGATTGTAAAATAAAAAGGGAGTTCGCCTATAAAATCGAAGAAGCGAATTCAATGAGAAATCTTTTTAGTAATGAAGGCAATAAGGAAGAAATTTATTCTGGCTTTTTGAGCAATAAAAATAAAAATAATAGATATCTACCTGTTCTGTCCCATACTAATTTAAACAATCAATCGATTAATAGCAATCACTATTTTGGATTTAATAATTCTAAAGCTTTAAATTTGGAACCAAACTTCATTTCAAAATCATTTAAAAATTTAAAACCCGAGCAAGATGAAAATCGGAATAAAAAAGAAGAAGAAAATGATAAAAATAAAATCAAAGAAGGGAAAGAAAAAGATTTTTTAAATGAATTTCTTAAATCCAATCCTTATTTAGATTCAGATCATTTTAATTTTTACAATACTTCAGAAACTAAAGACCCAATAGATCTAAATAATCCGCAGAGTAGCAATATCACAAATAATAAAACATTAGAAAAAAAAGAAACAATTGAGCAAGGGGTCCAGATTGAGCTTCCACTTTATAAAAATGATGAAGAAGTGAAAAAGATTAAAATAGAGAATAAATCAAAAAACCGGAATGTTTGCTCCTCTAACAATGAATTAAAAAAAAAAAACCAATTGATCTATAATATAAATGCATATTTATTTTCCAAGAATACAAATTTTCAGAGCTTGAGAAATTACAGTTTGCTAAACGATAAATTTTCAAGTATATCTTCAAACAATGTTTCGATTGATAAAAATAAATTCAATAATAAAAATAAAATTGAAAATAAAAAATTAATAATAAAGAAAAAAAATTTCAATAATAAAACTTCTAACAGTTTAAATAGAGCTACTCCTAATAGTTTTAGAAGCGTATTTACACCAAATAATATGAATTTTAGAAAAAGTTTTCAGTTAAATGAAAAAGTATAATAAATAAAAAAGAAATAATATTGAATGTAATAAAGTTTTAAAAAAATTCATGTTGATAGATTTCCTTTGTAAAAAAATCTTTTTGATTGAATTTATTAACAAAATGTTAAATATTAGTTTCGATAATATAAAGTAATTTAGAAGAATTATTAATATAATTTTTTTATTAAAGATTCTATAAATTATTCCTTCAAAATATTTTAAATAAATATTAATCACTATTAAAAGTAAAGAGTATATTTATATTATAAATGTATAAATAATAATTTATTAAAATATTAATGATAAAACTAAATCAATTAAGGAATATTGTAATAATAAATGTTCATATAATCATTATAAAAAAATTTTTGGAAAATGAATTTAAAGATTTTATTTTATTATTAAATACTATTTTAAAATATTTATCAAAATTAAATATAAATTTTAATGGAAAGATATTTTGAGGGTCAAAAAAGAAGCATTTACGAGTTTATAAGAAATAGGCATTTTGGAAAATTTGATAATATATATCCAGATAAACTATTCGAGTTACTTGATGACTCAGAACAGCAAAGAGAACTTAAAAAATTGATTAAAAAATTGCAAAAGAAAGTTTTAGAAGAGCAAGAAATTTCTGATATTATTAAGCAATTAGAATTTTTTCTGCCTGTTGGAAATAATAATAAGTTAATGAATTTTTTAATCTATAATACAAAAAGTTTTTTGTCCATTATCGAATGCTTGAACTATACCAAGCCAAAGCATATCATGAATCTTTTAGTGTTTATTGAAAAAATGATTAAAGCGAATAGCAATATAGCAAAATATGTTTCATATAATATAAGCTTCTTGAAATTAATTCTGAAATTAATGCAGGATAAAGTAAACTATTTCTAAAATAACTATACATTTAAGAACATTTAATTGATTCAATAGTTTATATTAAATAAGAAATTATTAAGTTGAAAATAAAGTATTTAAAAATTTAGAACTATTTTGAAATATGTATTAAAATATCAGAAGAAATATTCATGAATTGCGTTGAATTAATTCCTCTAGGAGAGCTTTTTACAGAACTGCAAGGTATTTACTTGAGATCTTTGGAACAGGACAAACTAGATTCATTCTGCAGAATCTTAGCGATTATGGTCTTTGATAATAAAAAAATTGAATTCAAACAAATTTTTAAATATAAAGATTATTTAAAACTGCATCCTAAGCCAAAGACAACTACACAAAATCAAAATATATGTTTTAATTTACCTCATATCATGACAGAGCTCATCACTACTTTGAAGTATCTATGCTTTTATAGATTTTAAAAAATTTAATTTTATAAAATATTTTATTAATTAATTTAATATTTAAAAAATCAAAAGAAGAAAAAATGAAAGAATAATGATATTTGTTGATCATATGATAAAAGCAAATCAAGAAGGAAATTCTACCCTTTTCCTTGGATCCACAAATTCAAATCTACAAATTCTTACAAATAATAACAATAGAGATCAGACTTTAAACTCAATCAATAATATTTCAAATATTAATAATAACTTAACAAACGAAATTTTTATGGAAGAAGATTTTTTTAACAGTGATAGTCTTTCAGATGATTATGACTTATCAGATGAAATGGAATCGCTTGATTTATTTAATAATTTTCCAGAAAATAATGTGAATAATAATGCACTAAGTATTATTAATAGTTCTGATATTTTATCTGATAATAATAGGCCTAAAATTAATAGAGAACCTGAGCAAAGAGAATTGAATAATGTTAATACAAATAAAAGCTCAAATAATATCAACAATTCGAATAACCCAAAAAATAGTAAACCAAATTTATTTAAAAATACTGATTTTTCTGAATCGAATAAGAATAAAGGGAAACCAAAACATGATTATAAGATTAAAAAGCATGAAAAAAAATGGAATAAAAAAAATGATCAGAATAATAATATAAGAAAGAATAGAAAAATATTTGTTGTTGAATGTAAAAAAGATTATTCTATTTTAAGTTTTTACATAATTTTTTAAAATATTTTAACAAATTTAAGGTGATCCAAGAAAAAACAAGGACTTTATGATATTCGAAGATATAGAATTTGATAAAAATATTTTTGAAGATATTCTTTTTGAAAATACAGTAATAATGATTTTATGTTATTTTAATTTATTTTAAAAATAAAAGCTATCTAAATATTATTCCAAGTTTTTTTAATTTATAATTTTTTAGAATATTAATAAACCCAATGAATCAATATTTTCTGTAGAAAATATTTTAATATACAAAACCATTAATTCAAATAATAAAAAATCCGATGATCTCACAAAAATTCGAGTTTGGGAAATCATGAATTATATAAATGGAATTGAAAAGGAAAAAATCAATTTCTTGTCAAATAATTTTATTGGAGAAATGATAAGCGCTAAATTCAATACAGGTAATTTCGAAAAAAAATTTATAAAAAGTATGAATCAATACAACAACCTAATTATCTATATTTTTTATAAAAAAGTTTAACTGACACATTTTTAATAATTTTAAGGTGACCCTTATATTTATATATCTAAAAAACATTTCGAACAAATATTACAGAAATCTATCTTCTTTCAATTAAAGAAAGATAAATTTGAAATTATTTCTGAGCATAATGCAAAAGCAATTTTTAATACTTTAACTGAAGAAGGCGATAATTTTAAAAAAATAATTTACAGTAAACCTTTTGAATTTTTCATTCCGAATTGGGATGATTTGAAGAACAAACACAAAAATCCAGACAATATTTATAATACATATATTAAATTCACTAAGAATTTAAAAACCATAAACAATAAAAATAAAATCGCTGATAGTCTTAAACGTAACAAATATTTTTAGTAAATTGATTATGTTTGTTTTAAATATTTTAAAAATGAAGCTTTCTTACTTATTGAATTTTTCAATAATTATTTAATAAATATAAAAAAAACATTTACAAAGAAAATTTTAGAAAATAAAGAAAAATTTACATTTAATTATTTTATTTTTAAATTCAATTGATTTATCTGAGTAGAGTATGTTCAATACCTTAAATGCAAAAGCTATCAAATTGAAATGTTATTTGTACTTTCCACTTTGCTTGGGTGTAAAAGAAAAAGTGAAATTCAAAATAATTTAGCAAAACAAGGCATTATTGAAGATATGAACAAATATTTTGAATACAATGAATGGGGAAATATTTTTGAGGAAAATCCACGTCCTTTTTTCAATAATCAAGACATTAACTATTCAGATGACACTGCTTTTCACGGTGAAGGATGCAAATGTGATCAAGAAGTTGGTTTTAAAGTTCAGTATTTGAGATTTATTTATTCTTTTTGCTGTAGAGATAATGATAATACACAAAATAAATTGAGCTTATTTAGCAGGAGTGATTTAGAAGACACTTTTTCAAATTCGTATTTTTATTATTTTTATATATATATGTATTTGAATAAATTCAAACTGGAAACCTCCAATTGTATTGGGAATAAATATTCTTCTTTATGTGATAAGATATTTCTTTTAGAGAAAAATAACTCGAATGCTTTTTCAGTCTTTTTTGATTATTTGTATTTTCAGAATTTGTATGAAAATGTTAAAAACATAAATGATTATAAAGACAGAATAAGTATGGATTTTGAGCAGCAAAAGTATTATGTTAATAATGATAATAATAAGGATTCTATGATGAGTGAAATTAATGGAATGGAAAAAAAGAATGAAACAGTTCTTGATTTTACAGAGTCTAAAAATATTCAAACAAAAAAATATTCGGATGGGAAAAATCGAACCTTTATTAGTACTAAAATTTCAAAGAATAATTTTAATAAAGGAATTTCTGGTAATTAAAATTTACAAATAAAGTTTTTAATTAAAATAAAGGAAAAAATTTAATAATAATAAATTAATTTAATCAAATGATAAATTTAAAATATGGTTTTTAATATTTTTGACTGCAAAATTTTATGTTTAATAGACTTTTATTAAATTTACTAAAGTTCAATAAATTATTAGATAAAAATTTGTTTTATGCGGGAATGGATAAACTGCAATCCCAGATAAATTCCAATTCAAATAATTTAGAAGCTGAAATAACTAATAATACGCAAATTTATAGAAAAATAAATAAAAAAAATCGTTATATCTTAAATAATATTATGCAAACATTATTGATAAATGATGTAAATATTGAAAATGTAACAAAAAATATTATTAATAAATACAATAAAAATGATCAAAAATGTGGGTTATTACTTAAAATGGTGTTAAAATATTTAAGTGAATGTTACTTTTCAACTCCAAAATTTTGGCTTGCTTCTTGTATTGAAGTTATGATACGAGGGAACAATCAGTTTTTTCAATATTATGTAGTAAAGCTTGGGCTTATGCCATGCCTATTATATGATATAATTTACAATAAACATGATTCTTTGCAAATCATGCAACTTAGCTTTGATATTTTGGGTGAACTTATTAAATTTAATAGGGCTAATTTCTTTTTAATGAATTATTATTTTGTAGACAACAATGAATTTTTAATGTTCACAAAAAAAATTATTTCAAAAGAAACTCTTGTGGATTCAAATGTTTTCTTGAGATCAATCATTTTAAGCACATACTTTTTTGATAAAGGTGATTTTGAAATGGGATTGGATTATGAGAAAAATGAATTCTTTACGCAAAATTGCAAATTTTGTAGATTTATTAATGAAAATATGTTTTTAGTGTTTAATACTCTAATAAATATTGTAAAACCGGATGGGATCAATCAAACAAATATTTCTTGTATCAATACTGCCTTACTAATTTTAATTCTGAATTATTTAAGAGGAGAGAAATATATAGGAGATTTTTTACAAGTAATCATTTTTAATTGATTTCTTATTGAAGGTTAAATATTTAAATTTTCCTTTGCTTACTTTAATTAACAATTTTTATAAAATTTCATTTCGTTTTTTATTAATTAAAATATATTTGAACATGTTTTTTTTAAAATAAATTATAAAAGATAATTAGGGAAAAATATCATGAGAGTGAAGAAGGTTTAGAAAATTTTAAGAATTTGTTATTTATTTGGAAAGAATTTTATAGTTTTAGACCTAAAGATTCTTCAAGCTTATTACATTCTACAACAATAGAGTTCAGTTTATGGCAAAAAGTGACGTCAATTTTATTAACAGAAGACCCCAACCGAGAAGATTCCCTTTTTTTTACGGAAAAAAAAATTGTAGATAATTAATATAATATTGAAATACTATTATTACATAATCCGTTATTAAGTGGAATCTTTTAATATTCAAATGTTGTTAATTAAGATAATTTATATACATAAATATTAAATATTTTTTTCAAATAATTATCGCTAGCTATTAATTTTATATATTATAAAATCAATTTGGATAATTGCTTCATTCTTTTATATATGCCAATTAATTAAAATAATTAATTAATTGATTTCGTTTTAAAAATTATTAGAATCGGTTTTCTGCTGTGAATATATTAAAGATCCTTTTTAAAAATGATAATTTTGGGGATTGGGGATT
>Ga0194116_10005893_pt1 | contig 13309 bp, 11 predicted proteins | sample TA2MahsurfametaG_4_FD_148617 | JGI IMG/M metagenome (GOLD analysis project Ga0194116, IMG submission 148617) | Freshwater microbial communities from Lake Tanganyika, Tanzania - TA2015008 Mahale S9 surface | ecosystem: Environmental > Aquatic > Freshwater > Lake | place: Tanzania: Lake... | reverse complement strand
ACAATCCCCAATCCCCAATCCCCAAATAAATTAAAAAAGATTAAATTAAATTAATAGGCGAACATATCATAAAACTTTTTTAAAGTATTTGCCATTAATAATATATTTCCTGAATAAAAATTGATAGTATTATAAATTGAACGAATATTTTTTTCTGATAAGGAAATATATATAAATTAAATAAAATAAATTATTTTTAGAAAGAATGCTTTAACTTTATTTATCATCTATATCAGATAATGTTCTCATTGGAATACAAAAGTTAAATATTATAAATAGAATTTGATAATTTCATTAATTTGTTTTGAAATAATTTACACATAGAATTTATAATATATTTATCCTCATATGGATAGAATTATTCAACAATGTTATTTTTTATTTTGTAAAGTAAAATCATTGAAATTGTGCATTGAAAATAATATGAATTTTTATTTTTTTAAGTTAATTATTTTAATCAAAAATTTAACAAAATCAAATTTATATTAGCTTGATAAAAAAATAGATATCAGTAAAAGAATTAAATGAACTAATTGTCTTTTCTTTTATAATTTATTCTCAGAATTTCATCAGATAAATGAATTTCTTCATAGAAAAAATTTAATTTTTTTATCAAATATTTAATATTTTTTAATTATTATTAATTTTATATTTGCAAGAAATATTATCATTCTTTTAATCCTAGTTTGATTAAAAAAACAAATTTTACAGGTAAATTATTAATAATTTTAAAATGAGTTTCTCAAATTAAAATTTTTTTGAAGTCTATTGAATAGAAGGTGACATTTATTTGAAATCTGATAAAATAATAATTAAATAGGTCCCATAAAAATTAATAATTTATTCTCTTGATTTTATTCAAATTAATAATGATTTATAACCACAAAAATTCAATTTTTTAATTTATTTATTACAATCGTAATTTATTCAACAAACTTTAATTCTCAGAATTAAACATTTCAAAAAATAAATTTTTTTGAGAAAAGAAACTTACTTAAATGACTCTTAAATAATTTTTTGAATTTTATTAGAAAATATCAAAAAACTATCTTATTTTATTAATTCCGTAAATTACATGAATTAATTTTATTATTTATAATAAAATTCATATTATTTTATTCAACTAACTTCCTCCAAAAATTCAAAAATATTTAATACGATTTCAAAATAAGTATATAAGATAAAAAAATCATTCAAAATAAAAAAAATGAAAAATATTCAAAATGTTGAAATCACAAATCTTCAAGGAAATTTAAATACCCCTCTTAGTAAATCAGCAGATATAATAAGCACTCGACAACTGATTTTGAATTTAAATGACAGTATTATCACAAGAAAATCTAAGGAATACAATTTTGATTTTAATAATGCATGCTCTTATGATGATGTAAATCAAACAACCAGCGGTCTTTTGAAAAAAAATGATGATAATTTATTTTATTTTGAATCCAATATTAATGAAAAATTAAAAGAGCAAAAATTTTCAGAAAGAAAAACCTCTTTTACTTTAAACACTTATAAAAATGATTTATTGGTGGATTCTGATGCACATAAAGAAAAAGATTTAAAAACAATTGAGTCAAATAAAGAATTTACAAACCTTTTTAATAATAATTATGAAGATTTTAACAATATAAAGAAAATTTTGAAATCAAACGAAACGAAAAGCATACAAAATTTAAACAATATCAAAAGAAATTCAAATACTGATGCCTTTAAAACCTTAAAAGAAAGGTTGAAAAAAATTCAACATAATAAAAATTTCGAATTTTTTGAAGCGAATTCCCAAAAAAAATTTTATATCGAAAATGATAATCCAAATGTTTTTTTCGAATAAATTTTGATTTATATATATTATTTTTAATTTTTTCAAGATAATTTTTCTATGAGTGTATTATTGTTAATTTTTCGACAACATTGTTTATCTCAATGACAATTTTTTTGAAGAAAAATTTTTCAGTTTTCAAGAATTCTGTAAATAATCAGAGACTCTTTGAGTTGTTTAATATTATTTTACTATAATTATATATTTTACTAAAGAATTTTTTGTATATAAAATAATAGCCTTAATATTCATTTTAATAATAGAGAAAAATATCTCATATAAATATAAATATTATATTTGAGGTTTCATAATAAACTTTATTGAAAATTATTTTATAAAAAGCTCAACTTATTAAATTTTATATTTTATTAAGTTATTTCTCTAAGTTGATTTCAAGATGAAAATTTCATCATGAAATTTTTATTATTTTAAAATCCTATTTTGAAAAAATTGAATTTATCCATGTTCTCTAAAAACTTTTAGACTTTTCCATCTTATACTGTTAATATCATTTTTTAAATGAAGTTAATTAATTCTTCTTTAATTTCAATTTATTTTTACATAATTTTTAGAATAAAAAATTTTTGATATTATCAAAGGCATTAATAATTATTTGAATAAAAATTTTTGGAATTTCTAATGATTAAAATGAAAATTTTTTTAAGAAATTATTATATTTTTATAAAAGATACCATTAAATCTTATTATTTTTATTGCAAATATATTTCTTAATCTTAAAAAATTACAAATTGTTAGGACATTTACCCGCCTGATTCTATTATTAATAAAATTTTTAATACTGTTTAATTAAAAAATTCTAAAATTTCTTAAATTACAGAATATTTCTATGTATTTTTAAAAAAATTTTTATAACATTTTATCAAAAAAATAAGACTCCAATTTATACATGTAATTAAAAAGTTTTCAAAGAATTATTGATTTAATTTGAATATTATACATTATCTGGGTTTTTTATTATTATCCGTTCTTTCTAAAAGTTTGAATTTAAGCAGCTCTTCAGAATGCATTTTAAAATAGTCTTTATACATATTGTGATTTTTTGAATTAGGAGTATATTCAATATGATAAAAAGGATTTTGCATGTTGTTTATTTTATTTAAATCTTTAAGAAAATTCTCTTTTTTAAATTTTTCAGTATTATTGGAAGACATACATTTGAGTGTTTTCTTATAAGCATAATGTTTTTTGAAATTTTCAGCTCTGTGTATATTTGCCAAATGATTTATCTTATCATTCTGAGGGGAATTTTCAGCTGTATTTGAACCAATATACTCCAAATAAGCTTCATTATTAAGATTCCTAGAAGACTCAGCATTTGTGTATAAATAATTGTTTTTATTTTCAAAGAACTCTTGATCTAAGGTATCCAATTTCTTATTATTTTCAACTCCTAATAAAAAAGGATTACTTATGGCATAAAGATTTCCTTTTACTAATATTTTGAGATAAAATAAATTTTTAGATGATGATAATTCTATAATACTAATAATAATGAATCAAATTTTATTCTAAAACCATAAATTTAAGACTAATCCATTACATTCAGAACTAAAAACTTTTCATTTGTAGCAATTTAAAACTAGTCTTTTTTATTTTTCAAAAATATTTAAAATATTAAATTACAAGATAAAAATGTAAATTATCAGTTACAATGATATTTTAAGTAATTGTTAATCATAGCTTGTTTATTAATTGGCCTATTGTCTTCATTTATATCATGTTTCATTCTTTCATTTATAATTTTTAAATCATCACTTAAAAATCTTGAATGATAAGGAATTTTTAAATTAATATCCGGTAAAAGCATATTTTCATTTTTTTTTGTCAGCTCGGGAATTTCATTAACCCTAGTTTGCATTTTTAAAAATTATTTTTAATATAAAAACTATTATTTTTAGTAACTAATTTTAGCCTAAAAATATTTTTAAACTTGAGACTATAAATCAAATATTAATATTTTAAGAATAATAAATAATTTTATAAATGAGTAATGATTTTGAAAATTTTCATTTTTATCTTATTTTGTCAATAGTTAACTTTTAACTTTATTTATTTTTTATTCACATAATTAAAAATGATTTTTGATTTGCTTTATTTTAATTTCAATTTTTCTTAAAATAAAAGCAATAAAATAAAATATTTATCCTTTAATATTTCATTTAAATCAAAGATATAATTGATAATAAAATTCAAATAAAAAAATTAATTGACTATCAATTTTTTTTCAAAACTTATTTTATTAAATATTAGATTTTAATCATATTTCCTAAATTGATTTATTTCAAATCATCTAATAAAGTTTAATTGGTTTTCCCATAGTGGTTCTGATATAGAGAGATTTAACATTGTTCCATCCTTTTTTAAGTAAAGATACTAAATAGTTGACGGACATGTTGATATTGGTTCTGATTTGTTCTTCATTCATAGTATCATTGGCAACAGCAACTCCGAGGCAAAGGACTTTTTTCAATTGGAATTTTACTGAAGATAAACCATCATCAATTTTGCTTCTGATGTCGTCATTGGTTTGAATGACAGTAGGGAATTTACCCCATTTGGTGAAGAATGGTCCTCCCAATTTAGGTAATTGTTTTAATAATGATTCTGAAATAAAGAATAGTTTATATTTTCCAGCCCATTTTTTAAGTTCTTTTCCTTTTTTATCAGTGGGGTCAATTTTTTTTTTTAAAGTTTCAGCGTCAATGAAATCAATACCAGCAGTTTTACATTTGTCAACATGAGCAGCATCAGCAATGACACAAACCTATTTCGAAATTAAATATTTTAATAAAAAGATTTTAAAGAAAATTTCTTTAAATGCTCAAAAATAATATACTTTATTAGTATATGTTGATTCTAATAAAATATATGCTATATTTAGTTATCTAACTATACCTTCAATTTAGGTCTTGGGATATTTGGTAATTTTACAGTTCCAGCGAAACGCTTGTCTTTATTAGGATCGTAGTCTTTAAGTCCGATTTGCAAATCGACAGTTTCAGAAAAATCTCTTTTTTTTCTATTTTGAAGCATTTCAGAAATGCATTTTTCATTTTATCGGTTGTAATCTTACTCATTTTTTTTGAATATAATTGTTTTTTGATTTTAGATATTTAATTAGATCAAAATTAATTAATAAATATGAATATTTGAAAAATTATTAAATTTAATTATTTCAATTTTTAAAAAATTTTAGAAAAATGGTTTTAGCTTCCCGGTTTAATAGAAATAATAAATTATTAATTATCTCTCATTAGTAAAATACATAGAAAATATTAAGAATTTTCTACGAATCTCCTATTAAAAAAAAAAAATTTAATATATTTTATAAATTCTTCTTCAATTGATAAATTAACCTTTGAAGAAACATATTTCACATGAAAAGCCTTATGCTAAATAATAAAAAGATGGCTTTTCAAATATTTTTATTTTCATAGCTATTTAGGAGTTTGTCTATTTAAGTTGATTGAAGAAAAATGAATATATTTTGATAAATATAGAATTTTAAAAATTTGAAATTAATTTAAATAACGAACTCATTATAATACGATTTTTATTTAATAAAAAATATTTATTATATCAACATCACATTACCAATAAAATTATAAATTTGCAGACTTGTCAATTAAATGATTTATATTTTTTGAGCTACTTAAGGGCAATTTTTTAAGCATTTTCACTTTATTAGATAACATGGCAAAAGGCTTATTTAAATCCGAAATATAACTTTTAAATTCAGTCTCTCGCATTTCGAAAATTTTAAAAGGATTTGTACCTTCTCTGGCTGTTTGACATAATTTTGCATGATTCATCATTTTCTTTTTTACCTAAAAGATTTTATTAAGAAATTATAAAAATTTTTAAATTTGTTTTTCAATCAAATATAAAATTATTACATTCAACGGATTTAAATTATGTTTTTTTCTTTTCTTTGGATTAAGCTCTTGTTCTATATCTATTTTATAAGGTTTATTTTTTGTCCTTTCTTCATGATCATCTAATCTGTTATTATATTTATTGTTTCCAATGTTTGCTTTAGTGATGGCCAATTTCACATTTCTTAGTTTTTGAGATAAAACTTGCGCAAAATTATTTATAGAAGTTTCGTCCATTTCATTTATAAATATAGGTTTGTATGTTTCATTATAAATGGATTTTGTTTGCATTAGCATCTCAGTTTTTAATATATTTGCTTCTTTTGCTTTGATAATTTCGAATAACTGTAAATATTTATAAGGATAAATAAAAAAACATTCATTTTGAAAAATTTTTATTTACGTTATTTAGATGGAAATTCTCCTCTTCCTTGATTTTATCAAGATCTATCATAAAGTTCCAATTATTAGACATATCTCCTTTGATATTTAATATCCTCACATGTGTTAGAAGTTTTTCTTTTGCATTGAAAAGAGTTATTTTGTTGGAATAATCATTTACTATTTATTTAAAATAATTTTTATTTATACTGTTTTCTCCTTGAATATCATCAATTGTCTTAATATTGATTTTAGGTAAATCTCTTCTCAACACAGTTTTATCATAAATTATTTTTGAAATTGGATCATATCCCCTATATTTAATTCCAATTGGAATAGGAGGAAATTTATTGGAAATTTGTTTTAATTCATCAAAGAATCTTCCATCTTCAGCAGAAAACAGTTTTATTCTTAAATCATGAGAAGTAGTTATTATGAAATTTGGAATTATTCTAAATAATTTTTTAACATTTCAAAAGAAGATCCAATTATAATAATTTTCGAATTAAAAAAGAGATTTCAAAATTTACCCTGAATAAAAAATGTGTTTGATCGAGTCTTTGTGAGCATCTATTCTAAATATTGTAATCAATTTCAAATCTTTAGTTTTTTGAAGATCTAAAATTTTATATTAATTTCAAATAAATAATAATTTGAATAATAAAATATCAAAAATGTTAATGAAAAAAAACTATAATTAATAGATAATTATAGTTTATTAATGTTTTATTTGTTTACATTCCTTAGTTAGCTCATGCATCTTCGCATTATTATTATAATTATGAACATTAAATTTTTCATATTCTTCTAAAAATTCAGAAAAATTTAGGCATGTCAAAATTCCAAGCTGATCTCCGTAATAAAGCCTTCTTTTCTCATAATCAAAATCAATGCAAGTTACAGGAACTAGGCTATTACTATCATATATTGAAGCATTATAAAATTCATAAACAACATAGAATTTTAAACAATGAGGAGGAATAAAAGTAAATTTATTAAGCCCAGAGGAGTGACTGGACATTAAAATATCTGTATCAAAAAAATAAAATAGAGAAGTGATTTCATCATTGAATGATAAATTATCTGAGTTTAAATCAGAATCATATCTAAAGTGTTCTATATCATAATATTTTATTATCCCTGTAGAAAAACCAATTGCAATTCTTTTATGTTTTTCGATAAGAGCTATTGAATTAACTTGATTATTTGTAATTCTAATTTCTTTTAAAACTGCCGTTTCAAAAATATCTTTATCTTCATGAATTTTAATAGTATTATCTATGGAACAAGTGATTAAAACACTTAAGTCTAAAGAATGTAACATGATGCTTATTTCATTTTCATGATTTGTTAAATTTTTTAAAAACTTTCCATTTTTCATATTAAAGCATTTAATATTTCCTGTGTTATCACCAATAAAAATACGCTTCATGTTCTTATCCAAAGAGAGAGAGGTTATTTCATTTCCCATTGGATCATCATAAACTTTTTTTACTTTTCCAGTAAAAGGATTCCAAAGCTTGATTTTTCTCAAAGAAAAGCTAATTATGCATTTTGAAAATTTATCAAAACAGCATGAAAATATAATCTGATCGTCAGCAAGTTCAGGATTCAGAGATTTATCAGTTTCATAAAAAACTATACGTGGTCCATAAACCATCAATTTTTTTTGCTTCTTTAAGTGAATCATTTTATAGTTAGTGTTTTTACTAGTGGTTTCAACATTTTCGGAAATGCTTATTGTTTGGAAACAAGTTAGCATTTGAGAATCCCAAACTTTTATATTACCGAATATATCTAAGGAAATAAGTTCATTGTCTTTTTCGTTACAAATTATTGTATTTATAGAACCATAATGTCCTTGAAGCTTATAAACATGAAATGATATATAAGGATCATAAACATAAATATTGTGATCAAAACCACAACTGAAGAGTAAATTTTTTTGGGAATCATATGCTAGATAATATATTCCCTAATTAAATTTATAAATAAATGGAATGAAAAATAGTTTAATTTATCTTTTTATTAACTTTAACTAATTGGTTTAAAGAATTATAAATTCTTTAAAAATTAGGAAATTGACTGAAAATTAAATTGAATAAAATTTATAATTATCGACTTCTCAAAATTAAAAATATACAGTTTTATGATCCTTATAAACTTTTCTTTGTTCCATTAGCAATGTGTCCCATAATACTATTAAACCATTATAATAACTCGCTGCTAAAATTTGAATTTTACTTATTAATAAAATAAATGAAACAGCATCCCTCCTTTCATATTTTCTTTTCATAATCATCCCACCTTTTTTCAAATCTTTTTCGCTCCTAGATTTTTAATTAATGATTTTAAATTTTATCATACTCTGGTTTGATATTCTTTGGACCATTATCTTCTGACGAATATTCTAAATCATCGTTATCTTTCGGGTTCGATTTCTTCACATCTAAAGTTCCACATGGATAAGGCTATTTTTATTTTTTTTGAATTTAAATTTTATTTGTATACTTTTAATAGATCCCATTTAAGAATTTTTCCGTCTTTTTGTCCTGTATATAAAATTTTTTGCATTGAGTCCCTAAATAAATTTTTGATGATATTATCTTTGGTTAAAAATTTTTAAAAAAACAAATACTGTTTTAAACGAACTACTTACCAAGCCATACAATATTGAGGTAAATTTGTAACAAGAATACTACATGAAAAATAATTTTTATCTATATTAGGAGGCTCTTTTATTGAATTTGCATTCTTAAATTCACCACTAATAAATTTCCAAGCAGAAATTCTCTTGTTACTGGCAGATACCAATAAAACATCATATTCTGATATAAAGAGAGTACAATAAGTTGTAAGTTTTTTAAAAACAGATTTAGATGCAGCAGGGCCTTTATTATTTTGATTTGTGTTTCTATTTTTTTTATCTGCTTTATAATCTATAGTATATTTATTATTTAATAAAATTTATCATCGTAAGAATAATTTCTGATTTAAAATTTATCATCGAAATAATAATTTCTGAAATGAAAGTAATATAAAAATAATACTTCTCTACTATATTTATTAAATACCAAAATAATCAAATAAAAAAGCTTTGAGACAAAAATTATTAAGAAAAAATCATTTATAACATGTATTTGATTGTCCAAAATCACCTTTTTTATCCTCTCTATTTTCATCGATCATTAATCCATTTGAAGTCTTTCCAAAAATTCCTGAGTCATTTTCTTTCTTTTTTTGTTTAGATTTTTCAAGTTCAGAGGCCTTATTTTCAATTTTAGGCAAGAATTTAATTTTATTTTGTTGCTGAGCAGCTTTTATTTTTTTTAAATTTTCTTCTTGTTGCTTTTTCTTTTGCAAAGCTCTTTCATCTAACTCTCTATCATCGAGATCATCTATATCTTTTTGAATTTCTTTTAAATCTATTTGGCACTTGTGTAATCTTTTTAATGAATTTGCATCATAAAATTGTATTATATACTTCCCGTCATCAACAATACCTATTAAATTGTGTTTTTCAATGTAAAAAGCATATGGAATATTTTCCGATATATCTTTAATATCAATAGTTTTTCTTGCTAATGAATAAAATCTCAATCTAAATGTATCAGCATCATTCCGATTATTTAAAGAATTAGAATTATGAATAATATAATTAGTAAACTCCGCCCATTCAAGTGTTCCATTATCGTTTAAGTCAATTTCGGAAAATAATCTATCTAGTAACTTTACTAAAATTCTCTCTCTATCAGGAAGGTCTGGATGCCATGATAAAAGATGATTTTTTAGGATAGAAATAAACTCCATTCTATTTAAAATTCCCAAACGTTCTTTGAAATGTTTTTTAATTATCTTTATTGTTATCGGATCAAAATTTATCGTGAGATCTGTAAAATAAGTTTCCTCATTATCCAAATAATTTGAATAAGTTGTTCTTGGTGAGTATAATAAATCAAAATTTTGTTGAGTGTTTTGTTCTTCAGGGACGTTTATATTATTGCCGTTATTAGATACTGAATTCGGGTTTGGAATGTTTATTGATAAATTGTTGGAGTTGATTTCTTTTGATTTTAGATCAATAATCGATTTTGTCGTAGTTCTCTTAGTAGTTTGATAATTATTAATCGTTTCATTTTCCATAATTAAAAAATATTAAAGATTATAAATTTTTGAAAATCCTTTATGATTAATGCTTTAAAAAATCAATTTCAAATTTTTCGATGAGTTTATAAGTTATAATTCAGTAATTCTAATAAATAGGTAAAATATAATTATGAAAATTTCAATTGTTTTATTTGTTTATCCATAAAAAGTATAAAATTAATCGATATTATTTTTTAAAAAATTTAAATATTTAATGTAAAGTTTAAACATTATAAAATATAGAACTTTTATTTTCACAAACCTTATTCTACTTATAATCAATATTTTTCCTATTTATTAAATAAATTTTTGAAAATTTCAATTATTATTTTAAATAAATTTATCATAAGTATAAGATGGTGATTTCAAGAAAAGCCATTAAAATTTTAGAATATATTTTTTCATCAAATACTTTTCATTATTTGTTTAAAATGAATTTCATTAAGAAAATTAAATCTTTCAGAGCTTTTAATTACTCAAAAATTCCCTTCTATTTATTTAATATTGTTTTGATTTTATTTCTATTTGATGTATCTTCAAGTAAAATAATATCTGGAGAAGAAATATATGCTAATACAGATTCCAATCCTATATTATCCATAAATGAAAAAGAAAATGAACCTAAAACATTGTTGATAAACTATGTTGCTGATAACTCCGTTGAAAATTTAAATAACAAAGATAATGTAGACGATTATTGCGATGTGTTTTCTGATACAGATTTCATTAAAGAATTCAAATCTAATGTAAGGCCTATATTAGATTTATATGATGAGCTCCGTGAAATTTTGAGATTTGAAAATATTGAATTCCCAAAAATTTTAGTTGTTGGCGATCAAAGTGCTGGAAAAACTAGTGTTTTAGAAGCTATAAGCAAGTTAAATTTACCCAGAGGAGAATCAACAACAACTAAATGCCCAACTGTTATTCAGCTGAGAAATTTATTAAATGAAGAGCCAGAGTATGCAATTATTAGAATAGAAGGAGAGAACGCTGAATCTGAAAGAAAAATATCATTAGAAGAAATTGATAAAAATGTGAGACTTCTACAAGAGGAACTATTAAAAGATAAAAGAATTTCAATTTCAGATGCTCCTATATATTTATCTGTAAATAAACATGATGCACCTGATTTAACTCTTTACGATATGCCAGGACTTACATATAAAAATCCTGAAGAAGCAAAACTTATAAGAGAAATGTATATAAAATATCTTCAAGGCAATAACACAATAATTTTGCTTGTTATAAGTGGTACTACTGATTTTACTAGCTCAGAAGCGATTTCCATTATTAAAGAAAATTGTAAGGATTTTCTTGAAAGAACATATTTAATCCTTACAAAAGCTGACGTATCAGCACAAATTGATAAAAGATTCCAAAATAAAGTATTAAATAATTCTCTTGGTCTTAAATTCCAGCCTTTTATAGTTCGCCATAGAAATCAAGAAGAACTTAACAGAAAAATGCCTTTTGATGAGGCAATTAAAAAAGAAACTTCTATACTTTCTCAGCAAGAATTCAGCCTTATACCAAAAGAAAATAAAGGGACTTTATGCCTTATAAAAAAATTAATTAAAGTGCAGAAAGAGATTCTTATAAATAATAAAAGAATTTTGTACAGGAATTTGGAAAACGAATTATCAAATGTTAAGAAAAAGCTTTTAGAATTACCACATTCTTATGCTTCTGATGAAGAAAAGTACAAAAAGATGAAAAATTATTTTAGAGAAATTTCAGATAGATTTACAAGTTTGTTAAATGGAAACAAAAATTTATTAAATAGTTTCGACTTAAATTTCTTTAAAGAATTAAAAGTACACTTTTTGGATTATAAAGAAACATTTTCTACATTGATTGCAAACTTCTTAACCCCTGAATTTTATGAGAGAATTAAAAATGAATCAGATGAAATTTCAAATCTCAGTTTACCCAATTTATTTGAAAACATTAATTTTCATAAATATATTTTAGAAGAAATAGCGAAAACTGAAAAATCAACTTTTGAATTAGTTGAGAATATTAAATCTATCAGTTATGATATTCTTGTGAAGATAATTGATGGAATTTTCAAAAAAAATTTCAAATTGAGAGATGAAATTATTAATATGATAAATAAGAATATAGAACTAAAAAAAGAAGAAGTGGTTTTTTTCATCAACACTCTTTATTTACTGGAAAAAGATAAACCATATACCTTAGATGATTTATATATGGATACGCTTTTTAAAACAAAAAAATTAATAGAAAAAATTAAAACTAAAAGAAATTATTGTACTGAATATATTAATAAGCAAAAAAATATAAATTCCATACCAATAAATTGCAAAATATTAGAGAGTTCATTTTTCGTCAAAGAAAGTGAAGCTGATTTGCAAAAAATTTATCATAATGAAATTTTACTATCTTGCTTTTCATATTCAAATATCATAAAGAAACGTTTTGTTGATTATGTTATAAGAATCTTAATGAATAAATTTGTATTTTTTTACAAAGATAATTTATTAAATATTCTTGAGGAGAATTTTTCACCACTTTATAAAGGAAATTTAGAATTAATAGATATTGATGAGCAGGTAGAAGAGGAAAGAAAATTATTGAATATCAGATTCAATAATATTAAAAATGCCATTGATAAATTAAATAAAATAAGATAATGATGATTTCTTTAATAAAATGCAAAGCAAAAAAAAGATGATTAAAAAAAGAAAAATTAATGAAACAATTGAGAATTTAAAATGTAAAAATCTAGATTGTATATTTATAGATTAATTAAATTAATTATAAATTCCATTTTCTATAATTAATTAATTATCATCGAAATGTATAGAAGAATAAAGATAATTAATTCCTCCTAAATTATTAATTTGAACATATTATTAATATTTTTTATAATTATAATTTAATATTCCTTATATTTTAGAAAATTTGTTTAATTTTTGAAAATTTAATTAAATATTGTTTAGAAATAAGATTTTATTTCCATTTTAACAAATCCAAAGCCTTCAGTATAATCATAAATTAATATTAAATCGTTTGGGGATTGGGGATTGGGGATTGG
>Ga0194116_10005892_pt1 | contig 13312 bp, 14 predicted proteins | sample TA2MahsurfametaG_4_FD_148617 | JGI IMG/M metagenome (GOLD analysis project Ga0194116, IMG submission 148617) | Freshwater microbial communities from Lake Tanganyika, Tanzania - TA2015008 Mahale S9 surface | ecosystem: Environmental > Aquatic > Freshwater > Lake | place: Tanzania: Lake... | reverse complement strand
CATGATTGCGCCGGTGCCGTTCCTCGGGATGGAAGGTGCAGTGCAGCAGGACTATGCGATCATCCCGTTGATCGAGGCGCGGATGAACGATTGCACCAACGTCATGATGGATGCGATGGCAACCTCCGCGTACACGGATGACGGCACCAACACCCAAAGGTTCACAGGTCTTCCGATCGCCGTGGATTCCGCAGGCACCTATGCAGGGTTGAACCGCTCCACCTATAGTTGGTGGGCGTCGAGCGAATACGCCGCAGGCTCGGTCAATCCGACGCGGCAAAACGTCCTTCAGTACATCAGCGGTACGGTGAAGAAATCAGCAGAAATGCCGACGTTTGGCGTATGCGGTTTTGGAACCTGGACGCTACTCGCGCAAGATTTTGTGGGGCAAGAAACCTACATGATCACGCCTGGGTCGAACTTTGCAACAGGGGAAGAAGGTCCAACTTCAGCGTTCCGGGCCTTGATGGTGGCAGGCATCCCAATCTATCCCGATCCGTATTGCCCAGAAGGCACGCTCTACCTGCTCAACAGCAACTATCTGTCGCTCTATGTACACAATCAAGCACAGTTTGCCTTTACAGGGTTCGAATCCACGCTCCCGAATTGGCAAATTGGGTATGTCGGAGCGGTCTTGACCATTGCCGAGATTGTCAGTACCAAGCCTAAGTCGATGACAAAGGTGACGGGCTACAACTCGCTCACGCTCTAGGAGGACATCATGGCTCTTGGTCTACCGAAACTGATCCTTGCATCAAGTTCGACAAATACCGATACCGCTGGTGCGTATTTTGACTACCAAACCCAAGCAGTCACAGCAGGTGCTGACGTAATCATTCCTGCGGGTCTCTATTTGGTGTATCCTGTTGCGAATCTATCAATCCAAGCGAACAACGGAACGAGTTGGGTAACCCTGATTGCGGCCAACACGGGGGGAACTGTGTTCTCGGATGGCATCAATGTCAAATGGGTGTCGTCGTCGGGAACGGTCACTGCGTTGGTTCTTACCGTTAATGGCGGGTTGGCAGTGTCGGGAACTTATAACGCAACGTGAGGTGAATCATGGATGGTAATCGCGTTGCCAATGAATTGCCGACACGATTCGGAGGAATCCTGCTTGGCAGTCTGATTGGAGCAGACTACAACAGTACGTCGGATCAGCAGATCGTGATGTACGACGCGCCCGCCAAATTTATTTTGCGCAGGATTGTCGTCACCAATGCGTCTGCGAGCCTAAGCACCGCAGCAGGCGGCGTGTATACCGCTGTAAACAAAGGCGGGACAGCGGTCGTTGCGGCAGCGCAAGCGTACTCCACGTTGACTACATCAGCGCTGTTTCTAGACTTGACTTTGAACACCGCAGGTAGCGCAAACATTACCGTGAAGTCCAGCATCCCGAACTTGTACCTGTCGCTCACGACGGCGCAAGGAGGGGCTGCGACCGCAGATGTGTATGTGTTTGGCGACATCCTGACGCTCTAAGGAACCAGTTGTTAGCCCCTCTGGTGGTTGAGTAGCTCTGTCATCTGTTGCCCCGACAGGTGATGGAGCCAAAAACCTCAAACGTATGAGACCGCAATGGCAACTCTTTCGGGATACATTACCGAGGTACGGCGGCTGTTGCACGACGCGACCGGAGTATTCTGGACTGACACAGAGTTAACCGACTACATCAACGATGCGCGCAACCGTATCGTTCGTGATACAGGTTGTCTGCGTTATCTAGACACAAATTCAGCAGTCGTCAATGTTGAGACGCTCGATCTCACGGCTCTAACGCTACCCGCGTATGCAGCAAGCATACTTGATGTCCTAAACATCAATTTGTACTGGGGAAACACGCGTATCCCATTGCGGTATCTGGCGTGGACCGACTTCAACGCGCAACTCCGGTTCTGGCAGAACTACACAGGCAGGCCGATTGCGTTCTCGCTCTACGGTCTGACCACAGTGTATTTCGGACCAATCCCCGATCAAACCTATGTCATTGAAGTCGATGCCGTAGTGTTGCCCGAGGCGCTGACCTCTAGCTCGCAAGCCGAAACTATTCCCGCACCGTACACCTCGCCAATCAAATTCTACGCAGCCTACCTTGCCAAGTACAAGGAGCAGAGTTACGGCGAGGCCGAGATCTTTAAAGTGGAGTATGACAAGCAGGCACGCGCAGTGATTGCCTCCTCCATGACTCGCAGATTGCCGACGGCGTTCAGTTCGCCATACTGACATGGCGCAGACCGAGCAGCGCAAGTCCTATCATGTCACGAAGGACTTCAAGGGTCTTAACACCAAGGCCAACCGAACCGCGATTGATCAAAACGAGTTTGCGTGGTTGGAAAACGCAATGCCGATTGGATTCGGAAATTTGCGTATCGTGCCAACGTCTTTTCCAGCGGTTGCTACAGCAGGAACCTCGGTAATTACCGGGAAGACGTATCGTGTTGCTGCGCTTGGAAGCAGTCTCGCGCAATGGCAAGCCTTCTTTAGTACGCTGACCGCCATCCCCGCAGTAGGGGACATCATCGTGGCGACGGCAACAGGAACGCTTGCAGGCGGTGGAACCGTAGCGCTCTTTGCGATCACCGCAAGCGTACCAGAGTACAGCGCACCGATCAACATTGCAGGCGTCAACTTCCTGCTGATCTTCCAAACCGATGGCAGTTGCGAAGCGTTGAATTTGTCTACTAATGTATTGACAACGGTCGCTGCCGCTGGGACTTTTGATAACGCCGGGAACAAGGTAGCGCAGTGGAAGAACGAACGTGCGTTGATCATCACGCCGAGCAAGGGATACTTTAACTGGGACGGAACCAATCTGGTCAAGATTGGCAGCGTAGCGACCATCACCATCACCGCAGGAGGTTCAGGGTATACCGATCCGGTGACCGTAACGATTGGTGCACCCAACCAGACAGGGGGCGTGCAGGCGACCGCGACCGCGACACAATCGTCAGGAGTTATCAACAGCATCACGATTACAGAGCCAGGATCGGGCTATACGAGTGCCCCGTCGGTCACGATTGCAGGAGGAGCGGGCACAAACGCAACCGCAACCGCTGCGCTCTTCTCACAAAACGGACAAGCGATTGCGACTTTTTCGGGTCGCGTGTGGATTGCGGAGGGGCGCACGGTCTATTTCAGTGCTGTGGAGTCCTACACGGATTTCACTTCGATAAGCTCAGGCAACATCACGATCACGGATGGAACGCTGTACGGCGACATCACGCAGATGGTCAGCGCCAATAACTTCCTCTACGTGTTTGGTGCAAACTCCATCAATGTGTTCTCGGATGTGCGCGTCAACGCGGTCACGGGCGAAACTTTGTTCACCAACACAAACGTGAGTGCGAGCATCGGTTCCGATCTGGATGATGCGATTGTGGCCTACTTCCGTAGCATTCTGTTCATGAATCGCTATGGAGTCTACGCACTAGTAGGGGCTACAACTACAAAGATCAGCGATGCGCTTGACAACATCTTTCCGTTCATTGACTTTAATTATCCGGTGACAGCGTGCCAAGTGTTGATCTACAACATTCTGCTAGCAGCGTGGTCGGTGACGTACAACGACAGCGGCACATTACGTAAGCTGCAACTTGTGTTCTTTGATCGTAAGTGGTTTGCGACAGAAATGGGTGCAATCACGCACATAAACTCCTCGCCGTTGACCGGATTACTTACCGCCTTTGGGTTGCAAGAAAATGGACGAGTGTACAAACTATATAATGACACAACCTCAAACATTGCAAGTCTTGTAAAAACCGCATTGTGGTCGTTGAACGATCCGATCCGCACGAAACAGGCGCTCAAGATTGGAGTAGAAGCCACGATTTCTAGTTCAGGAGTAGGGGTTATCCTTGCGACAGTGGATTCTGAAAATCAGGTGTCTTCGACAATTACTCTGACTAACGGCATCAACTGGACCAACAACTTTCTGCAAACCATTACCTGGACCAACAACTCAGGGCAGACGGTGTCATGGACTCCTACTGGGTACGCGCTCTACAAGTACGATGCGCAACAGTACGGCAAGTACATCGGTTTTACTGTCACCTCAACATCGCCGGGATTTGTTTACAACGGATTCCAACTTGAACACGAATTACGAGTGAGGTTCTAATGCCTAAGCCAGTTACTATTCCAAACACGTTTGCTACTGCAACAACGGCAATCCCGCTGACAAATCTTGATGCGGACTTTACGGCAGTAGCGAGCACTGTAAATGACGCAAATTCGTACAGCAATTTCGCAGTCGATACAGGAACGGCCAATGCCTACGTTGTGACGTTAACCGGAGTAACTACTACCTACACCGCAGGGTTGCGTATTCAATTCAAAGCGCTAAACGCTAATACAGCAGCATCGACGGTCAATGTGAACGGGCAAGGTGCAAAAAACATTACATTTCAGGATGCTACGGCGCTTGCATCAGGAACTATTGCTGCAAATGCGATTGTGGATGTGATGTATGACGGCACGCAGTTCTTGCTTATGAATGATCCGGCAGGAGCAACAGGTGGTGATGTCGTAGGTCCAGCAAGTGCGGTCACGAACCGAGCCGTGACGTTTAACGGAACGACAGGCAAGCTGGTTCAGGATTCAAAGGTAACGATTACGCCTCCCGCAACAGGATCAACGCTGACCATTGCAGACGGGAAAACCTTTACGGCCAGCAAGACTCTAACGCTCGACGGTACGGATGGCACCACGATGACGTTTCCGAGTACGAGTGCCAGTGTTGCTCGAACGGATGCAGGGCAGACGTTTACGGGCACGCAAGTGATGACCTCACCGAGGATCGTCACCAGCATCAACGATACCAACGGTAACGAAGTATTTGGTGTTACTGCAACCGGGTCTGCCGTAAATGAAATAACAGTTGCAAACGCAGCAACAGGATCGGGACCAACATTATCGGCAACTGGGTCGGACGCGAATATAAACATAAACCTTACGCCAAAAGGTACTGGCGTAGTAAGCACAACAGTGGTTTATGCCAATGCAATTTACGCACAAACCATAGCGAGCGTCAGCAGTTTTAGCTGGAATTCCTCTACGTCTTCACCTGCTGCAGCAAGCACAAACCCTTACGGTGGTGGGTCGCCGGTTATTACGAACATTCATCGCAACATGAAACGCTGTTTGGTTGCCGATAACGGAACCGTGAATTACTACCTTGATCCTGCGGACAGCACTAAAAAAGCAGATGGAAGTACTGCTGTGCTTACAGGCGCAGACGGCATGGTGATGGTGGAAATTCCAGCGTTTTACACCAAGCGCGAGGTGAGTGGCAGTATCATTACATGGTCGATTTCGGATCAGCCGTTATCCGGGTTCAGTCTGCATCCTGCGTTTTACAAGGATGGGAAAGCCGTTGATTTTCGCTACATCAGCGCTTATGACGCTTGCGTTAACACAACGGGAAGCACTTTTCAATCGGGATTGAATTACGACCAAAATGTTGGGGCTGGGCAAAGTTGGAACACGGGCACAGCAAAGTTAGCGTCCGTGTCAGGCGTTTATCCAGCTTGTGGGGTTACCCGCGCACAATGTCGTTCTATGGCAGCAAACCGTGGCACAGGCTGGCGTGTATGTGATTGGACGCTTTATGCCGCTGTTCAACTACTGTACCTCATTGAGTACCAGACGTTTTACTCGCAATCTGCTATCGGTAACGGCAATACGTCATTCTCAAGCTGGCCCGCCCCGTCAGGCAATCAGGGGGATAGCAGAGCATCACAAGCCGGTCTGAGCAATAGTACAGGAAATGGCACCACGAGCGTCAACACGGCAGGCGGGGCGGTTACGGATTACATGTCCTACCGAGGCATCGAAAATCTGTATGGCAGTGTTTGGAATTGGGTTGATGGCGTTATTGTCAATGCCGCTGGCGGTGTAGGAACTAATGCTGCTGTTTGGGATTACACCAACAACAGCGCGGATTTCAGCGATACTGTCAACACAAATATGACGCAGATTACTGCGGCGGCACAAACAGGGTTTGATTACCCAGGCTCCCTTGCTGCGGTCAACAACTTTTTTATCTCAACAGGTGGTGGTGGATCCTCAAGCACTTACACAACGGATTTTTGGTATGGCAGTACATCAGCAGACCGCGTTGTCTTTGTCGGCGGGGCCGCGGATAATGGCGCGGATGCCGGTGTCTTCGTTGTGTTTGCGCATATTGACGCTTCGTTTGCGGGTCGTGGTTTTGGCGCGCGGATCGCTTTTTAAGAAGGTTTCGGGGGTTCTCGGAAAGGGGTGATTGTGAGCATCGACCACGTTGTCAATGTCGGCAGGAACGCGAATAATGGCACGAATGCCGGTGTCTTCAATGTGAATGCGAATAATGACGCATCGAATGCGAATCGTAATATTGGCACGCAGACCGCTGTTGCAAGAAATCACAATACTCCTGCTCGCAAGAGCGAATATGTCAGCCCATTAACGCTTGGTAGGGCAACCGAACAGCGTGGGTGTGAACAGCGATGAAAAGGCATGGCAATTTATGGGGCAAAATTATAGATTTGGAAAATATCAAGCTTGCTCACCGTATGGCAAGAAAAGGCAAAGCGTTTTACAACGAAGTAAAGATGGTTAATGAAGATGTGGAAAAATACGCTAAACATATTCAAGACTCACTCATAAACAAAACTTTTACCACAAGTCCCTATGAAATAGAAGAACGAAGCGATGGAAGGAAGGTTCGCACAATTTACAAACTTCCCTATTTTCCTGACCGGATTGTGCAACACGCACTTCTCAACATCACAGGTTCATTGCTTATCAAGTCTATGATTCGTGACACTTATCAATCCATACCAGGAAGGGGAACTTCAGATGCGGCTCGGCGCGTCAAAGAACTAGTGCGCTCAACAGAATGCCCAAGATATGCAATCAAAGTGGATATTCACAAATATTACCCATCTGTTGATAACGAACTCATGAAACAGTGTTTGCGCCGACACATAAAATGCAAGGATACATTGTGGTTATTCGATGACATCGTAAATTCGACACAAGGCTTACCTATTGGAAATTACACAAGCCAGCATTTAGGGAACATTTATCTTAATCAATTTGATTGGTGGATGAAACAAATTGTCAAGCCTGCTGCATACTTTCGCTATTGTGATGACATTGTAATTTTTTCTAACAGTAAAGAGGATTTACAAACGATACGAAAGCAAATTGAGGAAAAACTGACCGCTTTGAAGCTTAAGTTGAAACCGAATTGGACGGTGTACGATGTGCATACACAAGGCGTAGATTTTGTCGGTTACGTATTCAAACCGTTGCGAACAAGGTTGAGAAAAAACATTGCGGAAAAGTTTAAGAAAGCTTGCAAGAATATTCGGCGTTCAGCCCCCATGATAAATTGGGATGAAGCATTAAGTGTGTTGATGGCGTACAAAGGATGGGTAAAGCGATGCAACGGGCGCAAGCTTTGGCGGGCAGAGGTTTCGTGTTTGACTAACTGGTTTCCGAAACAATTACGAGGTGCGGTATGAAAATACAGGCGGGGTATGCAATACAGCCCTATGAAGTATCGGGGCAGGAGCTACGCATACACTGGAACATTGAGCAAAAAACGCGTCAAGACATGCAGGGTACCATTGTGTATTGGGAAGCCAATGAAGCTTTGTGCGGGCGCAACGATACGCGATCGCAAATCATTGAGACAATTATTAAATCAATGTACAGTACAGGTGCGGAAATCGCAACCATTAACAATAAAGACACAAAACCAGATGAGTATGCAAATTATCAAGCATTTCGTGCTCAAGCAAAACAACTTGCCGATGGATGGTTGTCATGACCGACATTGATGTCAAACAAGCCCAGCTTGAGGGCGACCTGAAGGCTCATGAGCGCGAGTGCGCCATGCGATACCAAGGCATTGAAAAGGCATTCCAAGCAGGCGAGCGCCGGATGAACCGTATTGAGTATCTGCTCTACGCGACGATCATTGCCGTTCTTTTTGGTCCCGGGGTGGCCGCAACCTTCGTTAAGAAGTTCTTCGGACTATGAAGTATACCCTTGGCAAACGATCTCTAGAGCGGCTCGAAGGAGTGCATCCCGACCTACTGCGGGTGGTCAAACGCGCCATTGAGATTAGCAGAGTGGACTTCACAGTGCTTGAAGGCTTGCGCACGAAAGAGCGGCAGCGCAAATTGATGGAGGCCGGAAGCAGTTGGACGATGAGTAGCCGACACCTGACCGGCCATGCTGTGGATCTTGGTGCTTGGGTAGACAATCAGGTCGATTGGTCCTGGCCGCTGTATGACACGATTGCAGTAGCGATGAAGCAAGCCTCGCAAGAGCTAGAGATCCCGATCAAGTGGGGCGGTGACTGGGTTGTCAAGGATGGCCCACATTTTGAACTTGACCGTAAGGTGTACCCATGAACCCGATGATCCTTGGTCCGCTGTTCGAGATGGGTAAGACCTTGCTCGACCGCTTTGTTCCTGACCCGGAAGCCAAGCGTCAGGCTGAGGCAGAGTTTCTGAGGATGGCCGCAGAAGGCGAGTTGAAACAGGTCATCGCCCAGTTGGAGATCAACGCCAGGGAGGCGCAACACGCAAGCGTCTGGGTGGCCGGATGGAGGCCGTATTTCGGATGGGTGGGGGGAACAGCTTTTGCCTATGTTGGAATCATTAAGCCATTGTTGACTTGGTATGCCACGATCAGGGGATGGCCGATCCCGCCTGAAATCGACCTTGAGTTTCTATGGGTAGTTGTGTCAGGACTGCTTGGCATCGGAGGTCTGCGGACGTTTGAAAAGACCAAAGGTGTGACGAGGTGAAACGTGGCGTTAAAGAAGATATTACTTAAGCCAGGAGTTAACAAAGAAAACACTCGGTATACCAACGAGAATGGTTGGTACGTCTCCGACAAGGTGCGGTTTCGTCAAGGAACACCCGAAAAGATTGGCGGCTGGCAGCGCGTTTCTTCGGCCACTTTTTTAGGTGTGTGCCGCGCTCTTTGGAATTGGGTCACGCTGGGGTGTGAGAACGTCATGGGGCTAGGAACAAACCTCAAGTATTATATTGAGCAAAGTGGTGTTTACTTTGATGTAACCCCCATACGTTCAACCGCAACTTTAGGGGCGAACCCATTTACAGGCGATGGAACCACCACGGTGGTAGTGACCCATACCACGCACGGGGCTATCAACGGTGACTTTGTGACGTTCAGTGGGGCTACAGGAACTTACGCTTCTTTGCTTAATGCAGAGTTCCAAATAACTTACCTTACATCAAACACTTATTCCATAACGACTTCAAGTGTTGTTGCAGCAGGGGCTACGGGCGGTTCTGCGGTAATTGCTACGTATCAAATTAGTATTGGCCCTGCGATTCAAGGGCCGCTTGTAGGGTGGGGTTCAGGGGGTTGGGGGTTAGGTACTTGGGGCGTAGGGGTAGCTTCCACTGATGCGTTGCGTATTTGGAGTGCTAATAATTTTGGGGAAGATCTGGTGTTTGGCCCGCGTGGTGGGGCCTTATATTACTGGGATGTAACAGGAGGGCTTACCACCAGAGGTGTATTGGTAAATTCGATTGGTGGAGTAGTGACGCTTACCATTGCCACTCCTTGTGTGATTACACTATCGGTAGTTCTTGCAGAAGGTACCGGGATAAAACTTGCTACAACGGGTGCGCTACCCACAGGACTTGTAGTAGGTACAACATATTACTTGCGCAATGTCGATGGAGTAACAGCCAATTTATCTGGTGCGGTTTCAGGATCGCTTATTAACACCTCAGGGTCACAGTCGGGGGTGCATAGCATTTCGGAGCTTGTGGACGTTCCAGCCGTACAAAATTTTATACTTGTATCGGACACTTCACGCTTTGTTTTATTATTTGGCACTTCAGAATATGGCACAAGCAGTCTCGACCCTATGCTTGTGCGATGGAGTAATCAGGAATCGGTAGTGGATTGGGTGCCTTCTTCTTTAAACCAAGCAGGCTCATTGCGTTTGTCTCACGGTTCAGAAATTGTAACTGCCTTACAAACACGCCAAGAAATTGTAGTTTTTACAGATTCTGCGCTCTACTCAATTCAATACGTAGGCCCACCCGTTGTATGGTCGTCCCAACTTCTTGGGGATAGTACTTCCATCATCGGGCAAAATGCAGTAGGGGTCGCTTCAGGGCGCATTTTTTGGATGGGCATAGATAAATTTTACGTGTATGATGGGCGAGTACAAACTCTTCGTTGTGATCTTCGCAGACATATATTTTCAAATATTAACTTAGCGCAAAACCAACAAATTTTTGCGGGTACCAATGAGGGCTTTAGCGAAATCTGGTGGTTTTACTGCACGGCTGACTCCAGTACAATTAATGCCTACGTAGTTTACAACTACCTTGAAGATGTTTGGTACTACGGGACGCTTGCAAGAACCGCGTGGATTGATTCCGGGCTAAGAGCTTACCCTGTTGCTGCTACTTATACACCAAACCTTGTGAACCATGAAGTCGGGGTTGATGACAATCAGACAGCTACCCCTGCACCTATCGAAGCCTACATTGAATCCGCAGAGTTTGATATTGAAGACGGTGAAAAGTTTGGGTTTGTATGGCGCATGGTGCCGGATTTGACGTTCCAAGGATCGACTGCGGGTACGCCCCAAGTCACGATGACGATGTACGGCATGAATGGTTCGGGGTCTGGGTTCAACACTGAGGCTTCCAAAGCAGTTGCGCGTACATCGACGGTTACCATTGAGCAGTTCACCAACATTGTGTATACTCGTATTCGTGGTCGGCAGATGATCATGAAGATTGCTTCTGATGGCTTGGGTACAACTTGGCAGCTTGGTGCACCACGTATCGATATTAGGCCGGATGGACGTAGATGAGTTTTCTTGAAAATCCCGTATCGCCTAATCTGCCCCTTGCGCCAAAAGAGTACGATTCCCGGTACCAAGAGCAATTTAACAACATTTTACGGTTGTACTTTAACCGACTTGGTGGTAACCTTAGTTCGCTTTTAGGACGTTCAGGAGGGCAGTACCTTCAACTCCCCTACGGGTCGTTTTATGATACGACAGATCAGACAGCGGCAAGTACAACGGTGGCTTACCCAATTACGTTGAATTCTACTTCGCTAAGCAATGGCGTAGCGGTCAAAAGCGATAGTAAGATTACGGTGGGGCAAAATGGTGTATATAGTGTGCAGTTTCGGGTGCAACTAGCAAATGATGATAGCGCTCCACAAGATGTTGATGTATGGTTTCGGATTAATGATACAGATGTGGCAAATTCAAACACAAGGTTTGGCTTGGCGGCGCGCAAGGGACCGAGCGATCCTTTTCATACGGTAGGAACGGTGAACCTTCTCCTTGATCTTGTAGCAAATGACTACGTGCAACTGGTATGGAGAACTACGGATTTAGATGCACGAATTGAAGCGTATGCTGCCGGAACTTCTCCGACGAGGCCAGAAATACCTTCAGTTATTGCAGCAGTAACTTTCGTATCGGGGGTAGCATAATGACTACTCAAATAAAAGATGCCGATGGCAAATCGTTTGACGTTGACACTTTAAAAAAGCTGTACACACAAATTGCGCCGAATGTTGATGTAAAAAGAAGTTCGGGCGATGTGTTTAACACTAAGGTAACCGATAGCACAAACATAGGGTTTAATTCAAAAGAAGCAACAAAATTTTTTGGGGGAGCGCCAACTGCTGCGCAAATGGTTGTTCTTGACATGGCGCGGGGGCTTGCTAACGCCGGAGTAACCGACATTGGTCAACTTAAAAAAGGGGAAATATCTGAGTTTCATCCTACTACTGACGCGGGAGACGGGTATTATCAAACAAGAAGTGCGAATGTAAGCCCAAGCGGTAAAGAAATAGATCTTGGCGTAGCTTTTGAAGGTAAGGGGGGCACAAGATATAACTTAGATTTTGGCAAAGATGGGAAACCTAAATTTTATACTACAGGTTTTGATACAAGTGACAAAAAGATGGCCCTTATGGCGGCGTCTATGTTTGCGCCTTTTGCCTTGGGGCCGTTGATTGGGACAGCAGGGGCGGGGTTAGCCAACACCGCAAATGCGGCTGCTGTTTTAGGTGGAGCAAGCACAGCCGCAGGGGCTAGTGGATTAGCTGGGGCGCTTGCAGGTGCAGGTCTTGGCACCACCGCAGCAAATGCGCTTGCATCAGGGCTTGTACAGGGCACATTTCAAGGCGGGCTTTCTTCTCTTACAGGTGGGAAGTTTGGCAAGGGGTTTACCTCAGGTTTTGTAGGTGGTGCGGCTCCTGTTGTAGCAGGGCCAGTAATCCAGACGTTAACTCAAGCAGGACTATCGCCCGAGCTTGCAAAGATTACTGCAAGTGGTGGTATCGGGGGGTTGTCCGCAGCAGCAGGTGGTAAGAACATAGGCCAAGGAGTTTTGGGCTCAGCGCTCAACACAGGCATCGGCATCGGTATGGATAAGGCAGGAATAAACCAACTTCCTGCCCCTGTGCGGGGGGTAGTCACTGAAGGGATTAGGTCAGTTATTTCGAGGCAGCCGTTTGATCTGGCATCCGCAGCACAGAACGCTGCGATTAACTACGGATTGAGTCAAGTCGGTCAAGCGTCTGGGTTTAATGCTAAACAGCAAGCTGCCATGATGAAGTTTTTAAATTTTGCTACGTCGATGGCTCGACGCAAGTCGTAGGAGATGAGTATGGATTACGAAGATTCACATGACGGGTTTACAAGAAGATATGATTTTGGGTACGGACAACCGGGAGATGTTTCTGTTAATGACTTTATTCCCTTGCCAAACTTCCCGTCAGATGGCGGGGCACTCACTGGTTTAAAACCTGATCTTATTGTTACCACAGATGGAGATACTCCCTTCTATCCGGGAGTTTTAGCAAATATAGGCCTTTATTCCCCAAACGAAATAGCCGCATTTACTCAGGACCCCGCATTTGATGAGTTTAAACTAGCCAATCCAGAAGACGCTGCGGTATTAGAAGGCTTTCTTCAATCCGAAACACAAGCAGAATTTGAGCGTCTAAGAAGGCAGGGAGGGGGGGTTCCTATTGGTAATCCCGCTGATCCGTACGGGCTTAAAGCGCTGGGTATTGAATCCGGCGGTATCCCGGGTTTCTTTAAAAAACTAGGGGCTGGTTTCAAAGACCTCACCGGAATAAGTGGGGGCGATGCATTAAAATATGCTACTATGATGGCAATAGCTAAACTAGCCTATGACGATGCCAAACAAGCAAGAGAAGAGGCAAAGGGCGCAAAACTTGATATAGCGGGGGTAAGAGCGGTACGAGGCGCAGACGGAGGGGTCTCTTTCCG
>Ga0194116_10005888_pt1 | contig 13320 bp, 7 predicted proteins | sample TA2MahsurfametaG_4_FD_148617 | JGI IMG/M metagenome (GOLD analysis project Ga0194116, IMG submission 148617) | Freshwater microbial communities from Lake Tanganyika, Tanzania - TA2015008 Mahale S9 surface | ecosystem: Environmental > Aquatic > Freshwater > Lake | place: Tanzania: Lake Tanganyika... | reverse complement strand
CACCACCAGTTGCATTTGGGTTATAATTTCTCCCAGCACCAACAATAAATCTATCTCTTAAATCTGGAGTTCCGTTTGTTCCATCACATAATGCCCATCCACTAGGAACATTTGATGTAGTTCCATTCCACATCACAATCCCACCTATTGGGAAAAAAGAAATATTATCTGCTAACTTTTCTAATGTAACTGATCTGTTTTGGATTTTTATCGTACTAACAGAATTTGTTGATAATTTACCATTAGTTACACAATTATCAGAAAGGTCAGCTGTGACAATTCTATTATCCCTAATAATTTCTACTTCTGTCCTTGACATAATGCACTCTTTTTAGGTATTTAGTGAAAGAATATGTTGTTAAATTAGTACTTAATAATTGCTAAGAAATCAATATATGGGGGGACAATGCTAAATGAAGAACCACTTCCACTATTTCCTACTGTATGTGTATGTTCACCTCCAGTAGTTATTGATACAGAGTGAGAGTGATTTGGTTCAGTAGATATTGAAATAGTATGACTATGACCACCATCACCACCAATTCCATGAGCATGATCTGGTGCGTACCCAACACTGATGTTTGCATGACCAGTTTGAGTATCTCTGCTATTTGTTTGTGGTTTGTAACCTTGTTCTGCTTGACCAGCATATCTTGCGCCAGGTTGAACACCTTCTTCATTGAATCCGTGTCGGTGTCCAGAATCACTAGCAGTATGACTATGCCCACCTCCACCTCCAGTTGCACCACCATGACTATGGTTTGGAATAAAACTTGTAGAACCACCACCATGACCATGAGAACCACCAGCAGTAGCAGATCCACTGTGACTATGACCAGAATGATTTGTTAATGTGTGACTGTGACTCGGTAACTCAGATGTTGACAGGGAAACTGTACTTGAACCACCTGTTGAACCACCACCACTGCCACTTCTTAAAAATCTTCCAGTTGTATTTGGAAGTCTACCACCACCACCATAAGCACTTCCTAAAATTGAATACAGTGCAGAGAAATCTGCTGTTACACCTTGTACTGTTCCTGTTCCATTTGGAATTGTGTCACCATTGCATACTAAGTACCCAGTTGGTGCAGATGAACCAGCCCAATATTGAATAGTGCCAGTAAGGACACCTGGTGGAAGAGTTTTAAATCTCATTCCAGTTTGAACTTGGGAATCTGCAGTTAGAACTTGTCCATCAGAACCAACCTGAAGCATAACTGCCTGGTTATCATTAATTCCAACTGGAATATCACCCTTTCTTTCCCATGCTGGGTCAGAAAGTAGAGCACCTTGTCCACCAAGTGCAATAATATAGCAGTTTAATCCAGCACTAGGAGCATCAGAAAATGTAATTACATTAGTATAGTCACCACTTGAATCAGTCTTAATAAAGTAGTCAGCATTTGCTTCCTGAATAACACCACCAAGGGATACTAGCAAGTTAACAGGTCCAACTGGAACAAATGGAGTACCATTTTGTCTTGTGAGAGGGAACTCGGTTCTTGCATTATTGAATAGACCATCTATGGCATCAAGAATGATTGAATTACCTACTGGATATGATGTAACTGTAATTGGTGGACCAGGAACAAATCCGATAGAGTTGATAAAATCTTGTGCGAGAAGAATAGAATCACTACCATTTGCTCTAAGGAAGTTTGTTGGGTCTCCAGGACTTCTCTTAATAAACTTACGAGCAGAAAGGTCTAGGTTAATATCACCAGAACCTTCAATATCCAGATTTCCACCAGCAGCAATACCACCATCCAATGTGAGATTTCCATCTCCAATTATATTACCACCAACATTTAGATTTCCAACAATAGTTCCAATTCCACTAGCAGAGAAATGATTAGATACGGTTAGATTTCCTATAATGTCTGTGTCATTCATATGACCAGCAACATATAGGTTTCCACCAATGCCAGCACCACCACCAACTACAAGAGCACCAGTATTTGTAGAAACTGCTTCTTTCTTACCTCTTAGTTCTAAGTAAGAAGTTGTTGAGTCACTACCAATAGTAATTGTATGGGCAGATTGGAATGCTCTAATTTGTACAGTTGAATCATTTATGATTGATAAAGTTGGTGCTGATGCTTCAAAATATGTTCCACCAATTGCCAACCCACCACCAATTACTGAGTTTCCATTTGCTGCAACTGAGAATTTGGTTTCTTGAGAATTTTCCCAATTTTCTGAATTAAAAGATAGAGTTGGCTCTGGATGTGCAAGTTTCCATGAATATCCATCACTTGCATCAACACCAGCATACCATCTTTGGTTGATATTATTCTTAGTGTGTGACCAAGAGAGTGCAGAATCCCCATCGTCGGTTTGTTCTATTGAAAGGTGCGTCCCTCTCATTGCACCAAGAGTGTTTCCTACTGAAACTTTTACTGTTCCTGAATGACCAACATTAACTCTCTCTATGTTATTTGTAATGATAGAGAAATTGCTGTTTGTATCTTGAGTTCCAACAGTAAATCTAGAAGAACCTCTATGAATAATTCTAGAGTTTCCTGGTGTTGTTCCATCAGCAAGTCGTTCTATTACTAAAGAACCATTAGGGTGCAGGGAATCATTTGCGTGTAATGCAACCGAAGTGAAACCATCAGTACTTCCAATTCCCAAATCAAATGTTCTTGCATTGTTGATTCTTGCGGTAATAGTTCCACCAATAGATGTATAATCACCAGTGTTTAACTGGAATCTGGAACCATCTACAATGAGACTATCAAGTACTTTAGTAATTCCAGAATCTGCATCAAGAATAATATCACCAGCAACACTATCAATAGTATTATCATTTTCTATTGCAATTCTGAGATTTCCAAACTTTGCACCAATACCATAAATGTTTGATGCAAAATCAACTCTTCCAGTAAATGATGAAATACCACTAACTTGTAGATCATTTAAGAGGGAAATGCCACCTTCATGTATTTGGGTATAATTTGTTTGTAAACCAGTAATTGGATCTAAACCAGTTTGTGTAAATCTTGCAGTTCTACGTACAACAATATTTTCAAAAGTAACATTACCTAAACTTTGTGGTTGAGTGAATACTACTGCACCATCAACAACAAGATTTTGAACTTTTGAGTCACCACCGACATCAAAAACAAACGCACTATTTGAATCTGTATTTACATGTAACTTATCTACTTTAATATCAAGTGAATCAGTGATTCTGCTAATTAAACCCCATGATCTCCATTCATTATCAACTCTAACATGACCAATGTAACCTTCAGATGGGTTAGAGATGAATTGAATATCACCAACTCTTGGTGATTGAATTATTGAAGAAGTTGGAGTTGAAATACCAACGGTAAACAGTTTTGATTGTGCTGCAGTACCTTTCAGATAAAAATCCTTTGTTTCAATACCATAATCGGAAAGGTTAGTTACCTTTTGGGTAAAGTTTACAGGACCGTAGAATTGTGATGACTGGTTATTATTTTCACCACCTTCAACTGTAAGTCTTTGTCTGACGAGCAGTTCATCAAAAATTCCACTTGAAACTGTACTAGATTCACCCTGAGAGTCATCACCTGTGTATGTTAGAATTGGAGCATCAATAACACTTTCTTCGCCAGTTGCAGAACTTACTTTTTTGCTTCCAGAGAAAAATTCACCAAGGTCATTCATACCAGTGTAGACAACCTGACCACCTCTTTGCTCTTTAGATTGTGATGAAATAATTTCATCTTGAGAAAGAATTCTATCCTGCTTCTGTGGCATAGCAGTTGAGTAGTTACCAGGACCAAAACCTAGATATTCAAATGTATGACCAGAAGCTCTCATGAATGAGGGTCTTCTTACCTCAGTAGGAAGAACTTTAATTCTCTTTACAGCACTTCCAGAAGATGCTGTTGTTTTAATTGTTCCAAGTTGACCACGAAGTACATCAAATGGATTTGATGTACTTGCAATCCTAATAATTTCTGCACCAATAGTCAGAAAATCACCTCTCCTTACTCCAGTTCCATCAACGAAACTAATAGTATTGCTTGTAAGTTCGAAGTCTAAATTAGTTTGTAGAGTTAGTCCATCCGAGAATGTTGATGCACGGGATCCAAGATTTTCTTCACCTGCACCAATATTATTTGCATTTGGTGCAAGAGTTCTTCTTATTACTTGTGCAGTTGTTGCACCTAGATATGAGTCATATCCCTCAACAATAAAAGTAAATGATGTTAGACCAACTACATCAGAAACTACAACATCACCATTGAATGCTCCTTCTGCATCATCTGAGTTTGCAATTCTAATTGCATTTCCTGGGAATAGACCATGAGGAACATTTGTTGTTGCGGTTACAATGCCACTGCTTGGGTCTGTCATGTACGCAGAACTTATTCCACATATATCATGAGAAGCAATTAAATAACCAGCCTTTCCATTTGTATTGTAAGCAAATGTTGTTATTCCTAATGGTGCCTCTAGAAGCAGTGAAGTAGGACCATTTACCGAATTAATTTTATAAGATCCATTTATTTCATCGTAATTGTAACCATTAATTTCGACGGCTGTATTTGTATTATCTACTATTCCAGTTACAGTTACAATAGATCCTGTGGTTCCTCCAGAAATTGAAAGAGTATCATTTAATGTATAAGAAGATCCTGGATCAACCAATTCTACAGAGATTACCTCACCAGAAGCATTTGTGGTTACTTTTGCAGTAGCACCTCTACCACTTGTAGATACATTGTTTAACTGTTTTGAATAGAATACTTTAGATGGTGTATACCCAGCACCAGCAGTAAATGAAACTGATTTGATTCTATTAAAACCATGCTCTACTTGTGTACCAACTTGAATAATTGTATTTCCAACACCAGATAGTCCTAGTGTTGTAATTGCAATACCAACTTGGTTATTTCTTGTGAAGTTGTCTATTGCTTCCCTTGTGATAGAATTTCTCTTATCATTAGTAATAACTTTACCGAAAACTTCTAAACTTGCATAACTATTTGCTGCTTTTGGATTTGTATTTATATTATCTCTATCTAATTGTGGGTAGAGGTTGATAACATCTTGACCAAATTCTTTTTCATTTAAGTTGTAACCAGCATTAATATCTGGTGAAACATTAGCACTTAAGCAAATTAAATGATAAACACCATCTTGACCTTCTGCACCAGGAATATGTCTCTTTACTTGTGCAACTCTATAAATGAAATAAGTATCATTATATGCAGATCTTGAGAATGATGGAAGTGCTTCTCTCTGTTGTCTTGTAACTCTCTGGTCAGTATCATTATTAAATGTTCCTGGATTTGTAGAAACACCAGAAATAGTATATTGGAACTGTTTACTATTGAGAACAGATTCTACTTTGTATATTCCATTATATGTGGATGTAATACCAGTTGAATCTAAATTGTTGGAACTTCTAATTTTTTCAATAGTAACTTGGTCACCAGATTTTAGTCCATGTGGTTTTTCTGATGTGATTGTAACCACTTGAGCATTTGCAATAATTGGACCAGCAGCTGCACTTGTAATTACCTTTTCATTTCTCAATTGAGTTGAATTGCTCAGTATGTCATTGGTGAATGAAACACTAGTAACACCTACAGTACCAGATTCCTGAATTACATATCCTGCTTCAGGTGGTTTTGCACTTGTAAATTCCTTCGGAATAACATAACGAATTTTATAAATTTTATCATCAATAGAACGATTATCTAATTTTCTCTTAATAAATGAAGATGAAGTTTCTGTACCTAAAAGTGCGGTTCCAATTCCAATAATTGCACTGTAAATTTGGTTTTGTGTTGTATTTGGTGAACCAGTTAAATACCAGTTTGATTCTGAAGAATCCCATTGGATAGGATGTCCCAAGTCACCAGGTAACTTATCAGATACTCTAGACTCAATAGTAACGACACCACCGTTATTGGCAATACCTAAAATTGGAATATTTGCAAGAGCATCATTGATTGATTGTGCTAGTTTAATCTGGTTTGGACCGACACCAGTTGTGATTACATAATAAATTGCCTCATTCTTAAGACCATCTGGAACTTGACCAGTATCAGAAAATATTCTGACTTTCTCCCCATTTAAAAACTGATGATTTGAAGTGAATGAAACTGTATCATTTGTAATATCATTCTCACCATTCGATCTTACAATTTGATATGCTTTTCTTGCTGAAGTTCCACTACCACCATTGACTGGCATTAGAATTGGGCAAGTATAATTAGTTTGTGCAGTTCCAATTGTAATGGTTAGATTTAACTCATCACCATCTTTGGCACCAAGTCTATAACCATCTACCTGATATGCGGGAGCAATCTCTTGGTTATTTGCACCAGTAATGTATAATTTTGCTGGGTCTGAAGAATTGATAATTTTTAACGCATCTAGAGATAGCCATGTCACTGGATTCTCGGTGGTTGTGACCTCCTTTGGTGGAATAACATGTGTAATATAACCAGTATCGTCTCTATCAAATGCTTCTGGTCTAAAACCAACAGACTCAAGAGAGGTATTACCAAAGTTTGAGTTGGAGTTTGTGATGGACATATCACCACCAGATTCTGTCAAGAAGTGTTTCGAATAACCAATAGCAAAGATGGAAACTGCCTGAATAAAGGCATTATTGGATGCTCTAATATGGTAGTTTTCATAATCTGGTTTAAAAATAGACCTAGAATTTGTATGTAGAGGTCTTGATAAACTATTTTCTGGTAGGGTTATATTGTCATAAAATGCACCATTATCGTATAGGATAAATGCGTTATCATCTTTCTGTAGTGACACACCAGTAAATTGTGCCACAACCATTGATTTGAAACCAGCAGATTTATTTCCATCTGCCCACATACCACACATTCCGTAGACGGAACGTAGGGAACAGTTAAAGATATATGGAGATGCAGAACTTACAGTATCAGAACCAGCAGATACTGTAGCAGTATCGAAGGTGTTTATGTTTGGTAGTATATCTAGAGGTGCTTGATTTGTTGTAAATGTAAATGTGCTTAGACCTACAACTTCTTTTACCGTAAATGTTCCATTATATGAATCTGGATCTGTTGTAACACCATTTAATAAGAATGGACTATCAACATAAAGATTGTGTGGTTTTGTGGATCCAGTTAATCTATCGGAGGTTGTAACTGTAATTAAATTTAAATCACCTGTTCCATCACCATTACCAGCACGAATACTTGAAATGCCAAGTGGGTTTGCATCTAGTGAACCAACAATTCTAAATTCATCAATAGATGGTTCAAAATCTGTTCCTACTGGATAATCAATAAGACCTCTTCCAGTAATATCTCCATAAGCCTTTGTTACCTTGAAGTAATACATATCAAGGTCTGTTAGATATGTCTGATAATTACCTAACTTTACTTTGTTTACACCATCTGCATAAGCAAATGTCGTAAGTTTGTGGTGGGAGAAATTTGGAACTACTCTAGATGTACTATAGTTCTTGTAAACAGTTTTTGCTGGGTCTCCATCAAAAATTGTAAATGATGTAAAATAGCAAGTGCCAGTTACATTGAAAATGCTAGAACGTTCAACATTGCTGTCTTCTGGATCTGGAACATATAAAGGTCTAATCTTGGTCTTTCTTAAATCAAGACCAATAATTGAAGTACCTCTTGGTAGAACGGCACCACCAGCAGTAGCATTGTACTTTCTTAGGTCGTTTGCTGGATCTAAAATATCAAAGTTTGTATTTTCACCAAATTCGGGTAAGATTCTTTCTACCCAATCATTTGGACCAACTCTCTCTTTATAGACTGCCTGACCATTAATTTCTTCAATAGAATATCCAGGTCTATTATCAATATAGTGAGTTCCTGGATATACTAGAATTGTAGTTCTATCAATTCTATCGTTGTTTTCACCTTGTTGATATGAAAATCTTGCTGCCTCAATTAGTGCCCTTTGAATACTTTTAAAGGGTCTTGTTAATGAGTTACCCTGATTTTCAAAGCTATCAGTAGCATCGAAATCGGATGGATTGACATAAAGTATATTACCTTCCGCATTCTTAAGGAAATTCTCTAATCTTGAAAGAGGCATTTTATATTCCGCTAGAAAATACTAATCTTTTTCTATTTAGACACTAAAAAACCCCCCGAAAGGAGAGGTTTTAAAGTCACACGGAAGGGAAATTTGGTTCGGCAGTATCGCCTAAGCCCACGGTCGGACTTGAACCGACGACCTACGGTTTACAAAACCGTTGCTCTATCCAGCTGAGCTACGGAGGCATTAGTCTTGAGGCAGTGCCTCAGGATTTTCTAGTTCTAATTCAAACATTAATGGATGACATTCTTCCATTATAAGATAGTTTGACCATTTATACAAGTCTTCTGCTGTATAATATGGATTGCTTTCCGCCTCAATGTTTACATATGGATCATCTTGGTGGATAACTGGAACATCATCAAAGGTAAATGGTATGCCTTGAATGAAATACATATCAACAATTATACCATTATGAAAACAGTAATTGTTGGTAATTTTGTATTTCATAATACAAACAAACTTTGTATTATTTAGTTCTATTATTGAGAAAGGTACGTGGATGATACTTTAAGTATTCAAAAAACGTCATCTTTAATTCCTTTTGAGTCATCCCACAATGCTTAGCTGCAGCAGGAAGAGTCATAGAACAGTTAAATAATGCTTCATGTGCTTCACGAACATTATCTGGGGTGGTTTTAACTTTTTGCTCAACTAGAGATGCAAAATCAATTTTTAGTAACTCCATCAAATTTCACCTCGAAGTTCTGCAAGTTTTGCCTCAGCAAGTGCTTGAACACATGTCCAATATGTTTCTCCACTAATAGGAAAATGTTCATCGGTAAAGTGCTCTGCAATATCCTCCTGCAATTCACGCAGATCTTGGAGACTATTACGGGTTATCATCATGTTTGTAATGAACATTTGGGTTCCTACTCATAATAGCATGACTAGAAGTACAAAGTCAAGTGCCTTGTGCCAGTCCTTTAATTGGCAAAGTATTGAATTGTCTCCGCACTAAGATTGATAATAACTCTTGAGTGCCTTTGACCTTCGGTTTCCACGTTAGATGTTTGTAATTCAATTGTTTTTTGCGTTGACTTGGATGCTGGAAAACTATTATCTGCTGTAGGATTTTCCCACACTCTAGTTGAGGTGTTTAAAACCATTGCTCCACCTTGATATGCATCCATAAATATAACAACTTTATCTCCTGCTATTGCGTTCCAGAAGCATCTTAAATCAAATTCCATTTGGGTTGCAGTTGGAAATAAAGATTTGAACAATGCTCTATCAACATAAAATGTTTCTCTTCCAACTCCAGTATTATCCCCACCCCAGAATGCAAATGAAGTTCCACTTTTTCTTATAACCGCATCTCTACCCCAACCAATAGTCTCTGTGGTGCCTGTTGGATTTAGAAGTTTTACCCTAATATCCAAGTCAGCACCATTAAAGATTTCAAAGTTGAAAACAAAGTAGTCACCATAAGTAATTGCTGGGTCACGGAATTCACCAGAACGAAATGCTTTGGCAACACCAAATGAAGTAGGCATAATTTACAATTAACTGAAGTTGAGTGAAGATGATCCGTAGACTCTTATGGAACCTGTGGCATCTGATGCAATTGTGAAACTAATAATATCTTCATTATTAGTTGGAAGAGGTGCAATACCCCCACCCCATCTAACACCAAATTGTGAACCACCATTAATACTACATGTTTCCGCATATCCAAGTAGTGAATCTGAGTCAATAATTAGAGTAACTGTAGTTGCTTTAGCAGTTTCTGTATTAACTCCAACAAATGCCCATTCACCAACAGACTCTGTAAGAACACCAACAACTACTGTTCCTGCATTTACATCAATAGTCATTTTGCCATTTGTTGATGGAATATTACTTCCAAAAGTTCTATCAATTCTTTCGGTAATAGTTCCTTCAAAATGTGTGATTCCGTCGAGTCTAGTATCACCAGTGACTTTTAGAGTTGAATTTGAAATTGTTGTTCCAATTCCAACATGACCTTTTAGGTCATTTGTCATAATTGTTCCAGCAGTTCCAACTTGTAATATCTGAATCTCACTGAGTGCAGATGTAAAATTATCAATTGTTGCAATACCAGTTACTGTCAAACCATTTGCAATTTCACCTTTAATTGTGGTGCTTCCTTCTAATAAAGTATCACCCAGTACTGTAAATTTCTCAGTTAATGCACTTGTTCCAATACCGATATTTCCATCAAAACGGAAAATATCCTGTGATACTTCATCAATAGTCCATCTTGAGAAAACACCAAGCACACCATCTTGGAATAGTGTTCCAGTGAAGTTAATATCACCAAGAACATCAAGAGTAAAGTTTGCAGTACTACCAATACCTAGTCTATTTTGTGCTGGGTTGTAGAACAGTGCCCCAGTGTCAACTTTAATATAACCAGTATCATTAAATTCTGTAGTGAATGTTAGGAAATGCTCTACATCATCTACTACATCTTCAATATATACAGACTGAGCAGCACCAACAGTAACATTGGTTGGGGCACCCCAAACTGGTGGATTTGTTCCACCTTGGGATAGTAGAACCTGTCCAGTAACACCTGGTCCATTACTTACATAAATCTTGTCACCAAATCTAACATTCCCAACAACATCTAATGGATAATCTGGTTCTGTATTAATACCAATATTGGTTGCGGTAATTGTTGAACCAATTGCCGCAACACCTGCCCAAAATCTTCCTGTAGAAGTTAGTCCAGTAATGTCTGCATGAGTTGCAAACAGGTTGCTAATTGTAGCAGCAGTAGATACTTGTGCGTATTTTGCCTTAAATACGTTAGTTGTTGTAATTCCTGAGGAAACTATATCTGTATTTAAAAGTGTGTATACTGTACCGACATCAATATGTGCAGTCGTTGCTGTTAATATACCTACAGTTAAGTTATCAAAATCACCAAGTGCTACATCCAGGGTAGATACTGTTGCAATTCCTATACTAATTCCAGTTCCAACAAGGCTATCTACTTTAAAACCACCAGTTAAATCACCACCAGCATTTGCATCTAATGCACCATTAAATGTTGATACACCACTAATGTTTAAACTTGTAAAATTATTTGGTGCGTTTGCAATTGCCTGTTCAATTACTGCAGTAGTAGTCTCATCTAATGATGCAATGTTTTTAAGTTGTCTACTGGACGATAACATCTCAATTCCAGCAACATATAATGATGTACTTAAGAAAGCACTACCAGCATTTAATACATGTGCATTAATTGTTGTTGCCGTGGTGATTCCACTGACAGAGAATGAACCTTTTAAATCTAAAGTTACAACTGGTTGTGTTGTACCGATGCCAACACGACCAGAAGAAACATTATATACAAATGTTGATGCACCTTCTGTTAAACCTGATGGGTTGTGGTACTGAACTGAATTTATAATACCCTGACCAGCATTTCTGATTCTTACAGTTGCAACACCAGTTTGTTCATCTAAATTTGGACCAACATAATCAACAGAAACATTTTGACCAACAAAGTTTAGAGTAGTAAAACTACTAGCAGCACCAACAGTTGCACCTTCATCCCTAATTGTGAATGCACCAGGAATCAAACCAAGTCCAAGACCAGATAGTGCAGAAGGAGGAACCCAATATCTGTCTTGCCTATCAGTTTGTGCAAATGATGCTAAAATATATGCACTACCAGATGGATATGGTCTAGCACCAACAGAAGAAGGACCAACTAAGGGATTTCCTAAATCTGGTTCTGCTTGTTCTAAAGACAAATAATTCCAACGGGAACTAGAAATACCAGCTCCAAACTTCTTTTTAACTTTTTTGCTTAAATAGTCGGCCATTTTTTATAATTATTGATTAAATGTTTCAAGAATGCTAGTTAGAAATTTCAGGTTCGTATTTGTACTTCCACTAACTGAAATTGTATCTCCAGTTTCTAGGACCAATTTTCCAGAAAGAACGTTTGCAGTATCATTTCCTGGAATTGGAAAATCCTTAACAATCTCTGTAGTTACAGTTGAACCACTAACCTGTCTATTATGATAGAAACTTAAAGTTTGTTCTCCAGTTCCAATATTTGCACACTGAGCAAGAAGAATAACACCAACAAATCCAACTGGTGCTTCATAAATGACATCTGTACTTGTTTTTACAACTTTTGTAACTGTTTTAAAATTATTAACCGCCTGTTGTGCAATTGCCATGTTTTAAGTTCCTCCTTAATCTGCTAGTGCGAGAATGAATGGTGTCATAGTTGTAAATAGTGCTTTTGTGAAATCTGTACCAGTTACTGACCCAGTTGCCTGATTAATGACAACTCCATCACCAATTCTAAAGTTACCTGCCTGATCTGTAGAGGTATAAATTACCTCTCCACCATCAACTTTAACAACCTCATTTTCTTGGATAGTTACTCCACCTTGAGCAGGTCTGGATGTAAGTATATTATTTCCAGAACCAATAAACTCAAATGAATGTGATGATGCCAATTGTTGACTCAATCTAGAGAAGAATATGGTACTTCCCACACTTACTGTATTATTTAGATTCTGTGCAAGAGTGATTGTTGTTATACCAGCAGAAGGCATAGTTGCTTCTGCTACCCTGTAATAAATTGGTAACAATTCAGAAACTTCTGCAGTTGCTGTGACTCCACCATTACCTGGTGCCTCAATAGTAATGATAGGTGCTTCAGTATATTGAGAACCAGAAGTAACAACATTAACTTCAGTAACTCTTCCATTTTCTATTTTTGCAGTTGCTTGTGCAGTAATACCGTTTTGCCCAGTTGGAGAAGCAATTGAAACTCTTGGAACAGATGTATAATTATTTCCTTTGTCCAAAACTCTTATAGTCCGCACTGCAAAATATAAAGTATCAAAGTAAAGAACCTGACCATCATATGGTCTAAAAGTGCCAACACCAGATACAACGATTTCATTTTGTGAAAATATTGCTTCAGTATTTGCAAAACCAGTTAATGTATAAATTGATTTTGAAGCATTATCACCAACACCCCTGGAAACTAGTCCATAAGTACCAAATGATGAGTTGGAGTTTGTAATATCGCATTGACCACCCTTTTCGGTAACAACTGCCTCTTGATTGCAAATACTAAAGAGTGAAACTAACTGAGCATAAGCACCATTAGAAACTGACACACCAATTCCACCTTGATTGAATTGTGTATATGAGTCAACTGACATTGAACCAGTAATACCAATATCATCCAAATCACCAGGTTCAGCATGGAATCCATCAACTTTCATACCAATACTCTTTGGAATGAAGTTGGTG
>Ga0194116_10005887_pt1 | contig 13322 bp, 8 predicted proteins | sample TA2MahsurfametaG_4_FD_148617 | JGI IMG/M metagenome (GOLD analysis project Ga0194116, IMG submission 148617) | Freshwater microbial communities from Lake Tanganyika, Tanzania - TA2015008 Mahale S9 surface | ecosystem: Environmental > Aquatic > Freshwater > Lake | place: Tanzania: Lake Tanganyika... | reverse complement strand
AGCAAACAATTGCTCGCATCAAAGAATTGACAAGTCCTCCTGAAGTGGGTAAGGTTTATACCGCGACTGTGAAAGATGTTCGCGAAGGACTCGGCGCAATTGTTGAATTCATGCCCAAGACAAAGGGGCTTCTGCATATTTCACAAATCAGCTATGACTATTTCCAAAATGTAAGTGATGTTTTGAAAGTAGGGCAACAAATCGATGTCAAACTTCTCGAGATTCAATCAGATGGAAAATTCAGATTGAGTCATAAAGTTCTTCTCACTCCACCAGAAGGCTATGTGGAACCACAAAGACCTGAGCGTCCACGCCGCGATGATCGCGGTGGTCGTGGCGGATATGACAGAGATCGCGGTGGTAGAGGTGGTTATGATCGCGATAGAGGTCCACGCCGCGATGATAGACATCGCGATGATCGTCCACGCGAAGAGCGTCCAAGAGATGAACGTCCACGTGATGATAGACAATTCGAAGACTAAACAACAATCCCCTTGCTTTAAAAGTAAGGGGATTTTTTTTGGGTTAGGACAAATGACGCCCCAATATAATTGCCTGTGATATTCCCCTTGAGAGGGGTGGCCGAAGGCCGGAGTGTGAAAATTATTGGCCGCCCAATTGATTTCCATTCCGAGCGAAGCCGACTAATATCTATTGTTTGAACATCGTGACTTCACCGGATGAGCCTGAAAAATCAACAGCCCAACGTTTATTGGCATTCATCCAGAGTCTACCAACTTTCACATAGCCTGTTTCATCGAGCAATGATGTTCCATCAACATATCCGGAAGAATACATAGCCTGCTCATCATCATAGGATTCACCAAAACCCGAATTCATTGTAAGCTTACTTATCCAAGTATTTCCCGTAATACGTAATACAATTTTCCCGCCCATGCTTCCACCTCTTTCATAAATGTATGTACCGGATGGGTCATCAAGGATCTCTTCGGTTTGATTTTCTAGCACATCAAGATTTTCTTCAACATTGACAACCTCTTCAGGGAGGCTTTCTGAAATTTCCATTTTGGGTTGTTGAGCATTTCCTTCATCCATAGAATTGATTCTATTCTTTGCAGAATCCAAAACAGAATAATCGTAGATATGTTTATTGCCTTGTTCGCAAGAGATGAGAAGAAGTGAAATTGATACAATGTATGCAAGATTTGTAAACATGTGGTTTAACATACGAATTGAAAAGATACATTTACTCAATAATTGAACTCATATAAATGTCTTAGAATGCTCTGATTGCTCTGACATTTGTAGAATTCGTTTTATAATTATAATCAGTACTTCCATTGGTAAAACTAATGTACCAACCATAGTCAGCACAATACTCTGTACTACTCCAATAATAATTTCCCAAGATTTGCGCACCTTGTGTTTGAGTCAAAGCATTTGCAACGGTGAAATAGTTATTCCACAACAATGAAAGTTCTTGTATGGAGGGCATATACCAATCATTTTGACCTCCTGTGACTAGATCAATACATAATTTAGCTGCACTACTTGTATGCCCTGCTTGAGAAACAATCGCATTGCTATTGCTAGATCCATTCCAACTACTTTGCGATGTTGTGCCAATTTCCTGAATGACATTACTCCAGGCTTGTGAAGAACTTTGGTTAGTTAAAGCTACAATTAAACCATGTTCCACGCCTTGATTGTCTTTATATAAATGAAATATAATCCCACCACCATAGTTTTCACCAATCCAATGAGTGAATCCACTACCTGTAGCACCTGTTGATATACCATCAAGTTTTACTTTATCACTTGCCGACATTGCACCTGCAGTTGTTGTAGTAGCTGTAGCCAGAGATAATGTCTGTCCACTCATGCTTAATCCATTTGCAGTTCCAATCGAAACATTGCCGGTATTTGTCCCGGATAAGTTGGATGCTGAAAATGTTCCAGATACCGAAAGATTTCCACCGATAGTGGTATTACCCGTTACTCCCACATTACCGGAAAAGTTACCATTACCATTGACTCCAAGCGTGCCACCTATATCGACATTATTCTCTATAGCAGCTGAATTCAAATATGCGGTCTCGGTTGTTAATACTTTACCTTGAAATAAGGTATTCCCATTCTCAAACACTGTAATTGCATTTTTCCTTTGGCCAGAAGAGCTACCAATTCCCACTGAAAACCGTCTGTTTCCTGTAAAGGCCGTGTTTGATATATTGGCTGGATTTGTGGAATTGGAAGCATATGATCCCACCACGAATTCATTATTACCATTTACAATATGACCTGTACCTATAGCAGTTGCGTTCAGACCACTAACTTGATTATTAAAACCGAATGACATACCATTGGATGAAGAGCTAACAGTATTATTTGTTCCAATAATATATCCATTACTACTAGTTGTCACCGCATTATTCGACCCCAAAATGGCGGAATTTATACCGGAATTAATCTTATTTGTTGTTCCTCCGCCTATAAATGAGTGTCTTGCATTACTTGAAATAACATTATCCTGACCACCCGAGACAGTTGTATACTCTCCATTTGCATCGTTGTTGAGACCACCTGAGACAGTTGAATATAATCCAGCTGATTCATTATTTCCACCTCCCGAAACAACAGAATATTGACCAACGCCTTTATTACTCATCCCGCCTGCGATTATTGAGAACTGTCCTGAAGCAATATTACCATTGCCACCACCAAGAGAAGAGTGCATTCCTGATGCAGTATTATTCTGTCCACCTGAAACAGTGGAAAATGTCTGCATTGCTCTATTTTCTTGACCACCAGATACTGTTGCGAATTGTGCACTAACTACATTTGATCTTCCACCTCCAATGGTTCCATGATTACCACCAACTTGATTGGTCTGACCCCCGGAGACGGTGCCATACATTGTAGAAGAAGAAACAATATTTCCATTACCTGCAGCAATAGTTGACCATGATCCTTGTGCTCTATTTTCAGATCCTCCACCTACAAATCCATAACTTCCTGGAACCATGTTCGATTGTCCTCCACCAATTGTACCATGATTACCGCTTACACTATTGGTAAAGCCACCAGTTATGGATGAAAAACTTGCTGATGTTCTATTTTCATCACCTCCGGCAATTACAGATCGAAAACCACCTATGTAATTCGCCAAAATATTCTCACTTTTTGCTGACTTTGCATCTTGTTGAAACAGTAATTTTTGTTTCAATTCATCACTCAGATGTCGAAGCTCAACAGAATTATCGGATACATTTTCTGAAGTGAAAGCATAAGGGACGGTATGTAGAGGCATTCGCAAAGGCATGATCTGACCATCAATCGCATACTCAATCAAATATTGCTTATCAAATCGCAATGTTGAAGGCAAACCATTCGATTTCCCAAGTACAATTGTAAAAAGCCCATCACGCTCCAATCTGATTGTATCCTGCTGTAGATATACAATTGTCTCATGCTCAAATAACTTTGTTGTAAGAACATGAAGCTCTGAATAATTTATATTATCAGAATTGATTATTCCTTGCACAGATATTGTTCGAGGTACTTGTGCAAAAACTAATGAAATATTGAGAACGCAAGCGATTGCAAATAATCTGATAATATTCATAAAGTATCTATGTAATGGATTCATTGAATCTGCCCCAAGATGTTTGTAAAGTAAAATTAAAAACGCACTGTTTCCGGTGGAGCACAAAAATTAGCTGGTGAATAGATTGCATTTATTTCTGTCTGGGTTAATGCTCTGTTCCAAATTCCCATTTCATCAATTATCCCCTTAAATGTAAATCCTGGGGCTAATTGATTAGATCCAATATTTTGAGCGAAGTTGCACAAATTACCTACTTGAGTAGTTGAAAGAATCGACCCCCCTTGTGCAATCCATGATAGCTGAGTATTTTTTTCCTGTCCATTGATAAATATTTTAATAATAGAATTCTGGAAATTTATCACAACATCGTACCAAACATTCGGTAGAATAGTCCCATTGGCAGTTACTCCAACTGAATATTTATTTCCACCATTCGAATTCGCCCAAAATATATGTAAATAGTCTGGTTGCCTCAATTCAACATATACTTCACCCCAGAACAAAGACTTTCCCCATAAATTCATATAACTACTATTATCCTTTTTAAATCGAAAAAATAAAGAAAACGATGAGACTTGTTGTCCACCTAGCATTGGATTTGGAAATACGATATTATCATTACTTCCATCAAAATAATATGCTTGATTTGGTTGACCTATCTTACTGTTAGCAGGTATTGCGCCATTAACAGTACCATTATTACCTAATCCACTTGCATCATTCGCATTACCATTAAAATGCCAGTACCCTGATAACCCTTGTTGAGGAATATATGCAGGAAATTGGGAGTAACACAGGAAAGTATTGCAAATAGTGAATCCTAAAAGAAGAATGATCTTATACATGTTAGTCATACACATTATGTAACAATTTTATATACACTGTAGAATAGAATTTAAATTTTGAAAAAATATGCTTAAACAAGTCATCAAAAAGTTGGATGAAACAATTACTAGAACCGAACATTTTCAGGTGGAGGGCAATATTTTCCTTGATACAATGCATTGATTTCTGAATTATTTAATGTTCTATTCCAAATGGCTATATTATCAATACTACCTTTCCAAAATCTAGCAGTGTCAACTTGCCAATAACCAAGAAATAAGCTTGGAGATCTCCCATAAGATAAATTATGATATGTCTGAGATATCAATGAACCATTTAGATATACAAATACTTGATTATTTGAATAGGCCAATATCAAGTGGCTCCAATTTGTAGTAGGTAAAGTAAACTGATTTGAATTTATAAAAGAATAAGCATTGCTTTGCCAATTAGTTATAGCTTGACATACCCAATTTAAATTACTCGAATGATTATTGTCAATCAATACTGCATGACCATTTTGGTTTTCAGGTTTAACCCACATAGATATTGTAAAAATTGTATAGTTAAACCAATTACCCAAGAATAATCTATCATCAATTCCGTCGAAAAAATATGCTGTACTACTTTGACCATGTTGTCCCGTAGTAAGTACTGGGCCATTTACAATACCATCCCTTCCATTTCCACTCTCATCATTTGCATTTCCATTAAAAGGCCACCAACCAACCAAGCCATTAGTGGGGACATAATATGGGATTTGTGCATCGAGTGTTGTAATAGTACAAAACAATAAACAAATCCATGTGGTAAATTTCATGAATAACCTCAAACTTTTATAACTGTCAAATATAAATGTTTTTTTTATGGCAGGCATTACTCATTATCTACTCAATTTAATCGTTTTTTCACAAATGAGGCTATGAAGATATCGCCTCTATAAAGCTTTATTGAAGATTCGTATATTCGCATAGTTAAATGGGATTTACAGGGATTTATCATGTCAACACTCTTGATCATTTTTGGAACATTGCTTGCGAGCATCATCACGATTCTCAGCATTTATTTCATCATGCCATTTCCTGGTAGTCAGCATGCTGAAACCATAGATATTGCCTATGCATTGCATGGTGCATATTGGTATGTGCTCATTCCCTTGCTTGGTTTTGCCATTTATGGATATGTACGTTTGTATTTGGAACATGCAAGTTGGCTGAGAAAAGTGGTACTTGTCATACCATTTTTGATCATCGGCATAATCATGTATATGGCTGATCGCGTGATGAGTGCAGATGCCATGTTTTTGCAACCCACATACATTGAACATGTTTCCGTGAATGATCCTGCTTTAGACTCTTCCATGATTGTGATTGGAACAGAAATTAATGGTGAATCAATAGCATATCCATTGAATGTGGTTGGCTATCATCATCAAATCAGAGATTCCATCGGCGGTGTTCCTGTGATGATCACCTATTGCACCGTATGCAGAACTGGAAGAATTTGGGATCCCGTAATCAATGGCAAAAATGAAACATTCCGCCTTGTTGGCATGGACCACTTCAATGCGATGTTTGAAGATGAAAATACAGGTTCTTGGTGGAGACAAGCAAATGGAGAAGCAATCACCGGCAAAAGCAAAGGCACAGTTCTGAAAGAATACCCTGTCTTTCAAAAAACTCTCAAAGAGTGGAAAAGACGTTACCCAAAATCACTTGTCATGCTTCCCGATCCTGGCTTCAAAGAACAGTATGCGGGGTTGATAGGATATGACAAAGGAATGGTCAAAAGTTCACTCGTAGGAACCCAACAACAATCCTGGAAGGACAAATCATGGGTCATAGGAGTCAAAGTAGGAGAAACCACCAAAGCCTATGACTGGATTGCAACCAAAGCAAAGCGTATCATTCTTGATAAAGTAGACGGAGAACCCATACTTGTTTCTGTTCAATCCGACAATGCGACATTCAATGTATGGAGCAGAAGAGTTGACAGCATAGTGATAAATCCAACCTCGATGGGAAATGATCAGCTCTATGATGCAGGAACGCAGACACTTTGGGACAAAACAGGCCGATGCATTGATGGCTTCCTCCTCGGAAGACGCCTCACTCATATTGCCAGTTATCAGGAATTCTGGCATTCTTGGCGCACATTCAACCCAAAGACATTAACCTATGGCTCGCCTCGCTGAGCATGACAAACCTTTGCTGAAAATTGGGTATTTTTGTTCCATTCCTCAAGAATACCCAAATCACCACAATGACCTCACAGGATGACAAACTATATAGCTCGGTGGATTATACACTGATCCGCAGACTGCTTGTATTTGTCAAACCATATCGCATTCCCCTCTTCATTGTTTTCGTCCTGACTGTCATTGCTGCCGGTATGGCACCTTTGCGCCCATATCTCACAAAATTGGGGATTGATTCCTATATCATTCAAAAAGATGAACAAGGTCTCATGATGATCATAGGTGTGATTTTAACGGTATTGCTTATTCATGCCGGTTTACAGTACATGACATCCATCATGCTTCAAAGGATAGGTCAGAAAGTACTGTTCAATGTTAGGATGGAAGTGTTTAATCACATACAATCGCTTTCACTTAGAAATTATGATACAACTCCAGTTGGTAGACTAGTCACACGCGTCACCAATGACATTGAAGCTCTCAATGAATTGTTTACTTCAGGTGTTGTCACGATCTTTTCCGATATCCTACTCATTGCATTCATCATTAGTTTTATGCTTGCCACGAGCTGGGAAGTGACATTGGTCACAATCGGCGTTCTTCCCCTATTGATCATCGCAACAGTGATCTTTCGAAAAAAAGTACGGGTGGTATATAGCGAAACAAGGCGTCTGATTGGAAAATTGAATGCTTTTTTGAATGAGTATATCACGGGAATCACAACCATACAATTATATGGCCAGGAACAATCACGATTCAATGAATTCGATGACATCAATACAGAACACAGAAATGTTCAATTGAAAACAATCACCTATTATGCATCTTTCTTCCCTGTGGTTGAATTTACTAGCGCATTGGCATTGGCATTGATTCTTTGGTATACATCATCTCATATTTTTGAGGGCACGATGTCTCTTGGAATGCTCATCGCATTCACACAATATGCCGAAATGTTTTTCAGACCGATCAGAGATTTAACGGAAAAGTACAATACTCTTCAAAGTGCAGTGGCAGCGGCAGAACGGATTTATGATATCCTCGATACTCCAATCCCAATGCAAGATCAAGCAGATGCAAAAGAAATGAAGGGCTTTAAGGATGAGATAACATTTGACCATGTCTCCTTTGGATATGTAGCAGACAAAACTGTGCTTCACGACATTTCCTTCACTGTGAAAAAAGGCCAAATGATTGCTTTGGTTGGCGCCACAGGTTCAGGAAAAAGTTCGATCGTGAATCTTCTATGCAGATTTTATGATCCGCAATCCGGAAGCATTTTGATTGATGGGCAGGATATCAGAACAGTCTCAAAAGCATCATTGCGGTCCCATATCGCATTGGTTCTTCAAGATGTGTTTTTGTTTTCTCGGTCTGTTGCAGACAATATTTCCCTTGGAAATCCTTCCATAAGCCGCCAATCGATTGAACAAGCGGCTGATGCACTCGGTGCTGGTGACTTCATACGAACATTGCCTGAAGGATTTGACACACAGATGATTGAAAGAGCAGGAAATCTTTCAGTCGGACAAAAACAATTGATTTCATTTTGTAGAGCATTGGCATATGATCCCGACATCTTGATACTCGATGAGGCAACTTCAAGCATCGATACCGAAACAGAACAACTCATCAATGCTTCATTGGATACATTGATGAGCAATAGAACTTCTATCGTGATTGCTCATAGATTGTCTACAATTCAGAAAGCAGACATGATCATTGTCTTGCATCAAGGGGTTATTCGAGAAATGGGGACACATCAGGAATTACTGAAACACAAAGGGTATTATGCACGCCTGCACGCATTGCAATTTGGTGAGCTCATACAAGAATGAAATCCCAAGATCTGCAATTCAATAGATAAATCAGTCATCGCTTAAGCCCTCTATTTTTTGTATGTTGCATCTACATTTCCATTTATATTCAGGAGTTCGGTTATGGAAGCCCTCATATTCCTCGGGTTCATATTTTTTATCATTCTCTTATTATCGCTGAGAACAGTTGCACAAGGCACCGTTGCAGTAGTAACTTCATTTGGCAAGTATAGAAGAATCATGACACCCGGTTTGAATGTCAAGATTCCCATCATCGAAACCATACATAGAAGAATCAGCGTGCAGAATCGATCCGTGGAATTGGAATTTCAAGCAATAACGATTGATCAGGCAAATGTTCAATTCAAAACAATGCTTCTGTATTCGGTCTTGGATCAAAAGGAAGAAACGATTTTGAATGTTGCCTTTAAATTCGTCGATGAGCGGAATTTCATGCAAGCCCTCATTCGTACCGTTGAAGGGGCCGTGAGAAGTTTTGTTGCGACTAAAAAGCAATCAGAGATTTTGTCACTCAGAAGAGAAATTATCGATCATGTAAAAGACCAACTGGATAATACACTCGAATCTTGGGGATATCATTTGATTGATCTTCAGATGAATGATATCACCTTTGATCAAATCATCATGGACTCCATGGCGAAAGTTGTCTCTTCAAATAATTTAAAAGCCGCCGCCGAAAATGAAGGTCAGGCATTGCTCATCACCAAGACAAAACAAGCCGAAGCAGATGGGAATGCAATCAAGATCAGTGCAACTGCCGAAAAAGAAGCTGCTCAAATGCGTGGACAAGGTATTGCATTGTTCCGTCAGGAAGTGGCAAAAGGAATGAGCGAAGCCATCAAGGAAATGGATTCAGCGCATGCAGATGCATCTGTAATCTTATTCTCGATGTGGAATGAAACACTCCGTCATATTGCTGAAAATGGCAAAGGAAATGTCATGTTTTTTGATGGTTCCACAGACGGAATGCATAAAACCATGCGGGAGCTCTTGGCTATGAGTGCCGGAGACATGTTCGAAGGAATAAAGAAGAAACAATAAGAATAATCAACACATCACGCTATGTCATATGTATTTGCCAATCAACGGTATCATGATCATCATGGATCAGAAGGGAGATTTCATGCTGTATTGGGGAGATTGGTTGAAAAAGGTTCTTTTGAAAACACAACGCTGATCATTCCCACGGGTAGACGTCAACGAATGCTCGATCGAATGATCACGCGAGAGATGTTTGCTTTGCATAAAAAGCCCGTTCCAGATATTCCGATGTATACCTTGGAACAATTTGCAAAGCATGTGTATTCACTCATCATACCCAAAGGTACATACAGAATCATTTCGGATGCTTATCGGAATATGCTTTTTGAAGAAGCTATGGTGAATGTTGATTTACCTTTTTACAGAGGTCTCGGAACTACATTATCACGACAAACAATTGACAAATGTGCGGAAGTTTTATATGGTCTTCGAAAGGATGGCATACTCTCCTCAACATTGAATTCAGAAGTCCGGTCTGCCAATCCAAAAGAAATTCATGGAATTCATGACATTGCAAGAATTTCAGATCTCTCCACCATTTTGTATGAGTATGAACAGATCCTAGAAAGAGAATATCTTCTCGATTATCCGGCACTTCTATCACTCATCACGCAAGCAATCATTGTACAGCCGAAATCAATACGACAGTATGGAACCATCATCATGGATGGTTTTTCCGAATTTACCGAACCGGAATGGCTCTTTCTTGATGCCCTTGAACGTTCGGAAACAGCATTTGCCTGCTTCTTGGAATATGATCCTGAGAATGGACCGCTTTTTGGCAACTTTGATCAAACATTTGCCAAACTGGGAAATACCGGTTTCAAGCCACATAAAATGGATTCCTCCGAAGGTGTGAGTGAACCCTTGCATAATCACCTTCGACATTATCTCTTCTCGGGTAGAAGACCACCGGCCAAACCTGAATTTGCACAACCCTTCACTATACTTGAATGCATCAATCCGCAATCTGAAGTTGATGCTATTGCTCGATATGTTCGTTGGATTCATTCAACACAGAACATACCATTGAGCGATATTGTCATAGCAATGAGAAATCCTGAGCAATATTCCGGGTTGTTCAGGGAGATTTTTCCTTTGCATGGTTTGCCTGTGAACATTACCGACAGACCAAAACTGCATACATCGCCTGTAATCATTGCGATGTTTCTGCTTTTCGATATCATACGTCACTCATGTAGAATCGAGGATATTCGTACAATTCTCATGAATCCGTATATCACATTACCGGGGGTAAAAACAACCCATGAATTATTGCAATCCTTTGATGAAATCATCAGAGCAATGCGGATCAAAGGTGGAAAAGGATTAAAAGAATGGGAATTGTCTTTCTCATCCTTTTCACACATGCTCTCCAGAAGAAGAATGCATGAAACTATGCAAATACGCCCTGATGAAGATGCAATCAATCGCATTGAGAAGAAAAAGGAGGAGGTCAATCAAGTTTCGAACGTTATTAAGGCATTGCAAGAGCTTCTAATTGATGAACATACTCCGTGTAATCCTGAAAAAGCCGTTGATTTGATGAAATCAATCATAGATAAAAGCGGGATTATTTCATATCTGGAAGATCTCTCCGAGCATCAACATCAACAAGAACTTGTCGATATTCATCAAACCTCATCGGAATTGATCGAAAGAGATGTCAGAGCAATGCGTGCTTTCTTCTTATTGCTCGATGAATACAAACAACTTCGCATGCATCGTAATCCAAATGTCCAAGCATCATTCAAAGAGCATTTGGAGCGTATTGTTTCAATTGTACATGGTTCTCAGTTTCAGATACGAGAAAAGCCCGGAACAGGTATAACAGTTACCTCCATGGAACAAATTCGTGAACTTGAATATTCGACGATCATTTTATGTGGAATGCATGAAGGCTCATCACCTTTGGCCTATACTGCGGATACGTTCATGGGTCGTGAATTACCTGATTCAGAAGAACGACACATACGTCGGGAGCGCATGAGTTTTTACTTGTCGCTTGTTCATCATGCACCAAGTAATAAGCCACGGACATTTTTACTGACATATCCGGCACTGAGTTCGGATTTACATGATTTGATGCGTTCTCATTTTCTCGATGAATTGATGATCGTGATCGGAATGAATGTAGAAGAAGACATTTGCAAGCAATCACATAAGGATGATGAACGAACTCCTTTCTTGAAATATCTCACTTCCAAGGAAGAATTTATCGATGTGATGATTAAACAACAGCACAATATAGACCATCTTGTCTACAAACAAATACTTAGATGGTCAACCTTCGAACAGATCAAAAGGAAACATGCTCCAACAACCATCATTCCTGAAAAAAGAGCAAGTTTTTCCATAACCGAACTCAATGAATATGCACGATGTCATTATCAATATTTTGCCAAAAGAGTCCTGAGATTTGCTGAAGAAGAGACAAGCACCATGTGGATGTCGGCACTTGAGAATGGCTTGTTTTTTCATCATGTATTGCATCAGTTCTATACATCTCCCCTCTTCCCCATCAATGACAAATATGTTTTGAAACCTTTGTCAATGAATCAGGATAAACGAGATGTCTATCGCAGTGAACTCTTCAGAATTGCCGAAAGAGAGTTCCGCTTGATTGATTTTCAGCATCCATTCATGGATATTGAAAGACAGACGATCTTTGGTAATCCGGAAAAAGGAATCAAGGGCAGACTCGATATGTGGTTTGACATGGAATGGAAAAACATGCAACAATCACAGTATAAGCCGGCACTCTTTGAAATTGGTTTCGGTAATAAGGGTGATGCTATTCCGGCCATGGATCTGGGTAAAGGTCTTTTTCTTAAAGGAAAAATAGATCGTATCGAACTTTCCGAAGATTCTTCCTCCTTCGTGATAGCTGATTATAAAACTGGAAAAAATGTTCCCGGAAATGCCGACATCAATAAAGGCAAAGAACAACAAATGCCTTTATATGCTCTTGCTGCACAGAAATTTTTGCAAACTGAATTTGGATTGGAACAATGCACTCCGCATCATGCGGTCTATTATTCACTACATAATTGTACTTCAAAAGTAGTCATGGATCCCGAACAAAAAAGATCCGTTGCTTTAACTCCTGAGGAATTGTTGCCCCTATCTCAGAATTATGTTGCTTCCATTCATGCTGGTGATTTTGAGTTAAAAACAAAAAAGGATCAAGATTGCGAACATTGTTCATTCATGACATTATGTAGAATTCATGCCATACCTCCAATGAGAGGCGAAGTTGGACCTGATGAAGAAGGAATATAGTGCATGCTGATTGCTTTTCATAAACCCTATGGCATCATCTCTCAATTCACATCGGATGGTTCCAAGCATGGAACGCTTGCATCTTTCAACCTACCGAAGGATGTATATCCTCTAGGCAGACTGGATGCAGATTCGGAAGGACTCTTGCTCTTGACGAATGAACCTGCATTGAATCGAGATTTACTGCTTCCGGAGCATCTCCATCCCAGGACTTATCATGCTCAGGTTGAAGGGATACCTGATGATAAAGATATGTCTCTTCTCCAAAGTGGGACATTGATCATACAAGAGCATATAATACTTCCATGCATTGCGCAATTACTTCCCGATCCGATGCATCAAGAGCGCATTCCTGCTATTCGAAAGAGGATACACATACCCGATACTTGGCTTGAACTCACTTTATGTGAAGGAAAAAACAGACAAGTCAGAAAAATGACTGCTGCCATTGGTCATCCAACATTACGCCTCATTCGTGTTGCCATAGGCAAGTTTCTCCTGAATGGATTGGAATCAGGAGCATGGAAAGAGCTAGATCACAAAGAACGATTATTGGTATTCGAGAGATCTT
>Ga0194116_10005883_pt1 | contig 13337 bp, 15 predicted proteins | sample TA2MahsurfametaG_4_FD_148617 | JGI IMG/M metagenome (GOLD analysis project Ga0194116, IMG submission 148617) | Freshwater microbial communities from Lake Tanganyika, Tanzania - TA2015008 Mahale S9 surface | ecosystem: Environmental > Aquatic > Freshwater > Lake | place: Tanzania: Lake... | reverse complement strand
TGGCAGAGGAATTCATCATGGCGACGATGCCATCCTGCGTCCGCATCAGTGCGTAAGCATTGTCCTCGACATCGTACCCCCAGTGACTATTACTGATAAAACTTTTTACTTCTGTAAATTCACCGGCGAAGAGCCGCATTAAATCCACCATGTGGATACCTTGATCAAGGAGCACTCCGCCCCCGGCAACCTCCCGCTTGGTGCGCCAGTCAGGCTGATTGAAGGTGATCAGTTTGGATTTACCATATACGCCACGCATATTGATGATGCGGCCCAGTTGGCCGGAGCGAATCAGTTTCAACGCGTCTTGCACTGATTCGTGGTAGCGATGATTGAAGCCATACATGAGCTTCAAGTTTTGATGCTTGGTGGCCACGAGGATAACCTTTTCGATATCGCCGACATCTCGGCCGGGCGGCTTTTCACAGAAAACATGCAGGCCTTTCTCCAACCCGGCAATGGTCACTTCCGGAGCAATTTCATTGGTCAGGCACACAATCAGTACATCCAAGTCTTCCTGTAGCAGGCTCTTGTAATCGGGAAAGTAACGTACCCCACCTTCCATGACTCCGCTATCGGAGAAGTTGCGGTCGCACACTGCCACGACGCGCATGTGCGGATTGCGATCGATGCACGCCTTTCGTCGTTTTCCCACCACGCCATAACCGGCGATACCCACTTTCAAATCAGTCATATACTTCCCTCAAACTTTCTTTGCAAACACCCAGGCGTGCGAACTCAGGCAATTACCCGACAGGAATTCCTGAAACTTGGCAGCATAGCTATCGTTTGCCATCAGTTGGCGCACGAAGCGATTGCCGGTAAATGCCTCGGGGTTCTTACGATAGGCATTGCGTACGATATCCACATCCAGAACGCCCGGTGTAGAAATGCTCACCACCTCTAAGCCCGCACGCTCGAATAAGCGGCGGAAGCCTTCAATCGACATGAAATTGATATGGTGTGGCGGGAAAATACTGTTAGAGCGTTCCCAGAGCGTTTGAATATCGAAGCCATCGACGCTTAAGGTGCTGACAAAGACATACCCGCCGGGTCGCGCCAGATCTGCCAGAGTTTTGATGAAAGACAAGGGCTCGACCACATGCTCCAAAACCTCAAAACAGACCAGCAGATCCGCATAATTTCGATAGCCGGTAACATTCTCGGCAATATCTTCAACGACGTTAAAGCCCTTCGCCCGACATTCACCGGCCAAAGATGAGGAAGGCTCGATCGCGAGCAAAGCCGTTGCAGGGCAAAGGCGCCGCCATTCTTCCAGCAATATGCCGTTACCGGCGCCGACATCAACAAGTTTGCTGACATCGATGCCATTCGCCTCGCACATTCAATGAGCCGCTCAGCGCGCGGACGAAAGATACGCCCACGTCGGGCCTCGGCAACAGCGGGGAAGAACTGTTCTGCCCAATAACGACTGGAGACGGAATCCCTGTAGAAGGCTTCAAACGCCGAAAGCGGGGGACGTGGCGTTTGATAGAGGGTGCCACATTGCGTGCAGGTGGCGTAGGCAAAGCCGTTCTTTTGGAACTCATTTTGAGTTTCAGGGGCGCCGCATGCCACACAGGCCCGATCCTGACGAGCTACGCCAGAAAAACAGCGCTCCGCATCTTCGGCACTTAGTTGAAGATAGCGGTTAAGTAAGGCTTCCGGCCGAATATCGGCCTCTTTCATTGCTTTGCGTATTTCGCAAACACGGGGTCATCCGCAAGAATGCGGCCCACTTCGTCGGCATCTTCCGGGGTATCGACGCCAATGGTCATCGCCTCGGTCATTACCATGCGAATCTTGCCACCGGTTTCCAGCACCCGGTTCATGTCCACGGATTCAATTTTTTCCAGTGGCATTTCGGGCATGCTATTGAAACGGATTAGCAGGTCACGACGAAAAGCGATCACGCCAACCTGCATGAACATGGGAACATGGTCGATCCCTTTCCACGGAGAGGGGATGGGTTCCCTGGAAAAATACAGAGCATCGCCCTGCTGATCGACAACGACCTTGACGTTGTTCTTGTCCTCAAACGCCTCGCGAGTACGGAGGCGGGACATGATGTTGACGATCTCAACCGTCGGATCGGCGAAATGACGCAGGGTTTCGGATATTGTCTTGGGCAGGATCAGGGGCTCATCTCCCTGCACCATGATAACCACATCGACCTGTTCTCCCGTAGCCTGCTCTATTTTCAGCATCGCTTCGGCGGTGCGATCGGAGGCTCGGTTGTGGCTTGACGAGGTCATCACCGCAGTGCCACCAATCGAACGTACATAAGTCGCGATTACTTCGTCGCAGGTTGCTACGTAGGTCTTATTGACCCCGCTGGCCAAGACCGTACGATAGTAACAGTGTCCAAGGAGTGGAATTCCGCGAATTGGGTGCAAGGGTTTCCCGGGGAAACGGGTCGCGCCCATGCGGGCGGGCAAAATAGCAATGGCTCTCATTTAATCAACTCTCCTCGGCAATACTAATACCTGCTCGCGCACTCGCGTCTAGCATGCGAATGTCAACGCTGTAAGCGATGAGGCTATACCCTTCAACTATTGCTTGTCGTAGGCGCTCAGGATCAGGCTCGACGATATGAATGCCAGCGGGGCAACCAACCCGAGCACCCGCATGTAGAACGTTTTGTAAGACAGAAGCAAATCCTGGACGGTCAAACTCGCCTGGCACTCCCATCGAGCAGGATAAGTCATAGGGCCCAATGATGAATCCATCGACTCCCGGTGTCGTGAAGATTTCGTCAAGGTGATCAAGTGCCGATTGATGTTCGATCATCACAATAACGATAGGCCCCTCTTCCTGCCATTTCAGGTACTCCTTGAATCCAGAGCCATACTTCTGCGCCCTTGCCAAGCCAACCCCGCGATGTCCGCGAGGGGCATAGCGTGTTGCAGCTACAGCATTCTTAGCATCCTCGGGGCTATTCACATTTGGCACCACGATCCCGTGTGCTCCAGCATCCATCACCCGCTTAACCAAATTCGCATCATTTGTGGTCAAGCGCACCAAGGGCGACACTCCAGCCAAATCGATAGTTCTTATCAACTCACCGGCTTGCTCTATCGATATGGTTGAATGCTCCAGATCCACCACGACCCAGTCAAAACCAGCTTTAGCAAAAATCTCGGCGATGGATGAATGCCCTAACGTTACCCAGGTTCCAAGACATAGTTGGCCGCTTTTGAGCTTGGCTTTAAGGTTCACTCCAAACATCCTTTTTCTCCAAAAATCCAGGTCCTATTCAATACGAGTCGCGCCGGAATACTACCGACATCAGTCGGATTGCGAACCGTTTGTTCATAGACAACGCGTTTCTAAGGGGTAATTGCCATCACCATAACGTTACTAGCACTGCCGATCACTGGCGGTGTGACGGTCATCCGCTCATAAGGGGGTTTGGGTCCACGGATCATGACTACTCGTCTAGTCGTTTCTTTCAACGCCGCGCTGTGCAGGTATCACGACTGAGACTACCGGGGTTGCTGTTCCGCTCATGAATCGTAAGTCGATGTTTGCTCGAAAGTTGCATCGCAATAGCGTAGCAGGTGGTCAATTTCCGCGATGTTTTTGCTGGCATCTAGCTGTGTTCCCATTGCAACCAAGCGTGTTTGCTGGTAGGTGAACGGTACAACAGACTCATCTCCTAATTCTTGTTTATGCAGCAATTCTGGTTCAAATCCTAGAACTCGCACACAGCGTTGCTGGATCATTTGCGTCATGGCAAGCACTGAGAGTGCCTCACTGCTGCCAATATTGAAAATACCCGTTAGACAATCTTCGCCACTGGCAACGGCAAGTCGTTCGGTCACACGACAAACTTCTGTCATGGCAATAAAGTCCCGTTGTTGCTTCCCACTACTGCGCAACATCAACTTGCGTGTTTGCACCGCTTGCCTGCACAAATCATTCACCAGCAGCATCCAGCAATTCACATTCTTGTGCATGGGTGCGCCGAAAGCATTAGATAGGCGCAAAACAATGCCTTGAATGTCTCCTCGCTGGCAAGCCCCAAGAACCGCTAGCTCGCCCGCAAGATGCGACGTGGCGTAAGGGTGCAGATTGCGTGGGCAAGTCTCTTCGGTGATGGTGCCCACGAGTGGATCAGCATAGATGCGGGCAGTTGAGAAGTAAATGATTCGTTCTACGCCTGCAAGGCTCGCCGCAGCCACCAAACGTGCCGTGGCAACGCCGTTAAATGCCAGAGCGGCAACCGGATCGGTAGCGCAGTCTTGCGCATTCATTCCAGCCGCCTGAATCACAGTATCCACGCCCATGCAACATCGTACGAGCGCAGCGGCATCGTCCCAGTCAATGTTCGCGACTTCAGCCTGCGACAACCAAGCGGGTGGCGCAACAGCATTGCGCGAGCCGAGTACTACTTGATGTCCTGCATGCGCTAAATACACAGCCAACCGCCCACCGAGAAAACCAAAACCACCAGTAATCAATATGCGCATGCTCAAGCTAAGCTTCCCACGGCGCACCTTTGGTCCACAGGGATTCCAGCAACTCATGGTCGCGCTTGGTATCCATACAGTGCCAGAAACCGTTATGGCGATAGGCCATCAATTCGCCGGCTTGGGTTGCTTTCTCCAAGGGCTCTCTTTCCAGCAGGGTGCTGTCACCGGCAATCAAGTCGAAGAACCCCGGCTCGAAAACAAAATAGCCGCCATTAATCCAGCCATCATGCATTTGCGGTTTTTCCTGAAAACTGGTCACACGCGCCCCATCCATTTCCAATTCGCCAAAGCGGGCGGCTGGTCGCACTGCAGACACGGTGACCATCTTGCCGTGCTCCCGATGAAAAGCCAGCAGCGCATCTAGGTCAATGTCGGCAACCCCGTCACCGTAGGTCAACATGCATGTCTCGTTTCCGATAAAGGACTGCATGCGCTTGACACGCCCCCCGGTCATCGAGGCATTACCGGTATTCACCAAAGTGACCTTCCAGTCCACTGGGTCAATCTGATGGGAATTTACTTTTCCATAGGCTAAATCCACCGTAAAGTCAGAATTTAACGCTCGGTAATTAAGGAAATACTCCTTAATCACCTCCGCCTTGTAACCCAAGGCGACATAAAAATCCTTATGTCCAAATCGTGCATAGGTTTGCATGATGTGCCAAAGAATTGGTTTGCCGCCGATCGGTACCATGGGTTTCGGAATTACATCGGTATATTCAGCTAGGCGTGTGCCAAAACCACCGGCTAGAAGGATTACTTTCATCAATCAGCTCCAGACATAGTCAATGTCAGCTAGCACTATGCGTTCAGTTTCATTTGGGTCGTGGGGAACACTCGCAATGTTTAATATCAGGCTTTCTGGCGCGCCCAACCCCTGAAATGCAAACCAGATACCGGGCGGAACGGTAACGCGCACATAGCGTGCCACACCGATCTCTTCGACCCGAAACTCAGCCTCCCCTTGATCATCTAGCCCATAAAACACAAAGCGTACTTGCCCCACTGGTACAACCACATTCATGGTCATCTGTGTATGTCGCTTCCAGCCTTTTACAGCCCCCGCAGCAACCCATGAGAAATAGGCCTCACCAAAACTTGCAAAACCAGGGTCTGTTTGTTTCATCGCATGAAGCACATCGCCACCGGCGGTGTCGATGCGAAGTAGCGGCGAAACACAAATGTCGGCAAGTTTCATAACGCCCAATCAAGACCTTGTTGTCTTGCAATCCCCGTATATGCAGAAATCTGCGCATCGGTGATTGTCGCAATCTGTTCCGGTTGTTGGTGGAAGGCACGATACCACTCGGCAGTCATCCGCACGGTATCCTCAAAACTCATCACGGCATGCCAATTCAATACTTGCAGCGCCTTATCACAATTAAGTTTTAGCAAACCAGATTCATAAGGGCCGGCCTCTACGTCAGACGCATCCAGCCAGCGCACCTGCTCCCAGTGTATGGCCATCTGCTGTACCAAGGCCAAGACGCTATGATTTTTCTGCGCTTGCGGTCCAAAATTGAAAGATTCCCCATGCAATTCGGGGCGGTGTGACAAGGCCAGAGCCAGAGTTAGATAGCCGCTCAAGGGTTCCAGCACGTGCTGCCAGGGTCGGGTAGAGTGTGGGTTGCGCAGATTAACCAGACGATCAGCAGACCAAGCCTTGACGCAATCGGGCACTATGCGATGCTGCGCCCAATCCCCGCCGCCGATCACATTTCCAGCACGCGCTGACCCAATACGTACTGGGCTCGTAGCCTTGGGAAAGTAAGATTTGACGTGCGATTTGATGGCTAACTCAGCAGCGCCTTTAGATGCACTATAAGGGTCCGGGCCACCCAATGCATCGGTCTCACGGTAACCCCACACCCATTCCACATTGTCGTAACACTTATCGCTGGTGATAATAACAGCTGCGCAAGACCTAGCCAAATTTCTTAATGCTTCAAGCACATGTAGAGTACCTAGCACATTGGTTTGCCAGGTTTCAATTGGGAGCTCATAAGACCGTCGCACTAAAGCCTGCGCGGCGAGGTGAAACACAAAATCAGGTTGCGCGGCCACAATTGCCTCTGACAAAGCGGCTTGGTTGCGAATATCAATACGTAAATCGGTCATGCCCTCAGCGATATCGGCAGCGGCGAAATGGGATGGTACCGTTGACGGCTCAAATGCAATTCCGACGACACGGGCTCCCAATCGTTTAAGCCATGCAGCCAGCCATGCCCCTTTAAAACCCGTGTGGCCCGTGATAATAACCGTTTTGTTACTAAATGAATTTAGCTGCATCATGAAGTGCCTTGTAGTCATGAAAGATAATTTAACCAGCTCCAAGCAACAGTTTTCGCCACAGCGGCAAGGCGCTATTTAACGTAAAAACATTCGACTGGGATGAAACCAAAAATCGGTCAGAACGGATTCTCTGCACTATACAAATCAACTCATCGGGGGTACTAGCGAAAAACACGCCGGCATATCCGCGTAGGGGACTCATATTGAGGGTGGTCGGGTCCATGGCTGAAATTACGGGCAAGCCGGCACAGTAGGCATCGACCGCTGCCGATGTGACCGCGCTGGTGTATGCAACATCACATTCAGCCAGCAAATTGACGATAGGCGCCGTTGTGATTGTCATCTGTAATTCCGGATAGTCTTCCGCCCGAATTGGGCATGCCGGATGCGGTTTAGCGGTGATGATCGTGCCTGACGGCAATAAGGTCGCAGCTTGCGATAGTAAGCGCATCTGCAATCGCGTTTGGCTCGCCAGATAGTCCCCCAGCACAAGTAGGTGCAACACCTTGTTCGAAGACGAAGCATGAGCTTTTGGCTGAGCCTTGATGTCTTTCAGATATAAATAGCGCAACGCTTCAACTTGAGCTAAGTCTTCCACTGGATAGCCGCCTGCCCGATAAGCATCTGTTGCGGCATGCCCATTAAGTGCGATATGGTCCGGCAGCGGCAGCGGATTTTCGCCCTCCCGAGCGTAACTACGTGTGTCAAAGAAATACCGCAAATCCCAGAAGCGCACAGTGGAATGGGGCGCTCCAATCAGCTTACCTTGGCCGGCGACTCGCCACGCGTGAATTAGGGCAAATTCCCAACCTTGGTTTTCCTGAAGGTAGCAGCCGATTTGCTGTTTCGGCAGCGCCTTAAGCGCAGCCTCAAACAAATTACAGTAGAGCACATTGCTCATCGCCGTAACCCCATACGTCGATTCGCGCCAGTCGTCGGCAAACAGTGGCCAAAGATCAATTGGAACCTGCTGATTGGTAGTGGCTATCGATTCTTCTAGTCGCTTTCCTTTCCAGGCTAGTTTTACCCAATCACTCAACACCTGGCCCGCGATACGCAAGCTCAAAAAGGAATCCACAGTCGCGTGAATTTCCTTACCCTGCCCGGAGTTGTTGACGGACTGAATGAAGCCTGCAGCCTTTTTCGCATTCGGTAGGAGCGCATCCTTTAAATACAAATGCAGCCAATTGACTTTACAACCTTCACGCTGCAACAGCTCAGGCAAACACGCCCAATAACGACTTTCGTATCGTCCCTCTTTCGCAGCTATAGGCTCCAGATTAAATAGATAGGAAACAAAGGTTACCGACCCTGTCGTTTCCCGCCAAGCCTTCGCGCCGGCCCCCTGCAGCGGCCAGCGCTCAAGCAGATACTTGGCCACCCACCCCCATGCCTGCACGGCAACCGGCAGTGAGGCATACACCCGCCGTACCCAGGATAGTGACTCCGCTGGTTTAGGTAAGCGCTGCCATTCGAATTGAACTCCTGATCTTTCGCACCACCCGCGCAGACACTCTGCCAGTGGCTGATTGGAGCTGGCCAGCGTGACACTGGTTATAGAACGCCCCGCCGCCCAATCGTTGAACGCCAGCAAACGAATCGCGTCGGCAATTAGTGGGCTTTTACTGTAGTTGCATTTCTCAACGAGCAACGTCATCCACCAATAGCTCAAACCGGGGCGTATTTGCAGATGATCGATCAGGCGGCGGCCACTGATGTGCGAGGCGCCGAGTTCATACACCCAGGCCAGATAGCGCGCCCGCAGCGCAAATGAATTGTCCTCGATCAACTGGGGAATCGAGATGACATCTGCCGCCCTGCCCGATGCAAAGCCACGCCACAGCACGGTCGTGTCGCCATCTGCAGGATGCGGGGTTTCCGCGTCCCAGAGCAAGAGCTCTTCCACCGGCTTGTCGCTCAAACCTAAACCAGATTCAGGCATTCAAGCCTTGCATCAACCGCTCTACTTTCCATAAATCCTCCGGAGTGTTTACCGCCTAGCTGCTGCGCTGGGTCGGCACCATGCGCACTTTCGTGCCATGTTCAAGCACGCGCATCATGTCCACCGACTCGGCAATTTCCAAAGGCGTGGGGGGAGTCGGGTGTACTCGATTAGATAGTCGCGCCGGAAGGGGATGATGCACATCTTGCGTGTAGCTTACTTTTATACCCCGTTTTTCCGCTGCCAATAGATCAACACTATCGAGTCCGGCACCAACCGGAGAAATCAATTTGAGGCATCTAGCTTGCGCCATCACTTTTTCGGTGATTGGTTCTGCTCCGGCGATCAGCACATCGAAATCGCTGATTATTTCAGCCAATTCATCCTGTAGTCTCCCCCTAAATGGAGACAGTGTTGAAGCGGACTTTTCTGTTGTTTGGCAGTATTAAACGACAGGAGGTTTTGCATGAAAAAGTCACGGTTTACCGAGAGCGAGATTGTTGGGATCTTGAAGGAGGCGGATGCCGGGTTGCCGGTGGGTGATGTGATCCGCAGGCACGGGATTAGCACCACGACCTACTACAAGTGGAAGTCCAAGTACGGCGGCCTTGATGCCTCGGAGTTAAAGCGGATCAAGGAGTTGGAAGCCCAGTTATCGGAGTTCAAGCAGATCGTGGCCGATCTGACCCTTGAGAACAAAGCGATGAAGGGGCTGATAGCAAAAAAGCTCTGACGCCAGCCAGAAAGCGTGAAGCAGTCGAGTATCTGGTTGGCGAGGAAGGATTGGCGGTGCAAAGGGCGTGTCGGTGTGTGGGTCTGGCCAGAGCGAGCTTTTATCGCCGCCCGGCTGATAAGGCCAAGCGGGATGCACCGGTGGTCGATGTACTCAATCAGATTGTGGCCAAGCATGGCCGCTGGGGCTTTGAGCTGTGTTTTTACTGGATGAGGAACCATGGGTATGGCTGGAACCACAAGAGAGTCTGGCGTGTTTACAAGGACATGGGCTTGAACCTGCCCCGCCGCACCAAGCGCAAGCTGCCCAAGGGACCTCGCATCCCGCTACTGGCGCCAGAGGCCAAGAATGTCATTTGGGCGCTCGACTTCATGCATGACACGCTTTACTACGGCAAACCCTTCAGAACGCTCAACGTGCTCGAGGAAGCCAATCGAGAGGTCCTGGGCATTGAGATCGATACCAGTCTGCCAGCTGCCAGGGTGGTCAGAGTTCTGGATCAACTCGGAGAGGTCTACGGCCTGCCAGAGGCGCTGCGCCTGGATAACGGCCCAGAGCTGCGTTCAACGGCGCTGACGGAGTGGTGTGAGGACAGAGGAATCGAGCTTCGGTATATCCAACCAGGCAAGCCCAGCCAGAACGCCTTTATCGAGCGATTCAATCGAACCTACCGACACGAAGTCTTGGACGCCTACCTCTTCTCGAGCCTAGAACAGGTCCGAGAGATTACCGAAGAGTGGATCAAGGATTACAACGAGGATCGGCCCCATACGGCCAACGGGAAGTTGCCACCCGTTCAAAACTGGCAACACCCCAAACCAGCAGAAATGTCCCCCATCGGAGTGTCTAATTGACGGGGGAGACTACACTTACACTGGGCAACCACACTCAAAGGATGCTGGCGGTCAATCATCGCTTGGCGCTCAGCAATCCCGCCTTGCTGAGCGCTCCTTCTAAAAAATCATTCTCCAGGGTCAACTGCCCGATCTTGGCGTGCAGCACCTTTAGATCCGCCTCTGATGGGCCCGAGGTCTTGGCAGCACCCTCCTTGGCAAAGAGCCCCGCCATGTTCTCCACCGCATGCTGGCGGAACTGGATGATCTGGTTGGGGTGCAGTTCAAAGTGCTCAGCAAGCTCTGCCACCGTCTTGTCACCCTTCAAAGCCGCTAGGGCCACCTTGGCCCGAAACTCGGGCGAAAAAGTCCTTCGGGGTCGTCTCATCGAAATGCTCCTTGCCGCACAGCGCCTCAATGACCAACGACCCATTATCAATTATCGACCTGTCTCAAAAAAGCAGTCCGGCTCAAAAAGCTCGCTCTTCAGACAGGAACCTCACTCGCGAATACCATCAGAGCAAGCGAGTCTATATGCCTGCACAAGCAGGCAGAAAATAAGACCGCAAACCCTTTGAAGCATGATCACGCTAAAAACTTGCCTGCCTAAATACGTCCCTATAAGGAACTCCCTTTACGAACTGGTCATTTTTCACTCACCTATCCATTGTCGAAATGCACCGAAAGGGTTATTCGGGTCAACAACTGCTCCAAGCCGCTGTATAGCAGTGCAGTATTGTCTATAGTACTGCCTATCAGTCATTTTGAGAGTTGCATCTAACAGTTCAAAAAACTGCCTCTCAGTAGGCCTTAAAGTGAACTCGAGAGGACTGAAATATGAATCGACTTCAGGGGCATCAAAATTAAAAGGAAGAACCCTACGGCCTAATCCTATCAACGTTCTTAGCGAGGTTGAATAATGACCGATGGTTATTTCCGAATGCATACCAACCCATACTCCACCAAACTGGTTTGGAACTAGGAGAGCAAAGTCACCGAATAGCTCGAACCATTCCCGGTACGATTCTTCGAATACTCCAATGTCCTCTACTACAGACACTACAGACCTCTTTAAAGCTATGCAAATGCTTACGTCTCGGGCCGAAGAGTAAGCCCTGAGATATCTTGCAACTATGTGCATCGTGGATCTTTTTGCATTTGAGTTGGCTATTACGCAAATCGAAAATAAATTTCCACCCAGTCCAGAAGGACCGTTGGGGAGGCCTACTACGTTACCTACCGTACGACATCTTCCCAAATACCAGCCAGCGGCCTCATGCATTTCCCTATCGATGGCGCCCAACACTCCGAAGTCACTTCGAAAAAGTGGCTTGACAAAGAAACCAAGATAAAAAGCATTATCTAAATTGCTATCATGCCAACGATTTGCATTTTGAACCGTGACAAATCTAGTATTTTTATGTACAACCCAATCTAAATAAATATATAACTCCGAATTATCAATGGCACAAACTACAACATCGGGATTAACGATATTTAGTTTTAAAACTTTAATTGCCAGGGAAGCTAAAAACCTTGATCTTCGATAAATGCCTTTATTATATAAATTTTCAATCATCAACTTTCTTGCTGGATAGAGTTTGTCTTGAAAGGGTCTCAGCAATAATCGAATTGATCGTAAAAAAGCGCTAACATTAAAATCCCTGAATTTTACATCATCAAGACAACAAACCTCGACAAATTGAGAACAAGCTCGCGCTAGAATTCTTTGGGAGTCACGATCGGAGAATGAAATCTTCTTATTCATATCGACAACTAACTGCGCCGACGAATAACTTTTGCTGGGTTACCCGCCACTACCATCCCAGGCCCAACATCCGTTGTTACCACCGAGTTAGCACCCACAACAGCACCATTTCCAATGCGAATACCGGGGAGAATGACAGAATGAGCACCCACCCAAACATCGTTCCCAATACAAATCGGCTTGGACACTATGGCTTGGGTATTCATATTAGAACCGCTATCAATCCCATGGTTATTGTCTGTAATATAAACAAATGGGGCGATCATGCAGTCATCGCCTATTTGAATGGACTCATGTGAATATATGAATGTGTAGTACCCCAGCGTCGTTCGGGATCCTATGATTACTCTCGCGCCCCTGTTACAGCCAACAATCTGGGCATAGCTTTTCACGATACTGGATTGACCGATCAAAATATTATTTAGATAACGACCAATGGTTGCATCGGGATAAATTATTATATCCAGTGCATTGTCCAAGCCAAGGGTAAAATATTTAACCGACTGCAATAAAAGTAAAATCCTTGAGGGCAAATGGGCCCTCAAACTCTCATTTGGCAAGGTGGACATCACAACCTAATCTTTACGGAATATGAGAGAAAGCATGGATTCGTAAAATGGAGGGCTTACACGATTCGGACCCCCTTTTTGCGACAGGTAATCAGCAATTTCTATCAGATCATTCTGAGGATCAGCGTAGGGCGTAGAGAGATACTGATACTCCGACCAAACAAGAGCCCATCCGTAACGCTGAAATAATTTTTCCACCGTATCTCTAGAAAACATCCATATGTGCTGCACCGGATGAAAAAGATTCCAGTTTTCTCTATATAAATCGGCTGTAAGACAATCAACGTTCGGAGTAGCGCAAATGTATAAAAGACCGCCATCATTGCAGATTCTAGTAACAGACTCCACGAGCGCTTCAATTTCCAGAACATGCTCAATCACTCCGCGGAGCGTGATGATATCGAACCCCCTTATGTTCATATCAAGAAGATCGTTAACTGAACAATGAAACACCCTTTCAGCAAGCCCCGGGAACTGATCCCTAAGAACTTCTAATGCCCGAGGATCAAGTTCGCAGCCGTATCTATTATAAGAATCGCTGAGCGCGTTTAAAAAGTAACCCCCACCACACCCGACGTCTAACAATTTACCAGTTTTTACAAACCTCCTTAATAAGGAAGCATCCAACTGATACTGACGATCTCTGAGCTCCATTTTTTCGGGACGACTCAACCTAATTCTATCAATATAGCCATTATAGTATTCGTTTAAAGTAGCTGAGGAGG